>Ga0207674_10001865_pt1 | contig 26842 bp, 19 predicted proteins | sample KBSCornC72_FD_184303 | JGI IMG/M metagenome (GOLD analysis project Ga0207674, IMG submission 184303) | Corn rhizosphere microbial communities from Kellogg Biological Station, Michigan, USA - KBS Corn C7-2 (SPAdes) (version 2) | ecosystem: Host-associated > Plants > Roots > Rhizosphere > Soil ...
ATCGCGTCTTCCAGCGTCGCCGACCTCGCGTCATGGAGAAAGTGCGTTCGGAATCGTAGCCCCATCAACGGCTCCGTTCGGAATTCGGACGGTCCGGCGGTTCCGCGACAGATGTCGGCCAAACCCGCACCCATGTCGTGGAGAAGAAGGTCGGTAAAGGCGTCGACCTTCACGTTGTTGAGCGCGCCGATGGCCGACGGCCCCGTTCGCAGCGAGGACACATGACAGCTCGCGCAACCGATCGACGAGAACAGCTCGCGGCCGTCGGTTGCCGGACCACTCACCTTTGCCTGAGGCGGCGGCCGGAGGAAGCGGATGAAGTCGGTGGCGAGCGCCAGGTCGTCGTCGCTCAGCTCGGCGCCGACGACCGGATCGATGGTGATGTCGAACGGAAAGGGGGTTACACCGTCGAGTGATTGCTCGGCCAACGCGAGATTGGTCGTGACGCCCATCTCGTTCTGAAACGCCCCGGCATTGAAGCCGAGCAATGTCGCGTCGGTCGCCTTTCGACCGAATCGCAGCAGCTGTCCGCTGACGACGTTGGCGCGTCCTTTCACCGGACCGCCGCTCGCCGCGTTCTTGTCGGCGAGAGCGATGATGGTGCTGGCGGGAATGGCTTCCAACAATCCGAAACCAAACAGCGCCGGTGTGGTGCGATGCGCGACGTGGCCCTGCGCCGCGGCCGGCATCGCCTCCGTGACGTAGCCGGGATAGTACTGCTGGAAGAAATCAGGTGACGGGCGTACGACAGTCGCGATGCATGGCGACCTCGGGTGGGGAGACGCCGCCGGGGCTGTCGGAGCCTACATCGGTTGCCTCGGTCGCGAGCGGCGCGGGATTCTAGATGCGCCGGCGCCAATTCACTGTGCTGGGAATCACACTGGTGATTTTCGGCGGCCACGCCGCGACTAGCGCCCGACCGACTCCTTTCCAATCAGTGCGGCCATGATCGCCTTCTGGATGTGCAGGCGATTCTCCGCTTCATCCCACACCCGACTCTGCGGTCCGTCGATGACGTCGGCAGATACTTCTTCGCCGCGGTGCGCCGGCAAGCAGTGCAAGAAGATGGCTTTCTTGTCGGCGGCGGACATCAGCTTCTTGTTCACCGTGAAGCCCTTGAAGGAGCGCTGTCGCTCCTTCTGCTCGTCCTCCTGCCCCATCGACGCCCACACGTCGGTGTTCACGACGTGCGCGCCGTCGGCCGCTTCGGCCGGATCGCGTACGATGCGCACCTTGGCGTTCTTCTGCGCGCGCTCGAGCAAATGATCCGCCGGCTCGTAGCCCTCCGGGCAGGCGATGTCGAGATCGAAGCCGAACCGGTAGGCGGCGTTGATCCACGAGTTCGCCATGTTGTTGCCGTCGCCAATCCACGCCACCTTGAGCTTGTCGATCTTTCCGAATTCGGCGCGCACGGTGAGAAGATCGGCGAGCACCTGACAGGGATGGAGCAGATCGGTGAGCCCGTTGATCACCGGTATGTCGGCGTACTTCGCGAGCTCCTCGATATCCTGGTGCGCGAACGTGCGAATCATGATTCCGTCCACGTAACGCGAGAGGACCCGCGCCGTGTCGGCGATCGGCTCACCCCGGCCGAGCTGAACGTCGCGCGGCGACAGGAAGAGCGCGTGGCCGCCGAGCTGGTACGTTCCAACCTCGAACGAGACGCGAGTCCTCGTGCTCGACTTCATGAAGATCATCGCCAGCGACTTGCCCTTGAGCGGCTTGTTGTCGTACCGCCCATCGCGCATTCGCTCGGCCAAGTCGAACAGCGCGTACAGCTCGTCGGTCGTGAAATCGGGGATCGCGAGAAAGTCGCGGTGATCGCGGAGCGACTCCTCGTCGCGGCGAGCTCTGCGTACAGCGGGCGAAGCTGAGGGCATTCCAGTTTGGCGCGTAAGATTTGGGACGGTCCGAGCGATCTCGGGACCGTTCCTGAATTTATCTAGACCGGGGGGCGAGTTCTATGCGCCCGGACGTGAGCCCTCTACCGGGATGCGCTGATGAACTACTTAACGCAGAGGACGCAGAGCCGCGGAGGCGCAGAGGGCTCGTCGATCGGTCCAACTCCGCGCGCCACGAGCCGGGATTTCTTTGGGAACAGCCGCTCGGGTTGTCCCTCGTGGCTTCCCGAGCGGTTGTCCCCAAGAAAAGTTCGTCCGGGCTCGTTGTGCGAGGAACCGTGTGCGCCTTCGGCGCTCCTCCGCGCCTCTGCTCCTCTGCGCCTCTGCGCCTCTGCGCCTCTGCGCCTCTGCGTCAAGTAGTTCAGCAGGGCGTCCCGATACAGGAGTTGATTGCTAAGAGGACGACGATCCGCGAAAGAAAAAGTCGGACGAGAAAAATCGATTGGCCCGCCGATCCTTGGATGCCAAGAACCGACGGGCCAACGAAACTGGCGGAGCCTGCCTTTTACGCGTTCGTATCCATACACCCGGTGAACTGCTGGTTCGCCTTGTCGCGATCCGGCACCGGGAAGGCGACGCGCGTGCCGTACGAGCCGTTCTTGAAGAACGTGCCGCTCGGATACGCCTTGTCCTGCGATCGGCCGTACTGACGAACGAGGCGGCGGAGGTCGCCGAGGCGCTGGCCGCGGCCGAAGGTCCAGAAGGCCTTCTCGCGGAAGTAGAGCGAGACCGCGGCGTCCTGGGTCAGGGGCGCGGTGAGCGGAGCGAGCGCGCCCGACGGCTTGAAGATGCCCTGCGTCGGCGGCGCGGCGCGGAGCGCGTTCAAGATCGCCGTCATGCCGGCGATGTCGCTCGCGTTCAGCTTCGCTTCGGCCTGAATGAGCTGGCCGTCGAGACCGTCCACGATCGCGATTGGATCATCGCGGTTCCAGATGCTCTGCCCAACGAACGGCGTCGTCGTGTCGAAGCCCTTGCCGTTCGCCGTCGTCGGCACACGCGGATCCTTCGCCGATACGAACGGAATCGCGTTGTCGATTCTGCCCGCGGCGTCGACGCTGTCGCCGACCGTGTAGCGTTTGCTGCTCGTCGTCATGATCCACCAGCCGTTGTCGTTGGTGGTCTGCGAGTACGTGCCGGCGTATTGGAACGTGACCGGAACCGCGGCGACCGCGGCAGCAGCCGCGGGGAACTGACCGAGGTCCACGAGGAGGCGGCCCTTGGTGATGAGCAGTGCGTTCTTCACCTGCATGGTCGCGGCATCCGCGCCGGTCGCGAGCGCGAGGCCCGAGTCCACGCGGGCGAGCGCCGCGGTGAAGACGTCCTTTGCCGCCAGCGGCGCGGTGTACTGCGGAACGCCGTTCACCGTCTCACCGAGCGCGATGCCGTTGCAGAAGTCTTCGCCCAGCTGCATTTCGGCGAAGGCGATCGTGAACAGCATTTCCGCCTGCTGCGCGTTCGAGCTCGTCGGCTTGTATTGCTGGAGGTAGCCAAGCGCCGTGCGCGAGTAGCCGCGGGCCTGCTGCAGCGACGTGTAGATCGGCGAGAGCTGCGCGTCGTTGGTCTGCGTCGTGCGCTGATCGGCGTCGTTGCGCTGCGAGAACGTGTCGGCCGACTTGAACTCGTCGGTCATCAGGCCGGCGAACTGCCAGATCGTCTCGGTGTTCGAGCTGCCGCCGAGCAGCGCGTTCTTGAAGTTGCCCACGGCGCCGACGTAGAGACCGTCGGCACCGGTGGGTCCAATTACGTCACCCGGGCTGATGACACCGGGCTGCTGCGGCGCGAGGAGCTCGTCCTTCACGCTGCAACCGCCGAGCATCAATCCGAGGCCGGCCGCGCCGGCGGCAAGAGCCGCCCGGACGCGTGGCTGATATCGCTTCATCGAATAATCCTCAGTAACGCTTAGAAGTGGAGATTGAGACGGACGGTGAAGTACGAAGGCGGCGCGGCCGTCTCGAAATCGGTCTGCACGTCACCGGTGGCGTAGTTCGACTCCGGATCGGTGCCCGTGTACTTCGTCCAGATGTGGAGGTTGCGGGCAGCGAACACGAGGCTCGCGTCCTTGGCGCGCGCGCGGGCCGCCAGCTGCTGCGGGAGCGACAGAATCGCCGACACTTCACGCAGGCGCCAGAACTGGCCGTTCTCGAGGTAGCCGGCCTGCGTCTTCGTCGCCGTGTAGCGCTGCGCGATGACGCGCGCTTGCCGCCAGAGCGGCGTACCGGTGTTCGTCTCTTCGTAGCACGTCGGCTGATTCGAGCAGTAGAACTGCACCGTCTGGTTGTAGACGCTGAACCCGCCCTTGTAGTCGAGCAGCCCGGTGAGGCGCAGCTTCTTGCCGAATAGGTCGAAGCCGTTCTGGATCGACAGGATGTCGCGCGGCTGCGAGTACCCCATGTACTGGTCGCTCGAGCCCACCGTCACTTCGCTGTCGTCGATCAACCCGTCGCCGTTCTTGTCGGCGTACGTGTACGGCTTGAAGAACCAGCCGTTGGCCGGCAGACCGACCGAATCACGCGTCGTGCCCGTGCCGATTGTCGGGTTCGGCTTGCCGGTGGCATCGACGCCGAGCGAGAGGATCTTGTTAGTGGTGTGCGAGCCGTTCCACGTCATGTCCCAACCGAAGTTGCGGCGATCCATGACCGTGAGGTTCACGACGGCTTCGACGCCCTTGTTCATGATCGAGCCGAAGTTGCCGGTGATCGTCGTCGCCGACGGCGCGGCGGAAGCGGCGATCGGCTGCGCGATCAGCGCGTCCTTCGTCTTCTTGTAGTAGTACGTGAAGTCGACCGTCGCGCGGTTGTTGAACATGCGCGACTCGAAGCCGCCTTCCCATTCAGCCGACGTTTCCGGCTTGAGGTTCGGGTTGCCGAGCGCGTTCATCGCGAGCCCGGGGAGATCCGTGCCCGTCGCGTTGCCCGGCGTCGTCGCGTTCGCGGTGCGCGTCACGGCCGAGAAGGTTTGGAGCGCGGTCGTCGCGCCCGGCTGCACGCCGGAGGCGCCGTACGCCGTGCGCAAGCGGAGCTGATCGAGCCACTGATACTTGGGGAAGAAGCTCTCGTCGGAGATGAGGTACGACGCGCTGAGCTTCGGGTAAAACACGCGCTGGAACTTCGTGCCGAACGCGCTGTTCTGGTCGGAGCGCACGGCCGCCGTGACGAAGAGGCGATCGCGGAAACCAGCCTGCTCCTGCACGTAGACGCCGAGTGTCTTGTTCGCGGTCTGGAGCTGGTTCGAGCCACTCTTCACCGCGGCCTGACCGACGTTCTGCGCGCCCGGCGGTAGATTCGTGCCGCTCGACGCCGTGAACTCGCTCATGGTGTTCGTGTAGTCGGCGCCGACGGTGGTCTTCAGGTTCGCCCACTGGGCCGCCTGCCACGAGCCGTTGCTCACGAACTTCGCCGAGAAGTTGCGGTTGATCGAATGCTGATCGGAAACGAAGCCTTGGCGCGTGGTGCCGGAGTTCGGGCACTGGCTCAGTTTGCACATCTCCCAGTCGCTGCGCGACGCGACGTCGACGCCGACGCTTCCGCTGTTCTGCATCCAGGCATACGGACGCCAATTGGCGTCGACGCTGCCGTTGAAGCGCTGCACACCTTCCCAGAGCTTGTCCTGGAAGGTCTGCGAGGGCATATAGTTGGCGTAGCCGCGCAAGTCTTCGCCGAGCGAGCCGATCGGCGAGTAGCCGAGGCACGCTGCAGTGTTCGTGCGGCAGATAGCCGACGGACGGAAGCCCGGGTTCTTGAGCGCGGTCGCGAAGATCGAAACGGTGTTGTTGTCGGTCTGTGGAAGACGCTGGTTGCGGTTCGTCCACGCGGAGTTGACGCCGAGGTCGAACGTCGGGCTCAGCGCGGCGTTGAGGTTCGCGCGAACCGTCTGACGCTGGAACGCTTCCGGGTAGATCTCGTGATCCTTCGCGGGATCACCGATCGAGTCGAGGAACGCGCGGGCGAAGGCCGGCATCTTGATCGGGCCGATCTCGTTCTCCATGTCGCCGCTGACGAAGAAGCGGACGGCGTCCGAGCCGCCGGAGACGTTCGCGCCGTACGAATCACGGTGACCGCTGTGCACCGGCGACAGCTCCGGGTCTTTCATCGGGTTGAAAGAGGAGGTGCTGTCCGGGAAGCAAGTCTTGTTGGCAATCGTTTCGAGGACGCAGCGCGTGGTGGTGCCAGCCGCGTTCTTGCCGAACACCGCGTACTGGTCCGCATAGTTGTTGCGATCGCTGACCACACCCTTTTCGCCGTAGTACGACCAGCGCGTCGAGCCGGCGCGGCCTTTTTTCGTGGTGATGACGATGACGCCGTTGGCCGCGTCGGTCCCATATAACGTGGCGGCCGAGGGACCTTTCACGATCTCGATGTCCTCGATGTCGTCGGGATTGAGGTCGTTGATGAAGCTCGTCGTCGTGCCACCCGTGGCGACGCCGACGGAGCTCGAGATCATACGCACGCCATCGACGACGTAGATCGGCGCGTTGGACAGCGAGAGCGAGTTGGTGCCGCGAATGCGAACGACGGCGCTCGAGCCGGTCTCGTTACCCGGCAGCACCGAGACACCCGCGGCTTTCGCGACGAGGAGGTCCGCAACGTTCTTGACCTGCGACTCTTCGACGCGCTTGCTCACGTCGCCGACGCCGCCGATCGCGTTGCCCAACTCCACGCGGCGCTGCTGGCCCGTGGCGGTCGTCACGATCTCCTGCAGCTGAATGACCGCCGCTTCGGTCGTGAAGTTGACTTCCTTGCTCTGCCCCGCCGTCAGCGCGACCGTCGCGTTCTGCGCGCGGTAGCCGACGCGAAGCATCTCGAGCGACTGCGTGCCGGCGGGTACGTTGCGCAGGGTGTACTCCCCGGCCCCGTTGGTGTTGGTTGTCAGGCTCGTGCCGCGCACGAGCACGCGCGCATCGACGAGCGGCTGGCCGGCCGCGGTGACCTTACCCGTGATCGTGGCCTGGGCGCGCGCCGCAGCGGGCAACGCGACCAACGCCAACAGGGCAAGCGTAGCGCGCAGGCCCTTGCCCGCTCGCCACGTTTGGAACGCTGTCATCATGACTGTCCTCATAGGGTGTTGGTGCCAACACCGTCGCGCGCGCGCCCCTCGACGACGCCTATGGGCGTGCGCGAAGCCGCGAACGAACGGGGAGGTTCTGGTGGAGCAGTGGGAACACGGGACAACACACGTGGTCGGCTCGACTCTCGAGCGCGCGGCGACCTCAGCGCAGTCCTACTTTGACATCCACCGGGACGCGCGGGGGGCCCTCAAACGACGTCAACGCGCGCGCGTCACACTTCGGATGAACACCTGCCCGTGCTACTCAATGGAGCGTGCGGCGAACTCTAATCACCGCGCAGGCCAATTCAATGGGGGATCGAGTTCGGTGTGTGGTAAACACTCGTCCGCACTAATCGACGTCTCTCTCGGAGTGAGAAGTGTCGGTCTCAGGTCCCTGGTCTCGGGTCTCAGGTGTAAGCGGTGGCGACGTTTCAACCTGGGACCAGAGACCAGAGACCTGAGACCAAAAGTCCGCTCAAACGCTTGACGCGATTAATGCGCACCAAACCCGAGCACCACTATAGGATATACTTTCTCAAGTCTTCATCCTCCACCACAGCCTTGAGCCGCTCGCGAACCCTCGCCTGATCGACGACGATCGAGCCATTGTGGGCCTGGTCGGGAAGGTCGAACAGGACGTCTTCGAGCAGCGTCGTCATAACCGTATGAAGCCGCCGCGCACCGATGTTTTCCATGCGTTCGTTGACGAGCGCGGCAATACGAGCGATCTCCGCGATGCCGTCGGCATTGAAATCGAGCTTCGCCCCATCGGCTTCGACGAGCGCGGCGTACTGCTTGGTGAGCGCGTTTTCCGGCTCGGTCATGATGCGCACGAAGTCCTGCTCCGTGAGCGGCTTCAGCTCCACGCGGATCGGGAAGCGGCCCTGAAGCTCGGGAATCAGATCGCTCGGCTTCGACACGTGAAACGCGCCGGCGGCGATGAACAGCACGTGGTCGGTCTTCACCATGCCGTACTTCGTCTGCACGTTCGAGCCTTCGACGATCGGCAAGAGGTCGCGCTGCACACCCTCGCGTGAGACGTCCGGCCCGCCCATCTGCGAGCGCTCGCCGGCAATCTTGTCGATCTCGTCGAGGAAGATGATGCCGAGCGTCTCTACACGTTCGAGCGCGTCGGCGGTGACGTCTTCTAGATCAATCAGCTTTTCGAGCTCTTGCTCGAAAAGTATGCGTCGTGCTTCGCTGACCTTCACCGTCCGCTTCTTTTTTCGCTTGGGCAGCATCTCCTTGAGCATGTCGGAGATGTTGTCCATGCCCTCGGGCGCGCCCTGCGAGGCGAGAACGTCGAACATCGGCGCGGACGCCGGCGTCACCTCGACCTCCACTTCTCGCTCCTCGAGCTTTCCGTCGAGTAGAAGGTTCTTGAGCTTCTCGCGCGTGCGCTTGTAGCGCTCCTGCGCCGTGTCCACCTGCTCCTTGATGACGGCGCCGCTGCCCGAGACGAGGAACACGCCGAGCGCGTCGTCCTCGGACTTGGCGCCGTGACCGTTGGCCTGACCAGGCTCACTCTTCTCCGTCGGTGTTGGCGCGGGAGAGGGGGGAGGCGGCGGCAACAAGAGGTCGAGCAAGCGCTCATCGACGCGCTCGTGCGCGAGGTCTTCGACCTCCGACTCGCGCTCGCTCCGCACCATGTCGATCGCGCTCTCGACGAGATCGCGCACCATGGACTCGACGTCGCGTCCCACGTAGCCGACTTCGGTGAACTTGGATGCCTCGACCTTGATGAACGGCGCACCGGCGAGCTTGGCCAGCCGGCGAGCGATCTCCGTCTTCCCCACCCCGGTGGGACCTATGAGGATGATGTTGTTCGGCGAGATCTCCTCGCGAATCGATTCGGGCGCGCGCTGGCGTCGCCACCGATTGCGCAACGCGATAGCGACCGCCTTCTTCGCATCGGCCTGGCCGACGATGTAACGATCGAGCTCGCTCGCGATCTGACGAGGCGTCAGGTCGGCGAGACGAGCGAGAGCTTGCTGAGTACGGGGAGAAGGCATGCGTTCAACCTGAGACCAGAGACCAGGGACCTGAGACCACCGAGGGTTGAGTTCCCCGAATCGCGATGAATCCGCGCGTCAGGTCGTCTCCAGTACCGATATATTGGTGTTCGTGTAAATACAGATATCGCCGGCGATCTTCATCGCGCGCTTCACAATCTCGGGCGCATCGAGCGTCGAGTTGTCGACCAGTGCGCGTGCCGCCGCGAGAGCGTAGGATCCGCCCGAGCCGATCGCGAGAATGCCGTCGTCGGGCTCGATCAGCTCACCGGTGCCCGAGACGATGAAGCCGTGCTCCCTGTCGGCAACGATGAGCAACGCCTCGAGTCGGCGAAGCACGCGGTCGCTCCGCCAGTCCTTGGCCAGCTCGACCGCCGCCCGAGGCATGTTGCCGGGGTAGCGCTCGAGCTTTTCCTCGAACTTCTCGAACAGCGTCATGGCGTCGGCGGCGGCGCCGGCGAATCCGGCGACGATCTTCCCGCCGCGAATCAGACGAACCTTCTGGGCGTGCGACTTCATCACGGTCTCACCGACCGTGACCTGACCGTCGCCGCCAATCGCCACCTTGCCGTTCCGGCGAACGGCGAGAATCGTCGTCGCGCGAATTCGGGGCAGCACGTACGTGGAGCTCGACATGCCCGAAAACTAGCGTGACGGCTAACCTACTGTTATGACGGCCGGTTACGTCGACGCAGCGCTCCCCGGTTCGCGATCGCCTGCGCGAAATAGCGACGATTCCCGATGGCTCCAATGAGCAGGAACAGCGTTCCGACGATGACTGCGACCACGGAATAGCGCCAGGTGTCGCGCCCGATGAACGCCGCGCCCATGCAGATCACTCCAACACCGATCGACGCTTCTCCGCTCCGGCTCCGCTCCACGCGCGGCCGGCGGCGACGCTCACGCTTGACGATGATGTCGTCCGGCGTCCAGGCGTCGAAGATCAGCCCAAGGCCGACTAGGCAGACGATAGCCCCGATGATGACCGGGATGAATTCAATGCGCATGGATGCCCTGAACCTGGTCGACCTCGCTCGACCGGGCTCAGGAAGCAGGATTTACGCCCGTGGGTGCGCTTTCTCGTAGACCTGCTTCAACCGCTCGACGCTGGTGTGGGTGTAGATCTGCGTCGTCGAGATCGAGGCGTGGCCGAGGAGCTCTTGTACCGCTCGCAGGTCGGCGCCGGCATCGAGCAGATGCGTGGCGAAGGTGTGCCGCAACGAGTGCACGCTCAATCCGGCGTCCTCGTCGATCTGGTTGAGCAGCCCGGTCACCACCTTCTGGATGGCGCGCACGCCGATCCGCCGTCCCGTCCGGCCAAGGAACACGGCGTTTCGATCCCCCTTCGCTCCAATAGCGCGCAGCAGCTCGTCACGCTTTGCCTCGTAGTTTCGCAACGCAAGCACGGCATGGTCGCCTACAGGTACGATGCGCTCCTTTCGTCCCTTTCCGCGGACTTTCGCCTGCTGCGACACCATGTCCAAATCCGAGCGACTCAGGCCTTGAAGTTCGGACAAGCGCATGCCCGTCGAGTAGAAAAGCTCGAGGATGGCAAGGTTGCGCACAGCCACAAAGCCCCCTTCCCAAGCGCGCACTTCGGCGATCTGAAACAGGAGATCGATTTGCGCGCGGTCCAGATATCCGGGAAGATACTTCTCGAGGCGAGGGGCCCCGACGGCACGCGCGGGGTTCGAGTCCACGATCTCGTTGCGGTGCATGTAGCGGTAGAAGCTGCGCACCGCCGACAGCGTGCGCCCCATCGATCGCTTGCTCAGGCCACGCTTCGATAGGTCCCCGAGAAACGCCCGCATCGCCAGGCGGTCGACACCTTGCCAGGTCCACGGGCGCTCGCCGTAATAGCGAGCCAAAAAGGCCGAAAAGTCGTCCAGGTCCCGGCCGTACGCGCGAACGGTGTTCGGGGAGACATCACGCTCCTTGGCGAGATGGTTCAGATACTCCGTGACCTCCGGCGGCAGTTCGCGCATATTCTAAATATGGGCGGTGGGCGGTGGGCCTACGATATCTCGGTGTTCTTCATCGCGGCGTCGGTCGCGACGAACCTTGCCGGCCAGACGCCGGCGGGCCAGCCGGCTGGATCCCCCGCCCCGCCGGCTATCCTGGATTATCGGCACCGGCTCGTCGGCGTGTTCAGCGCCGACACCGGCGAGCCGATCGAGGGCGCGGAAGTCGTCGACGTCTTCGCGCGCACCAGCGTCCGAACGACCAAGACCGGCACGACCACCCTCAGCTTTCTGCCCGACGGCGGAAGCATGATTCGCGTACAGAAGATCGGATACCAGCCGGTCACAATGGTCGTCGCCGTCTCGCCCTCCGACACGGTTCCGTTGACGGTCGTTCTCAGCACCGCCGCTCAGATCCTGCCGAAGATGACGACGACGGACTCCACCCGGCGGTACATCTCTCCCGGCTTGCGCGACTTCGAGGAGCGTCGCGCGAAGGGCTTCGGCTATTTCATTGCCGAGGCAGAGCTGCGGAAGGCCGACAACGCGAAGATGACCAACATCGTCCGGCGTTTGCCCAACATCAACATCATCTGTCCGCGCTCTGGCACGCGCCGCGGTGAGTGCTACCCGACCTCGATGCGGCAACCGCAGAAGTACGCCGTTCTTGGCGGCGAGTGCCCGCTCGACATCTACGTCGACGGCGCGGCGTCGACGGACAACGATCTGGAGAAGATGCGCGTCAACGAGTACGCCGGGATCGAGTACTATCCGGGCGGGAGCACCATTCCGATACAGTACAACCGCACCGGCTCGTCGTGCGGCGTGCTCCTATTCTGGACTCGCGAGCGCTGATAGCGCGTGCGCGTCGCGCCAGTGCGTCATCTCCGACAATGCGCGCTCGGCGATTTTCTCGCGCTTGATGCGCTTGTCCTTGACGCGTTCCGGCAGCTCGTCGACCAGGCCGAAGTTGGCGTTCATCGGCTGAAAATGGGCAGGGTCGGCCTCGCGCAGATATCGATAGAGGGCGCCGAGCATCGTTGTCGGCGGTGGGACGACGGGCGGCTCGCCGGCCAACATGCGTGAGAGATTGATGCCCGCGACGAGTCCGGTGGCGGTGCTCTCCGTGTAGCCCTCGACGCCGGTCAACTGGCCGGCGAACAGCGTCATCGGGTCGTCGCGCAGCGACAGGTGCGGCGTCAGCGTCGCGGGGCTGTTGATGTACGAATTCCGGTGGATGGACCCGTAGCGCAGGAATTCAGCGTTCTCTAAACCGGGGATCATCCGGAACACCCGCTGCTGCTCGGGGATTCGCAGGCGCGTCTGACACCCGACCAGGTTCCACATCTGTCCCGCGCGGTCTTCCATGCGGAGCTGAACTACCGCGTATGCATCTCGCCCGGTGCGTGGGTCGCGCAGGCCGACCGGCTTCATCGGGCCAAAGCGGAGCGTTTCTCGTCCGCGGCGCGCCATCTCCTCCACGGGCATGCACCCCTCGAAGTACGGCACCTCGTCGAACTCGTGGCCGTGGTGCTGATCCGCGGCCGTCATCGCGTCAATGAACGCCTCGTACTGCTCGCGCGTGAACGGACAGTTGAGGTAGGCTCCCGCTTCCCGAGCGTCCGGCGCATCCATCGTTTCCTTACCGTAGCGGGACGCGCGAAAGACGACGCTCTCGTCAATCGACTCGTGGGAGACGATCGGCGCGATGGCATCATAGAACGCGAGCCCCGCCACGCCGAGCCGCGCGCGAATCACATCGGCGAGAGCGTCCGACGTGAGCGGCCCGGTCGCGATCAGCCCGGGACTCGGCAGCGACGTCGCCTCCTCGCGCACGACGGTGATGCGCGGGTGTCCCGTGACTCGCTCGTGCACACCGGCCGAGAAGACGTCGCGGTCCACCGTGAGCGCGGTTCCGCCCGGGACGCGGGCGTCGTCCGCCGACTGCAGGACCACGGAGCCCAGCAGACGCATCTCGGCTTTGAGCAGGCCGTGCGCGTTAGAGACCTCGGTGCTCTTGAAAGTGTTCGAGCAGACCAGCTCCGCGAGGCGATCGGTCTTGTGCGCCGGCGTGCCGCGCACGCCGCGCATCTCGTGGACGACAACGTCGTGTCCACGCTCGGCGAGCTGCCACGCCGCTTCGCTACCGGCGAGTCCGCCGCCGACGATGTGAACTTCTTGCATCACCGCGACATCATGATGATGTCCGTGTACGTCTGAATCTTCCCTTCGTTGAATCCCTTCACGGTTTCGGCCATCGAGCTCGTCACGTTAGCGAGACGGCCGCCGTAGCGGGCGAAGCCACCCTGCGGCGACACACCGCGCATTCCACCGCTGATCGAGCGGATGAAGCTGCTGTTCGCGTCGAGCGGGAGCGTGCCGATGTTGCGATAGAAGCGCGACCAGTCGTCGTCCTGCCGGAAGAGATACTGCTCGACGTTCGAGCAGTACATGGCGGAGACGACGGCGTTGTGGTCCTTCAGATACTGGCCGACGGTGCGAATCGCCTTTGGTCCGGCAAAGTCACCGACGACGGGGACGAGCAGGTTCTTGGACTCGAAATCCTTGAGCCAGCGGAAATTCGCTTCCGTCGCGAGATACGCCCAGTTCTTTCCCGCAGTGTCGGTGGCGGTTTGCAGTGTAGCGTACGTCGGCATGCCGCCGCCGAATCCTCCGCCGAACCCGCCCCCGCCCCCCCCGCCGCCGCCGCTGCTGTAGTTGTAATTGATCTGTGGACCGCCGCCGTAGAATGCGGCATAGATGTAGTCGAGCGTTTTGCTGTCGCTGTCGCCGAGCGCGAAGCCCTTTGTTTTGCTGAGGAAATCCTTGATCGCGACGAGATTCTTGCGAAAGAGCGCCGAGTCTGGCGCGGCGCGATTGTAGGCGTCGAACAGCTGCTGCGCGGTGGAGGCGGTGTCCAACCCGGCGGGACGCGTCCGGGAGAAGAGCTTGGACATGAATTCCGCGCGATCGGCCGACGTCTCGAGGAGCGCCTTGTACATCAAGTGCTCCACCATGTTGCCGCGACGGATGTCAAAGATGACGGCGATCTTCGGCTTGAGCGCGACGATGTACGTGAAATTCTGCTCGGGCCCGACGCCGAGGTAAACGCCACCCGGCTTGAGCTTCTCGAGGAGCCCCGGAATCACCGCCTGAAAGCCCGTCTCGTTCGAGAGCAGGTTGTCGGAGCGGAAATACCCGCCCGGCTCGGAGAACTCCGCGTTGAGCTGCCAGAGCTCCTTGTCGGTAAGCCTCGACGGAATCGTGCTCTGGGCGACCGCAAGAACCGGCAAACCAGCCAGAGCGAACGCACCGAGCAAGGATCGACGGGAACGAAGAGCTGAAGTCATTCCGGGCTCCGAGGGAATTGGGCAGTCATTGGAAGATGCCACCGGGAAATCAGCCGCACAAACACCCGCTGGCGCATTTTCCCCCGAGCCACCATCCTCTTCCGAGTCTTCCCCCCCCCCACCCACGCCGCCCTCTCCGAGGATCCTCAGCCATGCCCCCGGGCACTCGTAGGACTTCGCTGGCTTTTTGCGCGCTCGTCGCGCTGTCGGCTGTCGCGAACGCCCAGAGCGTCGCCAAGATCTCGATCACGCCGGCCGCGCCACGAATGGTGGCTGGTCAGTCGCTTCAACTCCGCGCTCAAGCGGTCGATGCGGCCGGACGGCCCGTGTCGAACGCGGTGATCAAGTTCCAACAGGGCGGCGGACAGTTCGAGGCCGTCGTGTCGGACAGCGGCCTCGTCGCGGCGGGTGCCGTCTCGACGATCCCTGTCACGGTGAGTGCGATCGTCCCCGGCGAAAAGCCGGTGATCACGACCGTCAACGTCGTCGTCATTCCCGGACCGGCGAGCACCGTCTCGATCGAGCCGCGAACGGTGAAGCTCATCGCCGGTCAGAGCCTTGCCCTCCGCACGAAAGTGCTGTCCGCCGCGGGCGACGCCAGGAACGATGTCGTGGCCTGGAGCACCTCGGCGTCCGCGGTAGCGTCGGTGGCGGAAGGTGTCGTGACGGCGACGAAGGCGGGGACCGCCACGATCACCGGTGTGGCCGGATCGGCAAAAGGGACGGTGACGGTCGAGGTCGTCCCGGCGGACATCGCGTCGATCTCGATTACGCCGGGGACCCCGCATGCCCGCACCGGCGACGTGCTTCGCTTCAACCTGACCGTGAAAAACTCCGCGGGAAAGACGATCACCGGACTGACGCCGACGTGGCTCTTCTCACCCGGACACGGCGAGATCGACAATGAGGGCGCGTTCGTCGGCTACGACCCGGGTACGTACACAGTGAGCGCGAATCTCGGGCAACGCTCGGCGCAGACCACGGTAACGCTCGCCGCGCGCGACGTCCGACGCGCCGCCACCGTTGTCGGATCGATCGTGCGCACGACCTTCCCGACGTCCGAGGTCTGGGTGCATCCGAACGGAAAGGTCGCGTATCTCGGGACGCACCTCGGCGGAGATCGCGTCTACACGATCGACATCAACGACCCGGCGAAGCCGACGATCGTCGATTCGGTCATCGTGAACGCGCGCGTCATCAACGACGTCATGACGTCGGAAGACGGCAAAATCATGGTAATCACCCGGGAGGGGGCGGACGATCGCAAGAACGGGCTCGTCGTCGCCACGCTCGACGACCCCCTGCACCCGAAGGTCGTCGGCGCGTTCACGGACGGCGTCACGGCCGGCGTCCACTCGGCATTCATCTACACGCAGCCGAAATTTGGTCGGCACGTGTATCTCACGAACGACGGCACGGGCGCGCTCCACATCATCGACATCAATGATCCGGCGCATCCGAAGCAGGTGGCGCTCTGGAAGACACCGCGTTCCGATGCGGGACGGATGCTCCACGACATCGACGTGCGCGACGGCATGCTCTACGGAAGTTGGTGGAACGACGGACTGGTGATCCTCGACATCGGCAGCGGCATCAAGGGTGGCTCGCCGTCGAATCCACAGTTCGTCTCACAATACAAGTACGACCTCGACGCGCTGTACAAGGACGTCGGCGCGATCGACGGCCCCGGCTTCATTCGCGGAACGCACACGGCGTGGCGGCACAAGAACTACGTCTTCATCTCCGACGAAGTCTTCTCGAAGAACGACGCCGAGAAGTTGTTCGCGAAAGAGCCGTCACGGGCGTGGGGGCGGCTGCAAGTGCTCGACGTGTCGGACATCTTCCACCCGAAGTCCATCGCTCACTATGAACCGGAGTTCGGCGGCGTGCACAATGTGTGGGTGGCGGGCGACACGCTCTACATGGGCGCGTACAACGCCGGCTTCCGCGCGTTCGACATCTCGGGTGAGCTGCGCGGCGATTTGCGGGCGCAGGGCCGAGAGATCGCGCAATTCAGTCCCGCCGACGCCAAGGGTTTCATCCCGAATTCGACGATGACGTGGGGCGTCGTAGTGAAGAACGGATTGGCGTTCGTGAACGACTTCAACACGGGGCTGTACATCGTTCGCATCGAGCCGAAGGCGGCGGTCGTTCCGTGAGAGGGGCGATGGGCGGTGGGCAGTGGGCGATGGGCGGCTGGCGACGGGCGGTGCTCGTCGTTGGTTGGCTCGTCGGCGCGCGAGCGAGTGGGCAATTGCCCGCTCCGCCTAGGCCGACACGCGACTACTCGGTGATCGTGGCGAGCGAAGGTGTCGACCGTGTCGCCGTTGTCCGGTTCGGACCGGGCGGCATCACGGTCGATCGCGAGCGATACGTGGGCTGGGCGCCGACCGAGCTGGCGGGGCCACATGGCGTCGCTGTCTCGCCGGATAAGAAGCACTACTTCGTCTCGCTCGCTCACGGCACGCCGTACGGCCGACTACAGAAGTACAACACGCAAACGAACGCCCTCGAAGGCTCGGCGATGCTCGGCAGCTTTCCGGCGACCGCTCAGGTGTCGCCGGACGGCTACTACGTGTATGTCGTGAACTTCAACCTTCACGGCGACATGGTGGCGAGCAGCGTGTCGGTCGTCGCGGCGGACGCGATGGTCGAGGTTGCCCGAATTCCAACGTGCACCATGCCCCACGGCTCACGCTTCAGCGCCGACGGAACGCACCACTACTCGGCGTGCATGATGGACGACATGCTAGTCGAGATCGACACGCGGAAGCTTGCGGTCTCGCGCTACTTCGTGCTCACCGCCGGGAAAGAGATGGCGATGACCGGCACGCCGCCGCGCCGAACGCTCGACGGGGCTACGCAGACGGGCGGCTCGCACGACATGGGCGGCCACGGCATGGAGCCGCCAAAGCCGGGCGACGTGTCGTGCTCACCGACGTGGGCGCAGCCGTCCCCTGACGGATCGCGCGTCTGGGTAGCGTGCAACAAGTCGAGTGAGATCGCGGAAATCGATGCCCGCGATTGGAAGATGTTGCGGCGGATCGCCGCCGGACCAGGCGTCTACAACCTCGGCGTCACGCACGACGGCAAGAAACTGCTCGGGACGAACAAGCGAGACCAGTCGGTCTCGGTGATCGACGTCGCCAGCGGCAAGGAGTTGGCGCGGATTCAGACGACGCGCAAAGTAGTGCACGGCGTCGCGGTCACCGACGATGATCGGTACGCCTTCATCACTGTCGAGGGCACCGGTTCACAGCCTGGGACCGTCGACGTGATCGACCTTATCGCACTCAAGAAGGTCGCGACGATTGATGTCGGGTCGCAGTCGGGCGGCATCGATTTCTGGAAGTAGCCGGCGGTATCGCCGGAGCAAGGCGTACGCCCTGTAACGATCCGTTACAGGCAGGTTTCTCGGAGCTTGCTCGCGTCAGCTGCAAGTCGCTGTCACGCCGCGACATGGCTTGCGGGCAAGCAAGCCTTGCGCGAAAGCGTTCCCGAGCGGAAGGTTCGACCCGATGGCTACCCGCATCCTCGTGGTCGACGACGACCCTTCTATCCGCCAGGCGCTCAGTCACGCGCTGGCCCAGAACGCCGATGTCCAAGTGGCCTCCACAGCCGAGGAAGCGCTTTCAGGGCTCGCTGCGTCGTCCCCGGATGTGATTCTATCGGATGTCCGGATGCCCGGACTCGACGGAATCGAGCTGCTACGACTGGTGCGCGAACGCTCGCCGGGTGTGGACGTGGTGATGATGTCGGCGTTCGACGACATGCCGACGATCGTCGCATCGATGCGCGAGGGCGCGGCGGACTTCGTCGCCAAGCCGCTCGATCTGCACGACCTGCGTCGCGTGCTCGCCCGAGTCGTCGACGATCGTCGAACGCGTCATCGGGCCCGCGCGTCGGTCGAAGATGAGGCGTCCGGCCTTCGCCTCGAGGAACTGATTGGTCGCGATCCCAAGATGATCGCGACGTACAAGGCCGTCGGCCAGGCGGCGTCAGTTCGCACGAACGTGCTCATTCGCGGCGAGAGCGGCACGGGAAAGGAACTGATCGCGCGGGCCATTCACTACAACTCCGCCGAGGCGGCGGAGCCGTTCGTCGCGCTCAATTGCACCGCGTTGCCGTCGACGCTTCTCGAGAGCGAGTTGTTCGGCCACGTGAAAGGTTCGTTCACCGGCGCGCTCAGCTCGCGCCGAGGACGATTCGAGCTCGCCGGCCGGGGCACCATTTTTCTCGACGAGATCGGGGACACCACGCCGGAATTCCAGTCGAAGCTGCTCCGTGTGCTGCAAGAGCGCGAGTATTATCCGGTTGGCGCCGAACGTCCCGAACGAACGGAGGCGCGCGTCGTCGCCGCGACGCACCGGAATCTCGAGGACCTGATTGCAACGGGCGATTTCCGCGCGGATCTGTATTACCGGCTTCGCGTCGTCGAGATCTGTGTGCCGCCGCTTCGCGAGCGAACGGCGGATATCCCCGCGCTCGCGCATCATTTGTTACGGGTGACGAGCGCGCGTCTGCATCGGTCGCCCCCTGTCTTGTCGGACGACGCCCTCGCTCTGTTGGCGCACTACTCGTGGCCAGGCAACGTCCGCGAGCTGGAGAATTGTCTGACGCACGCCTTGGTGATGGCGCGCGGCGATGTCATCCGGCCGGAACACGTCATCCTCGCGCCGGCGGCGAGCGCCACCGACGGCAGATTGCCGAGCCTCGACGACATCGAGCGCGAACATGTCGAGCGGGTCATGGCGGCCACGGGCGGTCGAAAAACCGACGCGGCGCGGACACTCGGCGTCTCGCGCCCCCGGCTCGACCGATTGCTCGCCAAATACGGTCTCGCATGAGGCATCGCGGAGCCTGGGTCACGTCGCTGCGCACGAAGCTCACCGCGATCGTGCTCGTCTGCGCGCTCCTGCCGCTGGCCGTGCTCTCACTCTGGCTCGTGCGAAACACGCAACGGTCCGCCGAGGAAGCGCTTCGCGCGCGGCTCGACACGACGTTGTCGCGCGCCGCGTACCAGGTCGGAGTCTCCTGGATCGGGCATCGATCGGCGCTCTTCGACATCGCGCAAGACTCGACCGTTCGCGCGCTCTTGGTGGGCGGTCACGCGACTGCCGGCCCAATGCCCCTCGCCCGTCCGCACGACTTTGCGAATCTCCGAGCCGGCACACATGTGGTCCTGATCGTCGACGCTTCGAATCGTCCGCGATGGGTACTCGCGGCCGACGAGAAGGGTGGACCGGTGCTCCTTCCGGCAGCCGACTCCCTCAAAGTCGGCGGCGGACCGTGGTCCGATGCATTCGTCGCTCACATTCCCGTGCGCAACGGAGTCTACGGCGACACGATCGGTTCGCTGGAGGCACGATTTCGAATCGCGTCACTCGTTCAGGGGTGGACGGCGGGAATCGGAGGCGCCTCCGCCCTGATGACGTTGGTCGATCGATCGACCGGCGTGATGACGTCACCCCTCCCCTTCGACGCTGCATTGCTGCGAGCCGGTCGCTTTCAATGGGGCGGCGACGAATGGCTGGCCGAATCGCGCGCGATGGAGGAGCCGTACCTGGAGATCGTCGCGGCGGCGCCACTGACGTCGTTCATGCAGCCGTTCGACCGCGCGGCGAGAACGGGCGCGATCGCGTTGGCGGTCGTGACCGTCGCGGCGTTCCTCCTCGTCATCTTGATGACGCGACGCGTCACACGCTCGCTGCTCGCGCTCGCCGACGCAGCCGATGCCGTCGCCGCCGGCGATCTGGATCGGCGTGTCGACGGCGGGAGTCATGACGAAGTGGGTCGTCTCGCCTCCGCGTTCAACGCAATGGTCGACAGTCTGCGCCGGACACTGGGGGAACTATCGCAGCGACAGGCGGTCGCCGCGGTTGGAGAGTTCGCGTCGGCGCTGGCGCACGAGATTCGCAATCCGCTCAGCGCGATCCGAATCAACCTGCAGCACGTCGAGGAGCATGTCGGAGCGCAGCCGTCGGTACGAGATCCGGTCCGTCACGCGCTGCGTGATATCGGACGTCTCGAGAGCACCGTTGCCGGCGCGTTGAGGTTGGCGCGCACGGGAACGATGTCGATGGCTCCGCTCGCCCTCGACGACATCATCGATGCGGCGGCGCGAGTGGTGAGGCCCGAGGCCGCGCGGCGCGGCATCTCGCTCCTCGATCCCTCCGCGTCCGACGCCCGGGTCCGCGGCAATGCGGCCGCCCTCGAGCAGCTGTTCCTCAACCTGTTGCTCAATGCCGTTGAGGCGACGCCGTGCGGCGCGGGAGGCCGAGTGGGTGTCGAGGTGCGTCGCGATGAATCGGCGGTGGACGTCAGCGTGTGGGACACGGGGGAGGGCTTCCCGGAAAACATTCGCGAGCGTGCGTTCGAGGCTTTCGTGACAACGAAGCCCGAAGGCACAGGCCTCGGCTTGTCCGTCGCCAAACGCATCGCCGCGGCCCATGGTGGGCGAATTCAAATCGAGCCCCGCACGTCGAGGACCGTAGTGACGGTGCGTCTCCCTTCCCTGCCGAACCGAAACGAGGCCCACGGCGGCTCGACGCCGGTCGTCGCGACGCTCGCGACGTAACGAATCATTGCGCGCGGCGCAGTTCGCGCCGTCGCCCGAATTCTCTAATCGCCTTCGATGAAACGACTTGCTGGAACAGCACCGCGTGGCAGCGTCATTGCCTCGGAAGGACTCGCTTTCATAGCGGGTCGCACCCCACTCCCCTCCCGAGGTCAGCGATGAAACTCCCTCTCTCTCTCGCCGTGGCCAGTCTGGCCTCAGTTGCCACTGCCGCCACGATTTCGAAACGTCCCCTGGTCTCGCCGACGGCGGCCGCGGAACGCGTCTGGCAACCAACCGCACGGCAGGAAATGTTCGACGTCTCACCCGACGGAAAGCTCGTGCTGTACGTCAATTGGGATACGGGCAACCTGATGGTCCACGACCTGGCAACCGGGGCAGATCGGGACATCACCCGAAAAGGGACGTATCAGCAGAGCCCGGACGAAGCCGACGGCGGCGTGTTTTCGCGCGATGGGCGACTCGTCGCGTACGAGTGGTGGGAGGGGCGAACGCGCCAGGACGTGCTTCGCGTGAGCAATATCGATGGAACTGGAATCAAAGATTTCTATCGAAGCCCCGGCGTGAGCGTTTGGCCCATTGCGTTCACCTCGACCGGCGGCCTCCTCGCGGTACTCGACAGCGCGAAGACCAGATTCCTCGTCATCATTCCGGGGAATGGCGGAAAACCCGCGCTTCTCAAGCAGTTGAGTCCCATCAACCGTCACCTCGCGGCAGTCCTCTCGCCGGACGAGAAGTTCGTGGCGTATACCGAACCCGTCGAGGATTTCAAGCGTGACATCGTCGTCGCGAACGTGAGCGACGGAAAGGAGATCACCAGGATTCGCAATCCAGCCGACGACGTTCCCATCCGTTGGACGAAAGATGGCTCGCTCGTCTTCACCAGCGATCGAAACGGGTCGCCTGGCCTCTGGATCCAGTCCATGAGCGGCGGCAAGACGACGGGTTCGCCCCGACTGCTGCGCGGCGACCTCTGGCGGCTCGGCAACGTGTTCCTCACCGCCAAGGGGCAGTTCTTCTACGGCGTCCAGGCGGGCGATCGCGAAGTGTTCACGGCGCCGTTCGACGCGATGTCAGACAAGTCGCCCGGTCCCCCGATCGGCGTCACCGGAAAGCCCGGCGAGCAATACTCGAGCGCGACGTTTTCACCGGACGGGAAGTACGTCGCCTTCATGAAGCGCGAACGTGAAGGGCTTCAGTACAACAAGCTCGTTATCCGGTCGCTGTCGAGCGACGAAACACGAGAGTTCCTCCCAAGAGTCTTCGCGCCTTCGCGTCCAGTTTGGATTCCGGGAGCACAAGCGATTCTTCTGCAAGCCAACAACCAAAACGGCCAGCCAAGCCTCTTCCGTTTCGATCTGCGGACCAACGAGGCGAAGTCTGTCGTTTCGAACACGAGTTCGCCGGTCGCCTTCGCGCCGGATGGGAAGACGATGTACTACTCACCGCACGTGGCCGGTGACAGCTCGCCACGTCGTATTGTGGCGCATGAGATGGCGTCGGGACACGAGCGAGTGATCTACACCGCACCTCCGAACGTCTACATTCCAGTGCATGCCGTAAGTGCCGACGGCAAGACGGTGATCGCGATGAGCAGCGGTTTCGCGCACGGCCGAGTCGTCGGAGGCGGCCCCTATGGTATTCGCGCGATTTCGATCGCGACCGGAACCGCGCGTTCCCTCACCGCCGGAATCCCGTACGACTCGACGAAGCAGCAAGCCCGCGCGATGGGCTTCACGAGAGATCAGCGGGAATTCGTCGTCATGACGGGTACGGATGGCGACAAAACACTGTCGCTCTGGCGCGTCCCACTCGCCGGTGGCCCTGCCGTCGCGATTGGCCACGCACCAACTGGAATCGAGCTGACCGGCTCGGGAAGCACGAGTCCTTGGCTCAACGCGGATGCCACGCGTCTGGTCTACATCGCTGGCACGACCCGTCTCGAGCTCTGGATGGCGGACGAGGATGCGCTCCGGACGACCCCACCGGCGCGCCGCTGAAGGCGCCGTCATCCTGGGCGAAGCGAAGGACCTACTTTCCCCAGTCCGGTAACAACTCGGGATAGTAGGTCCTTCGTCGCTTTGCTCCTCAGGATGACAACCGACCGCTCAGCCGGCGAGCGCCTCTTCCACCGGATCTTCGGTCTTCGGCGCATCCCACTCATTGCCGCACTTGAGGCATTTGCGGAAATCACCGCGCGCCTTGGTGAATTTCATCTCCGCGCCAACGAACCCGCACTCGGGACATTTCTCGTTCACCGGCTTGTTCCACGCCACGAAATCGCAGTCCTCGTTGGAGCAGGCATAGAACGCGGTCCCGCGCTTGCGCGATCGACGCTCCACTAGCTCGCCGCCGTCCTTGGGACAGAACACTCCGGTCGGCAACGAACGAGTTCCACGACACTTCGGGAACGTGCTGCAGCCGAGGAACTGTCCGCTCCGCCCGGTGCGGATGACCATCGGCGCGCCACAGAGCTGGCACATGTGCTCCGTGAGCACCGGCTTGGCCTTCTCACCTTTGATCGGTCGCGTGTACTTGCACTTCTTCGGGTGATTCTCGCAGGCAAGGAACGGCCCGAAGAAGCCGCCGCGCGGCTCGAGCTTGCCGCCGCACTCGGGACAGCGCGCATCCGCCACCGTCGAGAGATCGTACGCCTCGGCGATGAGCGCGCCGGCGTCGACCTTGTTGAGCCGAGCCGCGAACGGCGAGTAGAAGTTCTTGAGAACCTTCTGCCAGCCGAGGTCACCCTCTTCGACCTTGTCGAGCTCCTCTTCCATCTCCGACGTGAAATCCACGTTGAAGATGTCCGGGAACTGTTTGACCATCACCTTCTCGACGCTCTCACCAAGCTCCGTCGGGAAGAAGCGGCGCTGATTGAGCTCGACGTAGTGCCGGTCGCTCAACACCGAGATGATCGACGCGTACGTCGACGGACGGCCGATGCCGAGCCGCTCGAGCTCCTTCACGAGGCTCGCCTCGGAGAAACGCGGCGGCGGCTCCGTGAAGTGCTGGCTCGGCGTGATGCCCTTGCACGGCACTTTCTCGCCGACGTCGATGACCGGCAGCGCCTGTTCGTCCTCGAGCGCCTTGCTCTCGCCCTCCTCGCGTGTCTCACGATAGAGCGCCAAGAAGCCCTGGAACTTCACGATCGACCCGGTGGCGCGGAACAGATAGCTGCGGCGCCCGATACTCCCCACGACCGCTTCGTCCTTTGGACGATCCCGCTCGGACTGAATGAGGAAGTCGACGGTCGTCGTGTCGAAGACGGCCGGCGCCATCTGCGACGCCATGAACCGCTGCCAGACGAGTTGATAGAGCTTGAATTGGTCGGCGCTCAAATACTTCTTGACCGCGTCCGGACGGCGCGTCGGATCCGTCGGGCGGATCGCTTCGTGCGCGTCCTGAGTGTTCTTTGATTTTCTGTCGCTCCCCCCGTAGAGCTGCGGCGTCTTGCAGACGAATTCCTCGCCGAAGAGCGTGCGCAGGTACGAGCGAGCCTGATCGGCCGCGCTCTCCGCGACGCGCGTCGAGTCCGTACGCATGTACGTGATGAGACCGACCTGGCCGTCGTCGCCGATGTCGATGCCTTCGTACAGATCCTGCGCGACGCGCATCGTGCGCTTGGAGCCGAACGACAACTTCTTCGCCGCTTCCTGCTGAATCGTCGACGTCGTGAATGGCGCCGAGGGATTCTTGCGACGCTCGCGCCGCTTGACCTCGGTGACGTCGAACGTCCGCCGATCCTTCAGGTCGTCGATGATGCGCTGCGCGTCGGCCTGCTTGTGGATCTCGGCCTTCTTGCCGTCGATGTGATGGAGCTTGGCCGTGAATTGCTGCTGGCTCTTCTCGAGCAGCGCTTCGATGGTCCAATACTCGACCGGCTTGAACGCACGGATCTCCCGCTCGCGCTCGACGATCAAGCGCAGCGCGACGGTCTGCACGCGTCCGGCCGAAATCCCCTTCTTCACCGTTTTCCAGAGGACCGGGCTCGCCTTGTAGCCGACCAAACGATCGAGCACGCGACGCGCCTGCTGCGCCTCGACTTTCTTCGTGTCGATCTTCCCGGCGTTCTCGATGGCGCGGCGAACGGCGTCCTTTGTGATCTCGTGGAAGAGCACACGCCTGATCGGCACGCCCAACGAGCCGCGCTTGGGGCTGATCTGAGTCGCTACGTGTTGCGCGATGGCTTCGCCCTCGCGATCGGGGTCGGTCGCGATCAGGATTTCTCGGCTGTCCTTCGCCGCGTTCTTGATGTCGGCGATCGTTTTTTCCTTCCCCGGGATCGGCACGAGGTCTGGCGTGAAGCCATTTTCGACGTCGATACCGAGCTTCTTCTCGGGCAAATCCATGATGTGGCCGACGGTCGCGCGAACGCGATAGCCGCGACCGAGATACTTCCCGATCGTTTTGGCCTTGGCCGGCGACTCGACGATGACGAGCGCGCTCCCGCTTGGGGCTGGGCCCTCGGGATCATCTTCCGCGGGATCGTAGGCACCCGCATTACGCCCGCGGCGAGCCGTCGCCTTTGTGACGGCCTTCTTCTTTGCCGTCGACTTGGCTTTGGCCGCTGCCTTTCTCGTTGCCATGCTCAGTGTACCGTCTGTTGTGTATCGCCGTCGCTCGACTCGATGAAGCCGGCGCCCTCGAGAAGAGAGCGCAGATCATCGAGCGCGATGCGCCCGTCGATCTGAATGAGTGCGCGTTCTATGATGTGCTCGAGCTCGGCCGCGTTCAGTGCGCCCGAGCCGCTCAATGCCAGCAAATGCCCCCATGCTTCCGGGGCAAACCGACCCCGTTCATGTGGTCCCAATACTCTAAAAGTCATTCGACTCTGTTCCTCTGACGCTCGACTGGACCGAAAGCAAGAAGGGGAGGAATGGCAGTGCGTGCGGCACCGATTCGCTCCCTGTGCAAGCCATTCTTTCCGGCCGTTCAGCCTGCCATGCAGACCTGCCAACCTCGCCGGTCGGTAACGTAGAATCACGCCGGCGACGAGGCAAGCTCCATAACCTTCTCTATAACCCTTTGCAGGCTATAGAGTTCCGCATTTACAACGTGGTCAGCCGTCTCATAAGCTGCCCGCCGCTGCTCGTACAGCCGCTCCAATTCAGCCCCCGGATCCGGTCTTGAAAGCAGCGGTCGGAGCGCTCGCCGCGTCCCTAACCGCGTCAAAGCCGTCCCAGGTTGCACTCTAAGGTATATGAGGCGTCCAGGGGGCCTTAGTAGACCAACGACATCAGGATTGGTGATCCAGCCGCCGCCGGGCGCCAAAATCATGTTGCCGACCTGCTGGAGCTCTTTTGTGAGCGCCAGTTCCCTCGCCCGAAAATAGGCCTCGCCCTGTTCGGCGAAGATTCCGGAGATCGACTTGCCCTCGCGCCGCTCGATCTCGAGATCGAAATCCAGGAACGTACGACCAAGCTGCGCCGCCACCTGCCGGCCGACCGTGCTCTTTCCTGAGCCTGGAAGTCCGACCAGAATGACGTGCGGCCTCGACGGATCAGCCGCCGAGCCGGGTCGCGACGTGCGAAAGGTAGGCGTCATAATTCCGCTTGGTCTCGCCGAGTGAATCTCCACCGAACTTCTCGAGCAGCGCGTCGGCCAGGACGAACGCAACCATCGCTTCAGCGATCACGCCCATCGCCGGCACCGCGGTCACGTCGCTCCGCTCGGCCACCGCCTGCGCGGCCTCGCCCGTCGCGACGTCCACCGTGCCCAAAGGCCGCATCAAGGTGCTGATCGGTTTCATCGCGACACGGACGACGAGCGGCTCGCCCGTCGTCATGCCACCCTCCAGGCCGCCGGCGCGATTCGTTTTGCGGCGCACGTTGCCGGCGATGGTACGACCCGGCGCCGGTTCGATCTCGTCGTGAACTTGCGCGCCCGTCACGCGCGCTGCATCGAAGCCCATCCCGATCTCGACGCCCTTCACCGCAGGGATCGACATGATCGCCGCGGCGATGCGTCCGTCGAGTTTGCGATCCCACGAGACGTG
>Ga0207674_10001866_pt1 | contig 26841 bp, 22 predicted proteins | sample KBSCornC72_FD_184303 | JGI IMG/M metagenome (GOLD analysis project Ga0207674, IMG submission 184303) | Corn rhizosphere microbial communities from Kellogg Biological Station, Michigan, USA - KBS Corn C7-2 (SPAdes) (version 2) | ecosystem: Host-associated > Plants > Roots > Rhizosphere > Soil ...
GCCGCTGTGGCTGGCTCAGCACCCACACGTAATGGCTTTTCATCAGGCACCGAAAGAGTACGGCGGTGATGCCGCATTGCTGGTGTTGATTGAAGTGGAAGAGTGGCAGCCGCCAGAGTTGCCTTGACAGAATGGCGGGAAGCACATTGCGCCCCGCCATATCGCACGTCACGTCAGATAGCTTTTGCCATCTTCAGGTTGCACGGACTCATTTGCCAGTTGAAGACACCTTTGCCCGTTTCGTCGAGAGAAACATTGGCAATGGCGGATGTCGTGAACATCGGCGGGGTCTCGCCCGGGCACAGCTCAGATACCAGATAGCCAACCAGTGGCAGGTGGGAAATGACCAGCGCGGAAGCGACACCTTCATTGCACAGCGCCTGAAGATAAGCGCTGACAAGGCCTACATCGCCACACGGGGTGAGTTCAGGCAGAACATCCACACTGGTCGGCAGGTTCATACACTCCCCTACCACATCCAGCGTCTGTTCTGCACGCAGGAACGGACTCACCAGAACGCGTTCGATGTCCACTTTTTGACCGTTAAGCCAGGTCGCCATCAGACGAGATTCGTCGCAGCCACAGACGGTCAAAGGACGTACTGAGTCACTGGCGGCATCGAGTGCCGCGTCGCCGTGACGCATGATAAAAACTTGCATATTGCACCGCTTTTGTTAACCAGAATCACCGGCGTTAACTACCCGCGATAAATGCTAAGAGGTAGAAAACCCGATGGCCGGGCATTGTGCCTGATCCATTCGGTGAATGAAACGCTGTTTTTTACCTCAATGGCGTAAGTATAGTCAATCTCTGTTTACAAAATCGCCAGAACAGGTCCATTCACTTCAGGATTTACCCTTCTTTGACCTCAGCTTACGAGGACAGTTTCCCTTGCAGGCCAAAATGTCTGGCCGCGTTCCGCCATCTGCAATAATTGGTCACACGGTGTAAAGCGTGGACCATATTGCGAAGCCAGACGTTGCAAGATAGCAACCACTTCACCCGCGCCGAGCGTATCCATGTAACGGAACGGGCCGCCAAGGAACGGCGGGAAACCAATGCCAAATACCGCGCCGATGTCACCATCGCGTGCACTCTTAATCACCTGCTCATCAAAGCAGCGCGCCGCTTCATTGAGCATCATCATCACGCAGCGCTCAGCGCACTGAACGGCGGACAGTTTTCCCTGACCTGTGGTCGAGATGAGTCCATATACCGAAGGGTCGACCTGTTTCCTGCTTTTACGCCCTTTCGCGCCGTAAAGATAGAAACCGCGTTCATTTTTTCTGCCTTTGCGATCGTCCTTCAAAATCGCAGAAACAATGTTTGCAGGTGGGCTAAAACGATCGCCATATGCAGCTTCCAGCACTGGTATAATTTTAGTGCCGGTGTCTATTCCCACCTCATCCAAAAGTTGGATTGGGCCAACGGGGAAACCAAACTTTACCAGCGCCTCGTCGACGTGCTCAATCTTCTCCCCTTCCGTCAGCAACCGCATTGCTTCATTAATGTAGGGAGCCAGAATGCGGTTGACGTAGAAGCCAGCTTTGTCCGCTACCACAATCGGGGTTTTGCCCTGTTTTTTCGCCAGCTTCACCACGGTGGCAACAGTTTGCGGACTGGTAGTCGCGTGCGGAATAACTTCCACCAGCGGCATTTTTTCAACCGGGCTAAAGAAGTGCAGCCCAATCACCTGCTCCGGGCGGGCGGCTTTCGCAGCGATATCGCCAATCGGTAATGACGACGTATTGGAGGCAAAAATGGTATGCGGGGCGCAATGTTGCTCAACGTCTGCCACCATCTGCTGCTTAAGCGCCAGATCTTCAAACACGGCTTCAATCACCAGATCGCGGTGCGCAAAACCGCTGTAATCCGTCGTACCGGATATCATCGCCAGGGTTTTATCGCGCTCGCTTGCCTTGATATGGCGGCGCTTGACCTTTTGATCAAGGTTCTGCCAGCTGTACTGCAGCGCGTGGTTGATCCCCTTAGGATTAATGTCTTTGATTCGTACAGGCAATTTGCCTTTGCTGGCGGTAACAAAAGAGATTCCGCCACCCATGAGCCCCCCACCCAGTACGCCAATCGCACGCAGCGGCGCAGGCTGCGCCTCGCTGCCCGGATCTTTTTTCACGTCCGTGCTGGCGAAGAAGATGCTGCGCAGCGCCTGCGACTGCGGCGTCATCGCCAGTTCGCCAAAGGCTTTGGCCTCCGCGGCATAGCCGCTGCTGCTTCCCTGCGACAGCCCGGTCTCGATCACTTCGAGGATCCGCTTTGCCGCCGGGTAATTGCCTTTGGTTTTTTGTTCGGTCTTTTTGCCCACCATGTTGAACAGGAGCGTTCTTCCCAGCGGGCCGGCCAGCACGCGCTCACGTACCGGCAGAGGACGTTTTGCCTGACGCCCTTTCAGCGCAAGCTCAACGGCGGCCTCCAGCAAAATGGACTGCGGCACGACGTCATCGACCAGACCGGCTTTCAGCGCCTGACGGGCGCGCAGCTGTTTACCGGTTAATATCATCTCCAGCGCCGTGCTGACGCCGACCAGGCGCGGCAGCCGTTGCGTTCCGCCGGAGCCAGGCAGCAGGCCCAGCTGCACTTCCGGCAGACCCAGAATCGTTTTCGCATCGTCGGTGCAAATCCGGCTGTGACAGGCCAGCGCCAGCTCAAGCCCGCCGCCCAGACAGGCACCGTGGATCGCGGCAATAACCGGGATCGGCAGACCGTTGATCTCCGCCATGACCTGCTGGCCCTGACGCGCCAGCTCTTCGGCTTCCAGAGCGCTTTGCGCCCGGGCGATCATGTTGATATCCGCGCCGGCGATAAAGTTATCCGGCTTGGCAGAGATAAACACCAGACCACGAATGGCTTTGTTGTCGCGGATCTGCTTTAGCATCGCGCGCACCTGAACACCAAATTCGGCCTTCAGGGTATTCATCTTTTCATCAGGCACATCAATAGTGATAACGGCCACGTTATCGAGGCGAACCGTCAGATTAAATGCAGATGGCATATCCATTATTCAGCCTCCAGAACCATTGCTGCGCCAAGGCCACCCGCCGCACAGGCGGTAACGAGGCCAAACCCGCCGCCACGGCGACGGAGTTCATGTAAAGTTTGCGTGATCATCCTCGCCCCTGTGGCGGCAAATGGATGACCGTAGGCGATAGAGCCGCCCAGCACGTTGAATTTACTTTGATCCACTTCGCCTGTGGCATGGGCGCGGCCCAGCACATCGCGCGCGAAACGCTCGCTTGCCAGCAGCTGTACGTTTGCCAGGGTTTGCGCGGCAAACGCTTCATGCATATCAATCAGGGTTAAATCAGCCAGCGTCAGCCCCGCGCGCTCCAGCGCCAGCGGCGTGGACCACGCCGGACCTAACAGCATGTCCTGCCAGACATCAATGGCGGTGAAGGCATAGCTGCGTAGATAGCCCAGGGGAGTGATGCCCAGCTCCTTCGCGCGGGATTCGGTCATCAGGATCACGGCGGCGGCGCCATCCGTCAGCGGCGTACTGTTCGCCGCCGTCACCGAGCCGTGTTTGCGGTCAAACGCCGGGCGCAGTTTGGCGTAATCCGCCAGCGTTGAGGTGCCGCGAATATTGTTATCTTCCACAAGCGGTTCACGGTAGGGGGGAATATAGGCGGTCATGACCTCGTCGGCCAGCTTGCCTTCCGACCAGGCTTTTGCCGCAAGCTGATGTGAACGATGCGCCAGGGCATCCTGCTGTTCACGCGTAATGCCGTACGTTTTTGCCATCTGCTCGGCGGTATCGCCCATGCGCAGGCCGGTGGAGTATTCCGCTACGGCAGGTGGTACAGGCATAAGGTCGCGCAGGCGTAAACGCGAGAAGAGTTTGAGTTTCTGACCCGTCGTGCGGGCTTTATTGGCATCCACCAGGATGCGCGCCAGCTTTTTACTGACCCCGATTGGCAGCACCGAAGAGGAGTCCGCCCCACCCGCAATCCCGGCGCGAATCGTGCCCGCCATCAGGCTTTCAGCGACGTTAGCCACGGCCTGGAAGCTGGTTGCGCAGGCTCGGCTGACGCTGTAGGCATCGGTATGCACGTTCATCCCGGTACCGAGGACGATTTCCCGCGCAATATTGGGGGCTTCAGGCATCTGCACGACCTGACCGAATACCAGCTGTTCGATGACCTCAGGCGGAATTTCGCTGCGAGCCAGCATCTCCCCCACTACCATTTTCCCCAGGTCGACGGCCGGTATGCCATGAAACGCCGTTGCCTGACGCGCAAATGGCGTGCGCAATCCACTGACTATGGCAATGCGATCGCCCTGACGGGTAATAAGCGGTAATGCCTGACTCATAACACTCCCCTGTAAAAAATTTTCGCAAACATAAAGTGGTCTGACCTGATAATAGTCTTAACCATTTTTTTACATTCAGCCAATCGGGGAAACGAAAAAGTGCGAGCTAAAACACAGAGAAGAAAAAGAAAATGCCCCTGCATGGCAGAGGCATTTGTGCGGTTTGTTGCCGGGTGCGCAAGGTAAAAGCAAAACGGTAACCCACAGGTTACCGTTCTTAATGTTTGCACCCTCTCCCGTGGGAGAGGGTCGGGGTGAAGGCTTCAGGCCACAGAAATTAACGCAGGCCCAGCTGGAAAATCAGCGTTTCTGCTTCGCAGGCGAAGATAAAGTCGATGTCCAGCTTCACGCCGCCTTCCACTTCGGTAAAGGTAGACTTGATTTCACACGGATCGGATTCAACGTCACGCGCACGCTTGCTCAGCGCGGTCAGGGTCTCTTCCGCTTCGGCACGGTTGGTGAATACACGGCTGTAAGAGGCGGTGCAATCGGTGTTGTCCATGATAGTCCCAACATCCATACAGCAGCAAACCGGGGTTTCATCAGCACTGCATTTACTCATAGCTCAATTTCCTCTGTATTCGCGCAGCGCGCGAGATAGACACGATGCTGATATTTTACGCCCCGGTGCGGGCGCTCTCCAGCCGTTAATGGCGCAAAATCGGATAAGTGACCAATATCACACTAAAAAATGATCTAAAACAAAAACCACCCTTTTGGGTGAGTCGCGATGGTCACAATTTTGCCAACCAGATCTCGTTTCACGAAACATGTTTGAAAATATTAATAAACAAAGTTGCAACATTCCGGCTGGTCAGACCTATACTCTGGCCACTGGTCTGATTTGTCTGTCATACCTCAGACCCTACACTTCGCGCTCCTGTTACGGTATGTAACAATTATTGAATAAAAATAACTCAATGAGGTTATGGTCATGAGCCAGAAAACCCTGTTCAACAAGACTGCGCTGGCAGTCGCAGTGGCACTCGTCTCCACTTCCGCCTGGTCAGCGGGCTTTCAGTTAAACGAATTTTCTTCCTCTGGCCTTGGCCGTGCGTATTCCGGGGAAGGCGCTATCGCTGATGATGCGGGTAACGCGAGTCGTAACCCCGCGTTGATCATGATGTTCGATCGTCCGACTTTCTCTGCCGGTGCAATTTTTGTCGATCCAGGTGTTGATATCTCGGGCCGTTCTCCGACAGGTGCCGATCTGAAATCGGATAATATTGCCCCAACGGCATGGGTTCCAAACATGCACTTCGTGGCGCCGATTAACGACCAGTTCGGCTGGGGCGCATCCGTAACCTCTAACTACGGTTTAGCAACCGAGTTCAATAACGACTATGCAGCTGGGGCGTTTGGCGGTAAAACCGACCTGGAAACTCTGAACCTGAACCTGAGCGGTGCTTACCGTCTGGATAATCACTGGAGTTTCGGTGTTGGCTTTGACGCTGTGTATGCTAAAGCGAAGATCGAACGTTACGCGGGCGACCTGGGCAAAGTCGTCGCTGGCTCAGGCGCACTTCCACCAGCCCTGGCACAGCGTGTGGCTGGTATCCCAGCAGATACTCAGATCGCTTATCTGAAGGGCGATGAGTGGGGCTTTGGCTGGAACGCCGGTATCCTTTATGAACTCGATAAAAACAACCGTTACGGCTTTACCTACCGTTCAGAAGTAAAAATCGATTTTGATGGAGATTACAAAAGCAGCCTCCCTTCTGCTTATAACCAGATCCTCGGCAACTTCGGTCTGCCAATGGGAACCAATGGCCAAACCACTGGCGGCTCTCTGAGCCTGCACTTACCAGAAATGTGGGAATTGTCAGGTTATAACAAAGTGGCGCCACAGTGGGCAGTTCACTATAGTCTGACCTACACCAGCTGGAGCCAGTTCCAGGAGCTGAAGGCGACCAATAGCAAAGGCGACACGCTCTTCTATAAAGATGAGAGCTTCCGTGATGCTTACCGCATCGCGCTGGGGACAACCTACTATATGGATGACAACTGGACATTCCGCACCGGTATTGCCTTCGATGATAGTCCGGTACCAGCAGACAAACGCTCTATCTCGATTCCGGATCAGGACCGCTTCTGGCTGAGCGCTGGTGCGACCTATGCATTCAACAAGGATGCTTCTATTGATGCGGGCATATCTTATATGCACGGTCAAAAAGTTAACTTCAAGGAAGGTCCGTATGAGTTCTCTTCCGAAGGTAAAGCCTGGCTGTACGGCATGAACTTCAACTACGCGTTCTAATCGCGCTGGAATCAAAAAAGGTGAGCATTGCTCACCTTTTTTATTTACTCCGAATCGATATCTTTTAGTTCGTTTTCGATCGCCTTCGCGTTTGGATTCTCTTCCGGCTTCAGCTTGCCGCCGCTGGCAATAAAGTCATGATTCTGGAAGTACGCTTCACGCACCATAATGTACGGGTCAGAAGACTGGCGCAGCAGACCATCAGAGTCGAGCAGTTGCGCGCGGGTTTCAATCCCTTCCACCGTCCATTTACCCACCGACAGCGGCCAGGTCAGCCACGAAAGGACCGGATACAGCGTATCCACCATATCGCCGCCATCATCACGGAGGGTGAAGCTACCATAGAACGGTAAATGCACGTACGGACCATACCCGACGCCATAGTGTCCCATCGTGCTGCCGAAACGGTGTGGCTGTTCACGCTGCAGTTTCTGGTTAGCCATACCTGCAACATCAATAAAGCCACCCATACCCAGAATGGAGTTCAGGAAGAAGCGGGTAAAGTGGACCATCCCCTGATACGGGTCGCCCTGCAGGAAGTAGTTCACCATTACCGCAGGCTCTTCGAGGTTGCTGGTAAAGTTACTTAACCCGTTACGCGCAGGTTGTGGAACATAATCGCGCCATGCTACTGCCACAGGACGAACCACATACGGGTCCAGTACGTTGTAGTTGAAGCTATACATTGAGCGGTTAAATCCTTCGAGAGGATCGGAGCGTCCCGTTTGCTCACCGGAGCTGGCGCAGCCCACAAGCATCGTCGCGCCAAGCGCAAGCGCCGACAGCCGAAGTTTCATAAATATCTCCCTGTTCAGTATGGCTATCGTTGATTGCCATCCGTAACGGAGCCGTTGACGCTCCGTCTGTAAACGTGCAAGCGATTGTAACAGCACGTTTACCGATGTCTATGAGCACAATTACGGGCAGTAACCACCGTGACTCTGATCTCAGCATAGCCTGGCTTTTGGAATTCGTTTCGCTGGCAATTTTATAATGACTTTGAAAGAGATGTATCACCTTTGTTGTCATTGCCGCCAATTTAAGAGCATCCCCACAGGCATCCCGATAAAAGCCGCTACGCTTAACAGAAAGATCAACCTCCGGGAGCAGATATGAAAGATGTAGGCGAAGAAAAAATTGGCGAGAGCACTGAGGAGCTTGAAATTGAAAGCGAGGAGAAAGCGCGCGGCGAGAAGATAGAAATTGATGAAGATCGCCTCCCCTCCCGCGCAATGGCTATCCACGAGCATATACGCCAGGATGGTGAAAAAGAGATGGAGCGCGACGCGATGGCCCTCTTCTGGTCAGCCATTGCTGCCGGACTCTCAATGGGCGCATCTCTGCTTGCGAAAGGGATATTTCATGTGCAGCTGGAAGGCGTACCCGGTGGATTTTTACTGGAAAACCTCGGCTATACCTTCGGCTTTATTATTGTCATCATGGCCCGCCAGCAGCTGTTTACCGAGAACACGGTGACCGCCGTTCTGCCGGTGATGCAAAACCCCACGCTCGGTAATTTCGGTTTATTGATGCGGCTCTGGAGCGTGGTTCTGCTGGGTAATATCATCGGCACGGGCATCGCGGCATGGGCGTTTGAATATATGCCGATCTTTGATGAACCCACCCGGGATGCGTTTGTGAAAATCGGCATGGACGTAATGAAAAACACGCCGGTCGAGATGTTCTCAAACGCCATCATCTCAGGCTGGATTATCGCCACGATGGTCTGGATGTTTCCTTCAGCGGGAAGCGCCAAAATTGTGGTGATCATATTGATGACCTGGCTGATTGCGCTGGCGGACACCACGCATATTGTGGTCGGTACCGTTGAAATCCTGTATCTGGTCTTTAACGGTACGCTTCACTGGCGCGATTTCTTCTGGCCGTTTGCCCTTCCGACGCTGGCAGGAAACATTTGCGGCGGAACGTTTATCTTCGCGCTGTTAAGCCATGCCCAAATTCGTAACGACATGTCGAACAAACGCAAAGCTGAGCTTAAGGCACGGGAAAATGATGATAAATCGACAAAAAAATCGCCCTGAATGGTGACTCTTTGAGCAGTCAGGCGGCGATGCGCTTAACGCAAAGTGTAAATAAGGCTATACTCGTGCCGCCTCGTCCCCTTAGTTAAATGGATATAACGAGCCCCTCCTAAGGGCTAGTTGCAGGTTCGATTCCTGCAGGGGACACTTTACCCTCCCGCTTTTTCCAGCACATTCGTCTGTCTACCGCCAGAATTCACTGAGCAGAAGAATCCTGTTTTATTTGAGCGTAACGCGTTGCCAGCTGTTTAAGACGCAACTCCAGTTGAGTCTTTTCTGCTTCAGGAAGCGCATCTCCTGCTGGATGCTGTGACAGGCGCCTGAGTTGTTCTTCAGCCGGTATCGTCTGGTTAAATGACTGTATAGTCGAAAAAACTACCGATTTAAGCTCGCTTACCGTGATGTATTTTCCTTTTTGCTCATCCAGACTACTCAGCCGATGACTCAGTTGCTGAAGCGTCATCATTCCCTGATACCAGCTGTTCATTGCGTCGACAGGTAACGCTGCCGCGTTAAATTTTTGCTGCCACTGCATTGTGAGCGGTTTCGCCTCCTCCGGCCATAATGTCTGGAGCTGCTTTAACAGCTGAAGGCTGTAGGAAAGATTCCAGTCAGGAGGCAGTTTATCCAGGCGGGCAAGCTGCTGCTGCGTGTCTGTGATAAACGTGGACGGTAAAATACCTCGCAGTGTTAACGCGTCTTGCTGCACAGCCGTGAGCACTTCAGGTAACGGAGCCAGAGAGGCAAAAGCCTGAGTCGCCAGGGGGTCGGGTCTGGACAAAGAAACCCATCCCCACGCCACAGCGAAGCAAACCGCCAGCGTGGAACACATCCCGGCAATAAAGGCCTTCCACTGTCTGACAGGCACGGGGGCTGTCGTACGATCCTCCCCATTCGGCTGATTTTCCTGATGCACAACATATACCCATTTCACTTCTTCGCTCGGTTCGGTTTTCTCCAGAGGCGATTCGCTATCGGGCTTCATGTTCACATTCAAATCGGACGTGTCATTACTGCTTTCCAGCCGTTCAGCATTTGAATGTATCAACGTTCGTAACGTATCGAACTGGCTAAGGTGTTTAAGCTCAAGGCGCTGGAGCACCGCGCTCAGGCTGGTAAGTAACGCTTCAACACGATAAAGCTCACTAAGATGGCTGCTGTTGAATGGAAGCATACGCATGCGCTGCTGCAGGCGCTGGCTAAGGCCGCTAAGGATTTCCATACGAGCGTATTGCGTCTTCGGCCATAAGGTGTCCCACTGGTGGCTAATCAGGGCCTCCAGAATCGCCAGCCCTTCATTCAGGCCAGCCAATCCAGACAGGTGAGTACGGGCAAGGGTGTACCAGGCTGCTGTCTGCAACTCCACACCGTTCTGTTCAAACATTGAGAGACAGAGTCTTTGGACATATTGCCAGTTCACATCAGGGCGAGCAGGATGTGTTAGCTTACTGAGTTCGTCGCGGAGGGCAGCATAATCTGGCAGCGTACGCGGGTCGCCGCCGGTTTTTAACGTTATATGTGTGGTCATTCTGCAGGGCCTGCATATCCGTGTCGGTTAATTTCGTCAGTTGATGTGTAAGGCAGTTTTGCGTGTAGAAACGCAATGACTAATAAAGGAATGAATGTTATTGCTATGACAGCAGCGCTAAAATCAGATCGAAAAAAACACCTTCATCAAATAGTTTTCCTGACTGAGGTGACGTATCCGGGGGAGTAAAGATCCAGTCATATACACTCCCCACCCGCATAAACAGGCGTCCTTGAGAAATCGCGCTGTACCCGGAAAAAAAAGTCACCTCGACACAGCCTGCAACTCCCTGTCCATACAGAAATATCGGCATAAACTTAACCGCCCGGTTACCATAACGCAGGACGATACCGGAAATATCAAAAGCCCCGCCCTCCACCAGCAGGTCAGGAACGTATACCGTCAGTGGCTCTGCATTCAGTCCGGTATCTGACAGCCAGGCGTCCATTTGCTCCTGAAGCTGAGCCATTCGCATGCGAAACTCTGCAATATCGGCCTGGCTCTTGCTAGCTGCGGGAACAGGTGAAGGTTGTCGCGCCTGCAACTTCTTCAGGAACTGTGATTTTACTGACATGGTGTTAACTGACCTTATATACGAGGTGTTGTGTCGAGATACTGTTGATGCCTGAGATGCCGCAACAGGACCCGTCCTTCGGGCATAAACTCAGTCCCATAGCGCACCAGGCCAATCCCTTTAAGTTCAGCGTCAATGGCATAGCGCAGCTCGCCGGGAATGTTCTGCTCCAGCAGAACAACGTCTATCTTTTTCAGGCGCGGTTCATACTTGAGCAGGACGGCAGACAATGTGCCCATGAGCTCATGGGCCGTTCCCGGCATGCCCTGCAGGATTTTTGTCATATCGGGCAGCCCGTAATCAGGCAGGTGCGCCAACGTGCCGGCGCGACAGTTGAGAACGCGCTGCATGTTGTCCAGAACCGAAAGGATGACCTGATTTTCTTCACTGACCTGTTTAAGGTCGAGGCCACCGCTAAAATTTCCGGTTAGCATTTCATACAGCGAAGGCGTGTTATGTCCCTGGGGCATCAGTCGTCCTTAAGCGGTTGCAGCGTCAGATGGTTCTCGCCGGCTTCCAGAATGCGCTGTTTATCGGGATCCAGATCGCTGCGCTTGATAACCTGCTTCCAGGTGTCGTTGGTCATGTCCGGATGGCGGAACAGCCCTACCACCGCGACAAACTTCGCCTCTTCTTCCATCGGCATATCAAGGCTTGCATCACCCCCCGGTTTTACCACGATATTACGACTGGCCAGCATGTCGTCTTTCAGAATACTGACATCATCCTGAAGCAATTGCTGATAAACCGTCTTATCAAAGGTTTTGCGGTCTTTGAGCTGGTAAACCCTGACCACGACAGGCTCAGACAGCGAGTTATTTTCGCGAGAGTCGGTGTTCAGAGCTTCGCGCGCGGTGAAATCCAGATGCAGGATTTTAATTTTTTTATAGAACACAGAATTAAACGCCGATTTGGTACCGTCGGTAACGCTCTGCGTCACCCCGCAACCGGTCAGAATAAGCGCCATGAGAGGCATCATCCAGCGCGCGGTTTTAGTTAAATTTGTACGTGACACGTCGGTTTCCTTGTTGTGGTTTCGCGGGCTCCAGCCCGCTGTAATAGCCCAGTTCTGTCGTAAAGGTTTCAGGAATGTCATCAGGATGGCTATCATCTTCTGCTCCCAGCACGCCGTTCATTCCCAGCCAGAAAGGGTTCTCACCCAGCGGGGGTACGGCCAGCAGTCGAACAGACGTCGTCAGGGTTATTCTGGCCTTAAACCGCCAGCCCAGATACACCCGCAGCATCACCAGGAAATCCATGTACAACTGGCCATCCGGTTTCCAGCCTTGCGCCTCATGTTCGTTGTCCGTCGCAAGCGCAATCAGCAGCTGGCTGCCGGCATCCATCGCTTCGTCACCCAGCGGCGTATTGCCATCAAGCAGAAAATCTTCGTCACCGTAAAAACCCAGCGGCCTGTCGATCTCTACAGGCCGCAGACAATACGGACTCACCTGCACCGTCGTATCGGGGGCCAGCAGGCTCACCAGTGCCTGCATCCCTTCCTGAGTTTTGCCCGGTTGTTGCAGAACTCCCAACAGGGCCAGAAAGCGCGACACTGGCGTGGCAATGTGATTTGCCGTGCCCGGTATTCCAAGCCCCACCAGACCCAATAACGACTGCGAAATGCTGTCGGTTCCGCCGGGCTCAAACGTGGCCGGATAGGAGTATTTACGCCAGACGCGGTAAAACTGCGTCAGGATGCGATGACTGAAAATATCCAGAAAGCCCTGCAGCGCCTCATGCCCTTCCCGGCGCTGGGTGATGTCATCGAGATACGCCGTTGGTAATGGGGAATCGACCCCGTACATCCCCATAAAGGTCGTACGGATAACCGGCGGCTTGCTGTCATCGTCTTCATCATATTCGACAGCCTTCAGTTCACTGACCGGAAACCCCATTCCAGGGTGCGGTGCAAAGCGTACCGGGTCATCTGCGGGGTGGCTGGTCGATCCCATCAGCGGCCTGCCAGGATTGTTTTTCTCCAGCAGCTGACATAATCGATAGAAGTTAATGCGGTGAAGGTCGGCTTCCAGCCGCGGTGTCAGCCGGGAATGCGGCGGTTGTGCTTCTCTTCCCATTCCAGGCGCTCTCCGGTTGGTTGCAGGATAATAATCAGGCGGTTAAACAGATAGATGTCGGTGTAGAGCGCGAAGAAGCGGCTTAGCATCTCGCCGAACAGGCAGATGTCGCCGCGCCCGGCAAAGCCGTAGCTGTCTAGCGTCACTTCAATCTGCACGCCGCGTACCAGGTATCCCTGCTCAAATCGCTCAGTTTCACTGTGCTTCACGTCGATGATGGCTTCCAGACGACGGCGGTTCATCTCGCTGTCGGTCCACTCGTACAGCGCGAGGGTACCGCGCAGCACATCGGCGTTATCCATCATCGACAGGAACCCGCTGCCGAGGTGACTCAGCACGCGCCAGTGGAAACGGTCTTGCGCAGGTGGATAACAGGGCAGTGTCGGCGCACACAGGTTACGCACGACGATGCTGGCCGACGTAGTTTTCATCACCGTATCGAGCACGGTACTTTGCAACGCCCGTCGCGGCAGCTGGCCGTTGGTACCGGTGAGCGTCAACGACAAGCTTTCATCTTCAGGAACGGTGTGATTATCAAATGCTTCTCCACCCAGAATAAGCCAGGTATTGTACAGCCCTGACGAACCTCGCCGCACGCGGGTGTGGTAGTAATATTCCGGGGCTTCATGGCGCATCATTCCGCCTTTGTGGCGGAAGCTTGAGAACGGCACGTAGGTATGCTGGCTCGATGACATCACCGAATCGACCGCGTAAATCTCGGTATGCCCATCCTGCACGCGCATCGGGCGCAGCATGTATTCGGTCTGCAGAGAGTTAAGCGTCAGCGGGTCAGATTCCAGCGGGAACAGGTTAATCACCGGCACGCAGTTCAGGCGCAGGTGTTTTTCGGTAAAGTTAAAGTCATGCTCCCAGCGTTCTGCCAGCACCACGTCGATTTCAAACCAGGGAAGCTCAGCCGGGAAGTTGACGCCATCCAGTCCACGCAGGCCAGTGAACATGAATTTTTCGCGAAAGGTGAAGTACTCCAGCAACAGCTGATATCCGCTAAAGCTGCTGTTGCCCTTCGGCCACAGGTCATCGTCATCGCCAAATCCCAGCGCGGCGAAGTACCCGTCGAGCGGTCTTCTGTCCATGTCACCCGGCATCCGCAGCCACAGGCGAGCAACATTCATGGTGAAGGCTTCATGCATGGCGCAGGCGAGAGGTGCGTCAGCATTGAAGTAGAACGGGATCTGACTGAGATCGACACGGCTCCAGTCCGCCAGATGGCTGCAGTTAAAGCGCAGGTTGATGACCGAACGCCCGTCAGGGTCAGTAGACAGGCGAGCGTGTTCCAGCGACAGCGGCTGGAGAGTTATCTCTTTAGTTGTGGTGTACCGACAGCGCGTACCCTTTTCACCAATCGGCCGCGAGTTAATCTCGAAACCTTTGACAATACGCATCTGCTCTTTCATTTCTCGCCAGTCAGGGGTGAACTCCACCACCGACATCGACGGTATGGTGCGCAGGTAATGCGGCCACAAAAGGCTGACCAGCCCTTCGGTCAGTTCTGGAAGGTCATCATCAAGCTTCTCTCGAAGCCGCCCCATCAGAAAGGCAAAGCCTTCGAACAGGCGCTCTACGTAAGGGTCGCGCGCGCCGGCTTTATCGAGATTGAGCATTGCTGCCTGCTCGGGGTGAGCACGGGCAAACTCTTCACCGGCTTCCAGCAGGTAGCGCATTTCAGCGTCATAATAACGCAGGGTTAAATCGTCCATAAGAACCTGAGTGTTGTGTGACCATCCGGCTAAGCGTGCCGGTGAAGAGTGAAGGCTTTAAGCTTCGTAGGTGCGTTCCCGATGGGAGGGTATTAACGTCGCCGCGCACGGGCATCCACTTTTACTGTGTAACGTGCCCGCAAACTTCCGACCATTCACTAAGTTTTGTGGAATAGCGCCAATAATTTTATAAGTGCCGGCATGTTTCCCACACGTCACACTGTCCTGTTCGCGTGTAACTGGGATCCCCTCAATCGTGTTAGTTGGATCGCCCTCGAGGATCTTCCCTCCACAGGTGGTTTTATCCCCCTGCACCAGATAGTAACCTTTCGCCATTTGTCATCCTCCTTGCAAAATTCAGTTCACGCTAACCACACAGCACCGCAGCACTGGCAGGATCAAGTACGATAAGACCAGCCAGAAGCAAATCCATCTCTGGCTGAAGCCGTGCTTTGTCGGTTTCGCTGCGGGTGGCTTTTATACGCAACAGTCTGAGGCGACGCGATTTCACTTCAAACAGCAGCGCCGGTGTCCACTGCGTAAGGGTGATTGATTCCGCCGCACCATCAAGTTCACCCAGCAGATGCAGCGCCAGTTCATTCCTGCCCTTCTGCTCCGCCACGCGAGCCATCAGCAGACGCAGCAGCCATTTGTCTTTCGTGGAGTCCGTACCCGGGCGTGTCTGCAGCCAGTGGAGTGTGGCATCCAGGCCATCCGTATCTGCTTTTTCCAGCGCTTCCGGCTCGAGGGCCAGGATATCGTTATCCTCCACGCTCACGGTACTGACCTGCTCATCACGCCAGCCGGACATATCGTCCAGTACGCTCTGGTTTATCCAGTTCAGAGTGACCTCATCGGCAAACGGCGTACCGTCATTAAAGGCCAGCGTTTCAAGCCCGGTGAGGCGTCGCAGCAGCCCTTTCAGATCGGCGATGATAATGTCGGCCAGCACATCTTGCCCCAACTTCACCAGAGCCTGATGGATATACCACTGCAAATCCAGCCAGAGGTGGTTGGCGCCACGCGAGAAGGTGCTGTCCGCATGTTCCAGTATCTCCAGCCAGCTCTGCTGCAGGTACAACCGTTTGAGCATGGCCCTTTGGTCAGCACGCGGCGGTTCAATGCGCGTTTTCCCCTCGGCATCAGGTGCAGGGATCGCTCTCAGCGTGTCATGACGCAGGCTTTTCATCAGCCGGTGTGCGGAAAGCCATCCATCGGGTTGTTCACGCAAATACCCCGCAAGGGTACGGGCCTGAGTCAACAAATCCTGACCGGACGTGATGCGGCTCAGGGCTGGAGCGTCATGCTCTGTCGTGTGTGCAGAGGTCTGTGACTGAGGGGTGTTACTGGCGTTCTGTGGAACCAAAGCATCCACGCCACCGGCCTTCATCAGGCGGGACTCCAGCGCGCTGTAAAGCGCATTCAGATCCGGACAGGACGCTTCTGGCTCAGCGTCCAGACTGCTGTGGATGAGCAGCAGCGCACCGGTAGTGCGCATAGCATCGTCGCGTACCACTTCAGGCCACAAGGACAGACTATCAAGCAGACGAGAGCCTGCAAGCCACTCCAGCGCCGGTTTACGGCTTCGCTCCCGCTGCGGATAAAGCTGTGCTCCGTAGCGTTGCAGTAATCCCGCCAGCAGTTCAAGCCCTTCGGCAAAGCCAGCTTCTCCGTCCTGGTGCAGACGGGCCCAGCAGTAATAGGTCGCAATACGGATATCTTTGGCGGTGGTGGTCAGCAGTTTTTCAGCAAGCGTACAAATCAGCCCGGTATCGATGCCGGAGAGTTTATTGACCTCCTCTCTTATACGCTGGAAATCATCGTCATATCCCGGCTCTTCCCCAGCAGGACGGGTATCGCTGATAGGGGAAAGCCAGGGATGCCAGCGTTCCGTGCGCGCCTGCGCCTGCTGCCGCAGCTCAGTTTCGTCCGCCTGACAAGCGGCAACCAGATTCTGAAGAGTGCTCATTATTCGATTCCATCCATGTCACTGATTTCCGTATTGGCCATCAGAGCCTGGGCCGTGGCCGCGCTGTCAACGCTGAAAATCTGGTCCGGCAGCGTGAAGCCGCGCAGTGCCAGTAATGCCAGCGGCCCGCTGCCCAGCTGTGAACGCAACACCCACTGCAGCGTACTACCATCCGGGGCGGTAAAACTCACCATCCACTGACTGCGGTCAAGCTGCTGCCGTTTGCCCTGATCCAGCCAGCGAATAAAGCCCCAGGTCCCTCGGTAATCCCCGAACAGACGCGCGCCTGCATTGACGGAGGTCCATGTCAGCATCGTTCCTGGTTTGTAAGTGTCCCCCGGCCAGCGGAAGCTTTGCCAGTCGGCCATCTGGTTGAAGTAGTGCAGCTTTTGTCCATCAATTGTTAGCTGCGTCTCCACTACCCGCGGCACAGGACGCGCCTGCAGATCAAAGCTGATGCCCTGACTACCATCGGTAAACAGAATGTCTGACAACTCGCTCAGTTGGTTAATGGCCCGCAGGAAGGCCGGGTTAAAGCTCAGCCCCTGGCTGTTGACCTTATCCGGTACCCACTGGCTGCCTTCTTTGTGAAGCACTCCATTGAGTTCTGTGGTCAGGAATCGATCTATGCGCCCACTGTCTTTACGGATAAACTCTGCCAGCATCGGCAAAGAGGCGTCACTCTTGCTCGCAGCGAACGGGAAGCGCCCGTCAAAGGCGGTGCGCCAGTTCGCCGCCACGGAGCGGCTCCATTTGTCATTCAGGCTCGCCGCCGACGGCTGGAGTACGGTCTCCCAGGCCTGGGTCAGCGGCTGCACAAACATCGTGCTACCAAAACCACTCCACTCTTCACCAAGGCTTGCCGAAATCAAACTGCCATATTGCTGGGTGTCGGTCAGATCCACACTTTTTCCCTGAAATACGGTCTGCGCCAGGGTTTGCATCATCTCCTGCGGATCTGAGGCACTGGCCACCTGCTGCAAGCGAAGACGCACGCGGGTGATACGGGTCAGATAGGTCTGCAGGCTCAGTGAGTTGTCAGCCGACATGACGTTGCTGCCCGTGTTTTTGCCGAGAAGCTGAAGCAGCGGACCGAAAGTTTCATCCAGTGGTCCCTGTGGACCTGTCGCAGACTGGTCAATTGCGGGTTTGTCTTTTCCACCAACCAGATCTTTTGCCGATTTGATAATGGAGTCCGAAAGGCCTTCGCTTTGCTGGCCGGTCTGCCCCTGCCAGGCGATGGTGTTCATCAGGGCAATCAGTGGAGACTGGCGGATATCACTCATTAGCGTCAACTGGTCGGTCACATCGGCAATATTGTTCGCAGAATTCCAGCGCAGACTGTTAAGGAAGTTCAGCCAGCTGCCGGCAAAGTCAGTGAAGTAACGCTCTGTCAGGCGTGCTTTGAGCGCTTCCGGCGACATGTCCGCCGATACGGCTTTACGGGAATCGCTCAGCACCCAGTCGATTTCATCCCGTCGGGAATTTGCGGCCTTTTCGATGGCCTGCTGAATCCCACCTTCCCATGCCTGACGGGTGAACATGCCCGGCACCACTTCCTCGGTGGTGAACAGTCGCCGCGTATCGGTCCCGCTGGTCATGTCTTCCAGAGACACATCGGCAAAGTTACGACGCACGGATTTGAGCATATTCTCGTACAGCGTGCTTTCTGCATTCCGGCGGCCAATCTGCTGTAACAGCACCTGGCGGCTCTGGCTGACCAGCTGTTCATCCGGCTTGATTTTCCACTGTGGCTGCTTTGGCAGTTCAGAGATATAGAAGGACCATAAATCCGGCGACAGGCTTTGCCACAAACTGGTGGAAACACCCATTCGTGTCGGCTGCACGGTTTTCATAGCTTGTGCATAAAACGCGCCGTCGACTTTATCCGGACGGGCCATCATCAGCCAGGCTTTAAGCTGGTCATAACCTGGTTTCGCCAGCTGTGCACGCTGGTCGCTGTTTGGCGCTGAGTTGATCAGGGCGGTGAGCTTTTGCGCCAGGGCAGCATTTGCCGGGTCGCGTATTAGCCGGTTATTCGCCACGCCGTACCAGGGCAGCATTGAGTTGAGCAACTGCTGATTATGGTCAAGACCGAAGCGCTGATACCACGGTGTGCCCTCCTGAACATTGTGCAAAAGGCGGCCTGCATCGTTTCGCAATTCATACAATGCCGTCAATTGATAATCAGAAGAGGAAGGATGTTCCACCAGAGCTCTGGCTTTGTCCGATATTGAAGATATCTGCCCATAGTTCATAGCAAAGGAGAGCAATAGACCCGCCGCCCAGAGACCTACTACCGCCATGATGCTCCATGCCAGCGTCTGCTCCCAGGCCATACCCACGCGACGGCCACGTACCCGGGTGCAGTCTTCTGTTACTCCCTGCCATACAGCCGAAAGTGTCAGAGCATGTTTATATGCAGGTCTGACGTCGTGTTCTGTACTATTTTTGTCCCCCTCTTCACCAGGCTGCTCTGGCGTCGTGACCAGGCTGAACATCAATCCCCGTAACGGAACGCGTTGTTGTGAACTATAAAGCCACGGCACCAGACGGGATGACCAAAGTTTACTCCCCCCCTGCTCAAGCTGCCGGGCCAGTTGCAACAGAAAATCATACTGACGTTTTTCAGCAATCTGGGAAACCCCCTGTTCCCGCAGTTGAGGAAGCAGTTCATTGAGCTGTTTTGCCACATTCTCCGGCATCGCCCGCAACGGCAGGGTGATACCGACAGGCTGCGATTTACGTCCTGCCTGCGACCATTCGCTGCCACAAAGCTGCCACAACCAGACGGGAGCAGAATAGCGCAGCGCTTCACTAATTTTCTCAAGCCCCCGGAGGTCATTGTCGCTCATCTGTTGAGTAAGATTCTGACCTTCGCCTATCACCCTGACAATTCCATCCAGCGGCCGACCACGGCGCAGTTTACGCAGAGAGACATATTTTTCACTTTCCGCCTCGGGGGGCAGGCTACCGCCGTGTATCAGAACAGTGCGATCCCCTTCAAGCCACTGGCTTTCCTGCAAACCTGGTACAAGCTGTTCAATTGCCGCTTCATCGCCAGTTACTAACACCAGGCGGATTTTGCTTCGCCAAAAAAATCCATAACGTCGATAGAGATAAGCCTTTACAGAGTCCTCTTTGTTGGGTTTTTTATATTTATTACGAAAGTTGGTTCTTCCGGATTCTCCTACCCTATTCGACTGAAAACGAGGCTCTCTTTGATAGAACCACACGCCGAAATTCATCAGCATCAAGAATACTGAGAATAAAAACATGCATAAGAACCAAAGGCTCATCTTTTCTTTAGGTGATATCCATCCAAAGATACCTCCATAGTAATAACATCCGATAAAAGTCAGAATACCAAAAATAATGAGGCAAGAGATAAGGCCAATTACTCTCCATCTTGCTGAGATATTCAATTTAATGCTCCCTGCCATTATCAGACGGTTTAACAACATTAAAGACATAATCATTGCCAACACTGGCGATCATCAAAATCGGCTCTTTGTTTTTTGCAGATATAAAAAAGGCCAGAACAAACACCAACCAGAAATGGATATCCCCTAATTTACCCAGCATTAGATCTAAATGCTGCGTCTCATACTCCCATCCAACATTCATAGATATGCATGAGGTTCTTAATACATCTGAAACACCCCGGACGTCGTCCACATTCATGTTACTAAAGAGTACTCTTGACGACCTGAGAACATCTGGCTGATAAGTAATCATGTAGTCAAACTCTTGCTTAGTTAAAGCTTTACTGCACGTCATAGGTCGTAAAGCCATACCAGAACATTCTTTTTCAAGTATTTTCTCTTGATTAGTCACAACCAAAATCGAGGCAAACTCTGTTGCATCAGGATAATACTTTTCAATACCTTCAACATTTGCAGATATTATTATTGACACCCGGCCGACTTTAATATTGGATAGCATGTCAAAATTTTGCTCTAGCGTACCATCCCAAAAATAATAATTATCTAAGCAACTTTCAGAAAGACCAATTGCAGCCCAACATTCTTTAAAGGTAGAGAAAGTAATGCAACTTCTACCATGAGTAAATATAACATCAAATACACACGATTTACTTAGCCTTATCAAAGTTGTTCTGACAGATGCTAACAACTCATAAATCAGTTGTTCTTCAGTGTACGCATCATTATTGTGACCGCGCAACTTCAATTGTTGCTCATTATATATATCAACAAAACTAGACGATGCTATATCTATTTTTGATACCACGGGAGGAAGAAATAAATTACAGGTTGAGATATGAAACTTTTTACTGGCCCATTCAGTCCAGTTTTCCTTGGTTATTTCCGCCTCATGCTCTCTCGCTTCGAAGGCGGACAAACAAACACCATAATAATAAACCCTAACAGAAAGCAGAACGCAAAATACAAATAAACATAGAGCATACAACAAGAAAAATAATTCCAACAATTCGTTCCCTTCTTCAGGAAGAATTATTTTAGCCCCTCCCCAAATTATCCCTAAAACCGCTAAAACACATAAAAAAGATAAAAACCATCTTCTCCATTTTATTTCCTGGACTTTGTCGCCAGGAGGAATTATCTGTAGCGGCCAACTCATATCTTTCTCCATCGCTGGTAATGGCGCACCTTTCTAAAACTATAAAAAATTTAACAACGTTCACTATCAACTCTGAATTTTGCATCTGCGTATGACTGGAGGTTTTATTGCGAGTATTAATTAGATACTTATCAAGCACCTAATCCAGATAGAATGGTCGCTGTGAGAGCAACACATCAAGTCCAAACTCAGTAATATCATTATCAGATAGAGAAAATGATGAATAAAAATACCGCAACGCGGGATATAATAATTTAACCGCCTCACATTCACTGAGTTTGTCGACGACGTTCATTTTTCGGTATGCACGTAAAATATTATTAACAATCGACACTCTATTTATTTCTTCCAGATCGGAAGCGGTTAGCCCAAGGGAGTAATTTAATTTTCTCTTGCATTCGCCATCACCATCCACAGCATGAACAACACCATCGCCATTAAGATAAGTCCATGTATCAATATTGCTCAACAACTGTTGCTTTTGCCAACTATCCAGAACACACATCAACGGACTAAATACTGATGGGTCAAAATAACGAAGTAATATATCACCAACCGATTGAATCGATTGCACTGAAAATAAAGCAATTTGCTCAGCAAGCTGCTCTCCTGTTAATTCTGTCGAGATCCATGCACAGACGCTACGTCCTTCTCCTGAAGCAAGCCGCTCTATTCTCAACTCATTTAAAGAATGATAAATGCTACTATTAAATAACTCTTCATCCTTTTCATCGTTTGTAGTAAGAGAAAATAGATAAAGTGGCAAAGTGCCGCGAAACTCACTCTGATGGAATGTAACAGAATAAGAATCATGCTTTTCAAGCAAATCATATAAAAAAACATCTGACTGATATTGTTTTAATGATGAATCTATCAAAAGAAAGCATCTTCCACTTTTACCAAAAGCAGCATTGGTGATTTTAATTTTTATATTTTGAAAAAAATCATTATACATAACCACCCCTAATGAGACTTATATTGAAAAAACCCTGTTATAACTATTAAAAACACTATCCATGTGAGTAAAAAATATATCTTCACTTATTCTAATTAAGTATATTTTTTTATTTATTGAAATCAGAACTCACTAAGCAAATAATTCATTTAGACACGCACATTTGAAATGAAAAAACCAATCTCCATATCAATTACGATCAAGCCGCTCAATCCTTTCAATAGTTCAAAAGGATGACCCAAATATATTTATGTTAATTGATAGCAAAAATGCGCTCCTCTAAATAAATTTCCAAACACGCATTTCTTACACCATATCTGCAGCTCTTCGTCTGAAATCCAGGTCTCCACAACATGCAGCAAAGTTATTGCCACCATCACTTCCCAGGTCACTAAAATCGCCAGAACTCTGACTCCAAAATATCTGTAAACCTTCCCATTATATATTTCCGTTAGTTTACTTATAATAAAAAGAAACAGAATATTCGCTTTCTTAATTAATAGCAATACCAGTATTCAAATAAGTAGCCAAATTTACGCGTTGGCCGTGGAGTATGAGAGCGGCTTGATGGCTCATGCCATTTTCCTTTTTTTCTCTGAAGCTTCTCTCTTTTCTTAGTTATTTCTTTCAGGTTCACACGGGTAACGTCCTTCATTTCCAGCAACTGAAATATTTCCTCAGTCAGCTTGCAACAGGTGGAGAAATAGGATTTATAAGCAGCGATTGCAATCGCTCCAGTAAAAAATAAAAGCCAGCCCTAACATCATCATGAGAAAAAAATATTCCTTCCAAAAATCCAACTCTCCCCAACCCTCTTCATTCAAAGACTTAACAAGGCAAACAGATGCAAACATAAACATGATTATAGCTGTTAAAATAAACATATTTTTAATCCGCCAAAGCATATGCGCAATATGCCCCATATCACATTTCGGACATACAGACACTATCCGCTCTTCCGGTAACGCAATGGCATAAACCTCATAATGATCATGCTGCCATTCAACAATCATGTCCACATCATCGCCAGCCTGAACACAGGTAACCCCCACCCAGCCGCGGAAGGGCTTGCCATTAATTAGCCCCTGCACATATTCTGCCGAATCATTCGAAGATTCGCTTTCAGCCATCATTACAGCACCGACTCCCGGGCTCCCTGCAACAATCGCCGCTGCCGCCACCGCACCTCTCTGCCCATCAGTTATCTCAGGCACTGAGTGGGTCCGGTAGGCATCGGCACCAAAATACTCCCTGAATCTCTCATACCGAAAAGCTTCCAGGTGCCCTGAAATTTTCTCCAGAGGACCATAAGGCGGCAATACCGGCGGAGGGGGAAGCTCCCGCGTCCACGGCCTGCCGTTCATCACTTCGATTTCCTGTTTTGTTCGCAGGTCTGATAATTTCTCTGGCTCAACAAACCAGGAGCATATCTGATGCTGCGCTTCTGAATTCATGAAATATCCTTTATCGCTGCTTCCAGGGCTTTATTCTGGTCTGCCACACTGCGGTTGCATGGTGCTGCGCCAAACACGCATTTCTCACACCATATCTGCAGCTCTTCGTCTGAAATCCAGGTCACCACAACATGCAGCAAAGTTATTGCCACCATCACGTCCCAGATCACTAAAATCGCCAGAACTCTGAATCCACTATATCTGTCTGCCATTTTTCAGAAATACATTTTGCACCAGAGACATGACTAATGGAGTTTGTTTTACCATCGCAAATTCGCACTCGGCATTACAATAATGACAGGAATCACAACTGTATTTTATTTAGCTAGTAGTAAAACCAGCTTTCATCGGAATAAATGAACTTCCCGCTGGGACAGGCTGGTTTGCTTTTATCATTTGGGTCATGCCATCTTCCATTATCTTTTAATTGCTGCTCACGTTGTTTTGTCAGCTTGTTGAGATTTACTGTTGAAACATCCATCACCCCCATCAAATGAAAAATTTCCTCTGCCAGTTTACAGCAAGTGGAAGCACAGGCTTTATAAGCAAAGAATGCAATTAACCCTGAGACCCCCATCCCTCCCAAAAACACCATAACATACAACCAAAAATATATGGTTATAAATGACACAAGCCCCTGCCAGGCACCATCAATCACTTCACTAAGAACTCCCGTAAAAAGTATCATAAAAAGAAGAATTCCCGTGAGAATAAACATATTTTTAATCCGGCAGAGCATATGCGCAATATGCCCCATATCACATTTCGGACATATGGATACTATCCGCTCTTCCGGTAACGCAATGGCATAGACCTCATAATGGTCATGCTGCCACTCGGCGATCATGTCTACGTTATCTCCCGCTTTTAGTCGGGTTACCCCCACCCAGCCGCGGAAGGGCTTGCCATTAATTAGCCCCTGCACATATTCTGCCGAATCATTTGAAGATTCGCTTTCAGTCATCATTACAGCACCGACTCCCGGGCTCCCTGCAACAATCGCCGCCGCCGCCGCCGCACCTCGCTGCCCGTCAGTTACCTCCGGCACAGAGTGGGTCCGGTAGGCATCGGCATCAAAATACTCACTGAATTTCTCATAGCGAAAAGCTTCCAGTTGCCCTGAAATTTTCTCCAGAGGACCATAAGGCGGCAATACCGGCGGAGGGGGAAGCTCCCGCGTCCATGGCCTGCCGTTCATCACCTCAATCTCCTGCTTTATACGCAGGTCTGCTAATTTCTCTGGCTTAACAAATCGGGAACATATCTGATGCTGCGCTTCTGAATTCATGCTATATCCTTTATCGCTGCCTCCAGGGCTTTATTCTGGTCTGCCAAACTGCGGTTGAAGGGTGCTGCGCCAAATACGCATTTCTCACACCATACCTGAAGCTCATCATCCGATATCCAGGTCACCACCACCTGCAGCAAAGTTATTGCCACCATGGCTTCCCAGGTCAGTAAAATCGACAAGATTCTGACTCCAAAATATTTTTTTACCAGTTTGTCGGCTATATATTTACCACCTAATCCGATTATTTTTGATACTTTCTCTTTACTTTTAACTTCTAAAACAGAACTTATAGCCTCCAGCAGAAGACCAACTGATTTTGTGACAGCAAGGGCATCCACAATTGTTTTCAACCCCATCACACCCATCAGGCAAAAACGATTATTCTGAAACTCGGACCGTAATGAACACCAATCCGTGTATAACGAAATCGCCGAAGCAAACCCACCTGCAGCCGCCCCAACGCCCTTGACCCATGCTACCGTAAGCTTACCGGCTTCCAGCCCTTTTTCTATTGCCGGTAAAATAACCGTCGTCCCCTGGCTCACTATCGCCAGACCGCTGGCCAGCAGGCTCGCCAGCGGCTTCTTCTCATCCCTGACCTGTCCGCACAGGTAGATAAAATCCATCGCGTTCAGCACCAGCAACAGGCTGTTTATCCGTGCCAGCCGGTATTCGCCCCTGCCTTTTTCTGTTGAAAAATACTCTTCCAGCCTGCTGCTCATCCTCTGTCTATTCGCGGTGACGTCATTCCGGTTTGCCATAAAGCGTTCGCTGTGGCGGATACCTTCCAGCACCGTCTGGCGTAACGCCGGGGCATCCCGGAGGTACTCATTCACTAACGTGTGGACGGTCTCTGACGGTATCCCTGCTCTTACCATAAATATCAGCCTGAACGCCGTGGTTGCCAGCTTCTCGCCCGCCTTATCCACCCGCAGAATACGGCTTATCCTGTCTCCCACCGTGACAATAAACGCATCCGTACTGAAGAGCTGCACTTCCAGTTTGCTGGCATTTTCCTGCAGTCCCTTCACCACCGTGGACAGCGATTTCTGGTAATACCCCACCAGATTTTTCATGTTGCCGACCTGCTGCATCAGGGCGGCCGTCATGGCGGTCGCCGTCAGCGGAGAGACGTCTTCGTCTTTTTTTGCTTTTACCGTTGCCAGATACGGCTCCAGCTCGCTGATTAACTGCGGGCTATTGGCCGCCACGTGCCGCCACAGCAGGTTCTCACGGTTTTTAGCGCTGTATGTCTTCCACCAGAATCCGCTGGCGCCGCTCGACCTAACCCCGGCCGGATTTGCGCTGAGCGCACTGGCGGGTCTCAATGACACAGCCCTCAGAGTGATCGCCGTCTATCCGCCCGCCAACGATCCAGACTGCCTGCCACTCAATGTGGACCGCGCCGGGCGACAGGCCCTGATCGCCCATATTCTCGCTACTCTCGCCGATGACGGGCGACCTCACTTGGCGGCGCAGGCGCACCTTGAAGCTTATTTTCTCGCCAAAGGCAGCTACAGCCCTTTGCGCACGTGCAACCAGTGGGTGGCCGATGCACTCGCCGCGGCGGGCCTGCCCCATGCGCGTTTCGCGCCCTTCAGCTTCAGCGTCACCTGGCCACTAGAGAGGCCTCGATAGCTTCGCCAAAAATCCTGGCACCTTGTGAAATCTCATCGTCCGATATGGTGAGTGGCGGGGCGATGCGGAAGACGCTCCCCATGGCCGGCATCTTCACGATATTGGTGCTCAAGCCCCGGCGCATCGCCTCCTCGCCGATCCTTCCGCCCAGCTCGAAGGCGGGTTTCTTGTCCTTCCGCTCGCTGACGATTTCGAGGCCGATAAGCAGGCCTCGGCCGCGCACGTCGCCAATGCAGTCATAGCGCTGCTGGAGTGTCAGGAACTCCTGGCGCAGCCTTTCGCCGGCGCGGCGCGCCTTGGCGACCAGCTTCTCTTCCTCCACGACATCGAGGACCGTCAGGCCGATGGCGGCAGGCAGCGGATCGGACACATGCGTCGTATAGAAGAGATAACCGCGCTCATGCGCCTG
>Ga0207674_10001868_pt1 | contig 26833 bp, 20 predicted proteins | sample KBSCornC72_FD_184303 | JGI IMG/M metagenome (GOLD analysis project Ga0207674, IMG submission 184303) | Corn rhizosphere microbial communities from Kellogg Biological Station, Michigan, USA - KBS Corn C7-2 (SPAdes) (version 2) | ecosystem: Host-associated > Plants > Roots > Rhizosphere > Soil ...
CAGGGGGTGGACATGCGTCCATAGCAGCGCGCCGTCACTCGCCCGCCGCGCCTCTAGTTGAGAGGGCGTTTCTTCGAGTTGTGCCGCCACTCTTTGCCATTCGACGCTATCAGGAACCGCGCGTTGGAGCCGTTTTTGCAGCGCGAAAGAGCCACCTGGCGCAAGATACGCGGCGTGGCCATCCAGCGCGAACGCATCGTAGATTCGCCCTGTGCGCTGCTGCCAGCACACATGCCCCGTACTGGCCTCTACCACGGCCACCTTGCCTGCATAGCCCATGTGCGAGCCAACCATCAGCCGGGGCGTCGTCTCGCGCTGACTTTCCGCGTCCGCGTCCCGCTCGTGCCGCTGTCCAGAGTCCATCATCGCTGGCTGCCCTTTCGCGTTGGAAGAGCGCTCATGTCTCTTGCAGTCGGTCGCATCTATATGACGCCAGCCGTCGCGCAAGGTTGCATGCCTGTGATACGTCTCTACTTGATGCGCCAATCACAGATGATGGATTGCGTTTCGGGTAGTGCTGGCGATTACCCGAGTGAGTGGCGCGCTGGCGCATGTGTGGCCCACAACGAATTAATGCCTACATAGTTTCCAGTCTGGAGGCCCGCGGGTATCGTATACTGCTTGAAGACGCCGATTTTGCGATGGATTACGCTGTCGCGGATATGGAGCAAAGGAAACGGCGGTGGCAGCAACACTACTAGACCACAAAGACATCCTGCATGCCATCGAAAGGTGGCCAGTCGAAGAGCAGGTGACGCTCGCACGCGCTATTCTGGAACGGGTCGCTTCAGGCCAGGTGGAGACCAGTTCAGAGAAGCCAGTTCGCTCAACCTGGGATGCTCTGCACGGAATCGCATCGAGTGGACAGGAGCCGCCGACAGACGAGCAGCTTGCTCAATGGCTTGATGAGCATAAGATGGATAAGTATGGTCGGTAGTGTAATCTTCCCCTAGACGCATACTGTTTACTAGCCCGCGCAGGCGGGCTTTGCGGCCAACGGCCCATAGGCGCGGCTTCAGCCGCCAGCCACCTCGGTTTCTCGTCTCCCTCCAATAGTATGCTGCCAAATTGCTATAGCACTCCCTTGACATGACTGCCAGCAGATGATACCGTTTCCGGTGTTAGCAGTCGCCATGTGTGACTGCTAACGGTCGCTTTGAGTGAGTGCTCAAGCAGGCAGACGGCTGATACGGGAGAGACTGAACGATGGCACGAGAGGGCAGGCTCAGCGCGCGCAAGGAGGTGGTTCTCCGCGCCCTGGTCGAGCAATATGTGCGTACCGGCGAGCCGGTGCCCTCCAAGTTTATCTCCGACCAGCTCGCCGCCGTCTTTGGGCCGGGCTACGCCTCCGCGACGATTCGCAATGAGCTGGCGGCGCTCGAAGAGGACGGCCTGATCTCGCAGCCACATATCTCCGCCGGACGCATCCCGACCGATCTGGGCTACCGCTACTTCGTCGAGCGGCTGATGGGCGAGTCGCAGCTCACACTCGACGAGCAGCGGCTCATCCGCCACCAGTTCTATCAGGTGCAACACCGGCTGGACGAGTGGGTGCGGCTCACCGCCTCGATTCTGGCGCAGGTGCTCCAAGCCGCCGCCGTCATCACGCCGCCACGCGACGCCGAGGCTAGGCTGAAGCACTTCGAGCTGCTCGCCCTCTATGAGAGCGTCGCCTTGATTGTGCTGGTGCTGGAGGATGGCACCGTGCGCCAGGAGCGCATCATACTCGATAATCCCGCCAGCCAGGAGGACCTGAGCCGACTCGCCAGCCGTCTCAACGACCGCTTCCGCGGCGCCGACGCCCGCACCATGGACACCCTCGCCTTCACCCAGGGCGGCGACCTGCCCCCGGACGAAGTGCTGGTGATGGCCTCGTTGGCGCGGATGCTCGCCCAGTTGGACATCCTGACGCCCGATGCCTTCTACCATGAGGGCATCGGCCAGCTGCTCCAGCGCGAAGAATTCACCCATGCCGACGCCGACCAGGTGCGCAAGGTAGTCGAGGCGCTAGAACAGAACCGATTGATGCCCGCGCTCGCGCCGCAGGTGATGCAGGGTGAGGGGGTGCAGATCATTATCGGCGGCGAGAACGAGGCCGATGCGCTCAAAGATATGAGCGTCGTCGTCGCCCGCTATGGTGAGCGGGGCGGCATGGGCGGGTTGCTCGGCATTGTCGGGCCAACGCGCATGCAGTACGGCCGGGCGGTCGCGGTGGTGCGTTACCTGACGCAGCTTCTCAACGACCTGCTCGCCGAAACGTATAACCCACAGGATGTGTCGGAGCCTGCGGGAGAGGATGAACCAGACGATCCGACGATGCCCTATTCAGATGTTTTCCAGGGTGAGGGATCATGAGCCAGGACGAGCACACCACAGACGAGGCCGATATCCAGGCTGAACCGTCCGAAGACATCCAGGCCGACGCGCCACCCATCACGCAGGCGGATGTGACGGCGCAGCCCGCCACAACAGACGCCAGCGCAGCCTCAGCGGGGAATGCGGATGACGCCAGCGCGCGTATCGCGGAGCTGGAGCGCCAGCTAGCCGCCGAGCGCGCCGCCGCCACCGACTACATGCAGAAGTGGCAGCGCGCCGTGGCCGACTTCGCCAACTTCAAGCGGCGCGCCCAGCAGGAACAGGAGCAGCGCGACCAGTTGTTCGCCGCGCAGGCGCTCGCGCCGGTGCTGCACGCGCTGGATAGCTTCGAGCGCGCCTTCGCCACGCTGCCCGACTCGCTCCGGGGCTATACCTGGATTGAGGGCGTGGCGCTGGTGGACTATCAGTTGCGGCGCGCGCTGGAGGCGCAGGGGATTGTCGAGGTAGACGCTGAGCCGGGGCAGGCGCTCGATCCGACACGCCACCAGGCGGTGGGCGAGATCGAGACCGACCAGCAACCAGAGGGGCATATCGCCGTCGTGCTTCAGAAGGGCTACCAGACATCCAGCCTGTTGATACGGCCCGCGCTGGTGCAGGTGGCGCGGACGCCAAAAGCAGCCGAGGCGACCGCGCCGTCAGGGCAGACGGAGGGCGAATCGGCAGCGCCAGCCGCGTCTGAGGCGTCTGAGGAGACGCAGCCATCCGGGCCTGCGCCGTGATCGGCAATACGTTGCGACACAGACGTAATGCCCAACGTAGACATCCATGTGCGGAAAAGACCACAATCGCGAACCGTTTCGAATGTTCATGTTAAGGAGTACCAATCGTGGCAAAAGTGATTGGCATAGACCTGGGAACGACCAATAGCTGCGTGGCGGTGATGGAGGGCGGCGAGCCCGTCGTCATCCCCAACGCCGAGGGCAGCCGCACCACGCCATCCGTCGTCGCCTTCACCAAGAATGGCGAGCGGTTGGTGGGCGAGGTGGCCAAGCGCCAGGCCATCACCAACTCAGAGAACACCGTCTTCTCGATCAAGCGCTTCATGGGCCGCAAATATGACGACCCCGAGGTGGACCGCGACCGCCGCCTCGTCCCCTACAAGGTGGTGCGCGCCAGCAACGGCGACGCCTGGGTCGAGGCGCAGGGCAAGCAGTATAGCCCGCCGGAGATCAGCGCGATGATCCTGCAGAAGCTGCGCACCGACGCGGAAGCCTACCTGGGCGAGAAGGTCAGCCAGGCCGTCATCACGGTCCCGGCCTACTTCAACGACGCCCAGCGCCAGGCCACCAAGGACGCGGGCAAGATCGCGGGCCTCGAAGTGCTGCGCATCATCAATGAGCCAACCGCCGCCTCGCTGGCGTATGGTCTCGATAAGAAGAAGGACGAGCGTATCGCCGTCTATGACCTGGGCGGCGGCACGTTCGATATCTCGGTGCTGGAGCTGGGTGAGGGCGTCTTCGAGGTGAAGGCGACCAACGGCGACACCCACCTGGGCGGCGACGACTTCGATCAGCGCATCATCAACTGGCTCGCCGACGAGTTCCGCCGCGAGCAGGGCATTGATCTGCGCCAGGACAAGATGGCGCTGCAGCGGTTGAAGGAGGCGGCGGAGAAGGCGAAGAAAGAGCTCTCCTCCTCGATGCAGACGGAGATCAATCTGCCGTTCATCACCGCGGACCAGTCTGGCCCGAAGCACCTGACGATGACGCTCAGCCGCGCCAAGCTCGAACAGCTGGTGGACGACTTGATCGACAAGTCGCGCAAGCCCTGCGAGCAGGCGATGTCGGACGCCAAGGTCTCATCGTCGCAGATCGACGAGATCGTGCTGGTGGGCGGCATGACACGCATGCCCGCCGTCGTGACAACGGTCAAGAATATCTTCAATAAAGAGCCGAACAAGGGCGTCAACCCGGATGAGGTGGTGGCCATCGGCGCCGCCATCCAGGCGGGCGTGCTGACCGGCGACGTGCGCGACGTGCTGCTATTGGACGTGACGCCGCTCTCGCTCGGCATCGAGACGCTCGGTGGGGTCTCCACCAAGCTGATCGAGCGCAACACGACGATCCCAACACAGAAGAGCCAGGTCTTCTCGACCGCCAGCGATGGCCAGACGAGTGTGGAGATCAACGTGCTGCAGGGCGAGCGCGAGCTGGCGAAGGACAACCGGTCGCTAGGCCGCTTCATCCTCGACGGCATTCCGCCCGCGCCGCGTGGTGTGCCGCAGATCGAGGTCCAGTTCGACATCGACGCCAACGGCATTGTGAACGTCCGCGCGCACGACAAGGGCACCGGACGCGAGCAGCGCATCACCATCCAGGCGTCGAGCGGTCTCTCCAAGGACGAGGTGGAGCGCATGGTGCGTGACGCCGAGTCGCATGCCGAGGACGACCGCCGCCGCCGCGAGGAGGTGGAGGTGCGTAACGAGGCCGACAACGCCGCCTATACGGCTGAGAAGACGCTGCGCGACCTGGGCGACCGCATCCCAGCTGATCTCAAGTCTGATGTGGACACGAAGATCGCGGACGTGCGCGCGGCCCTGGGCACCGACGACATCGAACGCATGCGCTCCGCCAAGGATGCGCTCCAGCAGGCGATGTACAAGGTCAGCGAGCAGATCTACTCGGCGGGCAGCGGTGGCAGCAGCGGTGGCGAAGGCCAGCCCACCGATGGCAGCGGCCCGGCTGACGACGACACCGTAGACGCTCAGTTCAAAGAGGAGCCGCAGTAGTCGGCTCGCGCCGGTCGCGCTTGCGGTCAGGCAGGTTTATCTGTCTCTGGCCGCGGCGTGGCCGGTGGAATTACCTGTTCTGGCGCACCTGAGGGTTTATCCGCGCATGTGCGCCAGAACGTCTTTATCATGGATTTTCTCGACAAGGCATCGGGGACTTTCTGGCCGATTGAGTATCATACAGTGCGATATGCTGTGTTATAGTGTTGTTACTTTGCGGGCGCCGACCAGGCGGCGCGCCCTGCGTCGCATACGGTGAAGAGGAAGCCGATGGCTGCCAAACGCGATTATTACGAGCTACTGGGCGTCTCCAGAAATGCCTCCGAAGACGAGATCAAGAAGGCATTTCGCGGGCTGGCGCGCAAATATCATCCTGATGTCAATAAGGAAAAGGGCGCTGAAGAACGCTTCAAAGAGATCAACGAGGCGTACGAGGTGCTGGGCGACGCGCAGAAGCGCCAGGCGTATGACCGCTTCGGCCATGCGGGCGTCTCCGGCGCGGGGGCTGGGGCTGGCGCCGGCGGCAACCCGTTCGAGGGCTTCGGCTTTGGCAGCTTCAATGACCTGTTCGAGCAACTCTTTGCCAACGCCTCCGCGGGCGCGCGCCGTGGCGCGCCACAGCGTGGCGCTGACCTGAAATATGAGCTGTCGATTTCGTTCGATGAGGCGGTCCATGGCTGCCAGAAAGAGATCGATATCCCGCGTTGGGAAACCTGCTCCAACTGTCGCGGCAATGGCGCGCAGCCGGGTACCAATACAACGCGCTGCCCGAACTGCCAGGGAACCGGCGAGATTCGCCGCGTGCAGCAGTCGATCTTCGGTCAGTTTGTCAACGTGATGGTCTGCGACCGCTGCCGGGGTGAGGGACGCATCATCACGACGCCCTGCGAGCGCTGCCACGGCCAGGGGCGCGTGCGCAATGTGCGCCGCGTGCCGGTCAATATCCCCGCTGGCGTGGACGACGGCATCACGGTCCGGGTGACGGGCGAGGGCGAGGCGCCCGCGCGTGGTGGCACGCCGGGCAACCTGCTTATCACGCTCAATGTCAAGCCCCACGAATTCTTCAAGCGGCAGGGCAGCGACATCCTCTTCGAGCTGCCGGTGAGCTTCTCCGATGCGGCGATGGGCGCGGAGCTTGAGGTGCCGACACTGGATGGCAAAGAGACCGTGAAGATGTCCGCGGGCACGCAGAGCGGGCGCACCTTCCGCCTGAAGGGCAAGGGCGTGCCGCTGGTGCACAGCAACTCGCGCGGCGACGAGCTGGTGACGGTCAAGGTGGTCATCCCGCAGAACCTCACCTCGCGGCAGAAAGAGCTGCTGAAAGAGTTCGCCGAGATCGAGCGTCAGCAAAATGAGAAGGGCGCGCACAATCTCTTCGAGCGCGTCTCCGATAAGATCAAGGACGCGCTCCAGTTCGAGTAGGCCAGACCCTCTCCTCCTGCCCCTCCCCTCCCCCGCGTCGGGGAGGGGCCGCATATTTGCCGGATTAAGCCAACACGCGAGGAAAGTCTTCCCACCAAGAAGGGTAGCTATTGATGAGCCTTAACCTCAACCTTGACGCGCTGGCGCATCCTGGCAGGCGCCAGCCAATCTTCGCGCCGCATGGCGTGGTCGCCACCAGCCAGCCGCTCGCCTCGCAGGCCGGTCTGGCGATTCTCCGGCAGGGCGGCAATGCCGTGGACGCGGCGCTAGCGGCGGGCATCGCGCTGACCGTGGTCGAACCGGCTTCCAACAGCATCGGCGGCGACACCCTGGCGCTCGTCTGGGATGGCGAGCGGCTTCACGGCCTGAATGGGACCGGCAGAGCGCCCGCCGCGCTCACCGCGGAGGTGTTGCGACGCCAGGGCCACGACGCGATGCCGCTCCACCACTGGGGAGCAGTCACGGTGCCGGGAGCGCCCGCAGCCTGGCGCGATCTCCATCAGCGCTTCGGCAGACTGCCCTTCGCGACGCTCTTCACCGCCGCCATCGAATACGCCGAGCGCGGCTATCCCGTCCCACCCATCTCGCAGCGGGGCTGGCGCCGCTCGCTGGAGTTGATTCACGCCAACCTGACCGGCGACGAGTTCGCCGGGCTGCCCGCCGTCTTCGCGCCAGAGGGACGCGCGCCGCACGTCGGCGAGGTCTGGCGCAACCCGGAGATCGCGCGGACGCTGCGGCTGATCGCCGAGACCAATGCCGACGACTTCTATCGCGGCGAGATTGCCGAGCGTATCGTAGACTTCGCCGCGCGCACCGGCGGATTCCTGGCGGCAGACGATCTGGCGCGGCATACCAGCGACTGGGTCGAGCCGATCACGACGAATTATCGCGGCTATGATGTCTGGGAGCTGCCACCGAACACCCAGGGGCTGGCTGCACTGCTGGCGCTCAATATCCTCGAAGGCTACGAGCTGAGCCAGTTCCCCCGCGACTCCGTCGAAAGCTTCCACCGGCAGATCGAGGCGATGAAACTTGCCTTCGCCGACGTGCACCACTTCGTGGCCGACCCGCAACACGAACAGGTTCCCGTCGAGGAGCTGCTCTCGAAATCATATGCCGCGAAACGGCGCGCGCTGATTGGAGAGCGGGCGCTGCTGGTCGAGGTGGGCGACCCGCTGGGCAGCGATACGACCTACCTCTGCGCCGCCGACGCCGACGGGATGATGGTCAGTTACATTCAGTCCACGTTCCATTCCTTCGGCGCGCATATCGTCGTGCCAGGGACGGGCTTCCCGCTGCAAAATCGCGGCCACGGCTTCTCGCTGGCCGAGGGCCACGCCAACCGTCTCGCGCCGGGCAAGCGCCCGTTCCATACGCTCATCCCCGGCTTCCTGACGCAGTCAGGGCAGGCGATTGGGCCGTTCGGCGTGATGGGCGGGCATATGCAGCCACAGGGGCACGTGCAGATGATGGTCAATACGCTCGACTATGCGATGGACCCGCAGAGCAGCCTCGGCGCGCCGCGCTGGTGGTGGGGACAGGAGCGCTCCATCAAGCTGGAGCCGGGGGCAGCGGCGCTCGCGGATGCGTTGGCGGCGCGTGGCCATGCGGTCGCGGTGGACGCCGAGGTGGATTGGGCGGGGCGCGGCCAGATCATCTGGCGTCTCTCCGACGAGTCCGGCGGCTATATCGCGGGCAGCGAGCCGCGCGCCGACGGGCAGGCGGCAGGCTATTAGCTGGCGGCTAAAGCCGCGCCTACGGGCTGCACCGCAAAGTCCGCCCTTCGGGCCGCTGCCGCTCCGCGCGCCCTTGCGCGCTTCTCGCCTCGTGCCTCGGCTCGCGTGGCTGCCCTTCGCAGGCTCCCCAGAAAGCGCTCCCGCTGAGCGCTCAGCGGGCAGATCATCATACCCACATCAATCTTGGATCAACTACAGGAATTCGCTTCCATGTCACTGCCCGGCGCTGACGAGCGCCTGCCAGCCGCCACCGGGCCAGGAGGCGGAGATTGTGTAGCAGCCCGCACCGGGCAGGAAGACATAGCCATACCAAAAGACTTCGTTATCGGACGCTCCACCAGCGGGGACAGAGGGATTAGCGGGGTCGAGCACGTACGCGGGCATGATTTTCTCAGGCGCGCCCCAGTTTCCTGCCACGATGAAGCCAAACCACAGGGGATATCCGGTACGCGGATCGTACCCAGTCAGGGTGATTGGCCCGGTGAAGTCTGAATCTAAGACCAGGCCGATGGGCGCGGGCCAGCCATACTGCGTGTAAGGCGCCTGCCAGTCGTAGGCCTTGGCTGCCGCCTCTGGTCCAAGCCGCAGTGTTGCCTGTGGGCCGACGAAGCCGCTCAGCACTACCGGTGCGCGGCCAATAGCTGAGGATTCCCAGGGTGGCCCGTCGGCGATGTGCACGGGCGACGTTCCACCGCAGCTCGCGGGAGCGGGGTCGAGGGCGGGTACGCGAGTGGCGCCAGGTAGCCGCGTCGCCATCGCGAAGGGCGCTGCTGGCGTGGCGAGGACGGGTATCAGCGGCGTCGCGGTTGGCAGTGGCGTTGCCGTCGGCAGTGGTGTGGGGAACAGCGCCGCGGTGACCATCTGCTGGAGCGGGTCGCGGATGGCTGATTGGCTGCTGAATAGGATGGCGACGAGCGCCACGAGGCTGGTGGCAATCGCTAGCCGCTGCCGCATCCGCACGCTGAGCCGGAAGCGGCTCGTGAGGATGCCACTATTCGACACACTGCGCTGCCGGAGGTTGGTGACCTCCAGCTCGCCCAGGTTCTCCTCATCGTGATGCACGCCCGGTGTATCATCGGCCATACGGTATCACGGCCCTCTCCCCCTAACCTCCCTAAAAGGGAGGGGAAACCAAAGGCTCGCGTGGGCTCAGTCGAAGTCTACGTCAACGCGCCGTACCGCGATATACGCGATCTCGCCGAGGGTGTGGCGCTCGCCCTCCATCGCGAAGTCGAAGCGGTTGGCCGCCAGCGCGGCGGTCACGTCGCCCGCGGGAAAGTCCTCCATGCCCTGGAAGAAGATGCCGCTGCACTCGACGGCGTTGATTCGCTCGATGGTGTGCGCGAGAACGGCGTCACGGTCGTCTCGTCCGGTGAGAAGCGCCTCCAGGTAGTCGGCGCAGGCCTCGTCCTCGATGGTCTGCCTGCCGCCATCCTCAAAGGGTCCGGCAGTTGGCGTCAAGGTAATCTGGTCCGCTCCGACTTCCGCAGCCAGCTGCGCAGCGTACGCCGCCGTGGCGCGCGCGTTGACCAGCGAGGCCACCAGCAGCCGCGAGGCGTGGCGGGCGTTGACAGCGCCCTGGGTGCCCGCGCCGGTCCGCTGGATGATGAGGCGGTCGCGCACATCGGCGGACTGCATGCGCGCCGGGGAATTATTGAGGTCGAAGCCGGGAATAAGCCGCCCACCAACCTCGCCCGCCAGCAGCGCGTCGGGATGCGCCTCGTCCCGCAGGGTGAGCGCCTCCTCGACGCCGCGCACCAGCAGCAGCTCGCGCGCGCCGCCCGCCAGCGCATACGCCGAGACGGTGAAGGCGCGCAGCACATCGATCACCAGGACAACGCCACGCGCCGAGTCGGCATTGATTCCGTGGATACGCACAACATCGAACGTTTTCGCCACCTAAATCCATCCTCGCCGTTTGAAGAACCACAATTGTCCAACGGAAATGATCAGCATGAGGAGCAGCACGAGCCAGAAATTGAAGCCAGCGTCGTGCTCCACCTGGGGCATATGGCCAAAGTTCTGGCCGAAGACCCCGGTCACGAAAGTGATGGGCAGGAAGATCGTCGCGATGATGGTGAGCTGCTTCATGACGGCGTTGAGCCGGTTGGAGACGGTCGTCAGGTAGACATCGAGCAGGCCGCTCATCAGATCGCGGTAGGAGTCGAGCACCTCAAAGGCGCGAATCAGGTGGTCGTGCACCTCGCTGAAATAGGCCTCGGTGTCGGCGGGGATGTATTCGCGGGTGCGGGTTATCAGCGCGTTTGTCACCTCAACGCTGGGGCTGATGACCCGGCGCATGTGCGCCACCTCGCGCTTGATGTGGAAGATGCGCGCCTGGACCTGATTCGAGGTCGTGCTGACGGTCAGGTCTTCAAGCTGGTCGATGATGTCGTCGAGGTCGTCGAGGACGGGGAAGTAGCTATCAACCAGCCCGGACAGGACGGTGTAGAGCAGGTAGGGGCAGCCGCGCTTGCCGGGGCTTTCGTCGCTCGTATCGACGCGCACCGACTCGCGCAGCTTGTCCATCCACTCTAAGGGTTCGCGGTGCAGCGTCACCAGATAATGTTTGCTGAAGATGATATCGAGCTTCGGTGTGATGGCGTCCTCGGTCTGCTGGTCGAAGCCGATGCCATGCATGACAAGGTAGAAGTAATTGTGTCCCTCGACAAACTTGGCCCGCTCGTGCTCTTCGCCGATGGTGCGCACCGTCAGCCGCGAGAGGCCGAAGCTCTGCGAGAGCAGCTTCTGGGCCTCGGTTGGATCGCCTTCGATGTCGAGCCAGGTCAGCGAGCCTTCGACATCGAGCGCCAGGCTCAGGTTGCTGGGCGAGTGACCGGATTGCAGCTCGCCATTCTGCCACACGAGGAGATGTTGTCGCACGCTGCGCGCTCGCTTTCATCGGGTCTATACCCATCGGCCAGGATCATTCCCCTGGACACCGTTCACCATCATACGACGAGTATAGCGATGACGATGCGAGCGCAGTATAACAGGCGTTGGTGATATCCGGTCAAGACTGTTTGCGGGCCTCCCTGCCGGGCTCCCAGCCTGCTTCGTGGTAGTACACCGGCTCATCCAGGCCCATCACCTGACGCAGATAGACCAGTTCGCCGAGGTGATAGCAGCGATGGCGGATCGCCGACCAGATGTAGGCGCGATAGGTCAGGGTATCGCCTGTCCACCAGGTCAGCGGCTCATCCAGCTTGCCGGGCGTTGCGATATCCTGCTGCAGTTCCTCATGCGCCTTGCGAAAGGCGGCAAGCGCCTCGTCTTTGGTGGCCGGTTTCTCAGAAACGGCGTTGTAGCCCAGATGCCAGACAATATCAAGCGCCGATTTAGCTTTCTCGTTAGGACGCCAGGCAAATTGTTCTTCAGTGAGATCCGCAACGGTCTCTTCGACTTGCTGCTGCTCCAGCGCCAGGATGCGTCCCAGGTCCTGACTGGCATAGGTAGGCGTTACCGGAATGACGCGGGCCATCTTCGCTTCCTCCCCCCCAGAATGGAACCAGTCTGCTTTAGCAAGTACATATGTTCTAACTGGGAGTGTAGCGTGTAAGCGCCCGCCTGTCAAGGCACTTGGGGGGATACCGTTCACCATCCAGCGATGATAGGATTGCCTCGCCATGCGAGCGCAGCATAACGGTTCATGCGCGGCGTTGCGTTGGAAGTCCTGACGCACATCCGCAGTCGAGTCAACGGTTCGCGACCGGCTGGCGGCGACCCTGGCAGGACTGCATTTCCTGGCCTTCGCCTGCTTGATGCTGCATCAGTTCATCCGGTTGACGTTGAGTTCGTAACAGGCTCTAACTCTTCTGGAACTTCTGCGTCTATCAGAGCGGCCTATCAGCGCCAATTTACCCGGCCTTGGATGTGTTCGCCGGTTTCGCCGGGTAGCGGATGACCAGCAGTCCAGCGAGGACGCACGCGGCGCCGAGCAGCTTGGCGATGCCGAACTCTTCGCCAAAGAGCAGCGCCGAGAGGATGCCGCTCAGGATCGGCACGAGCAGGCTAAAGCTGGTGGCCGCCGCCGCGCCACGCCGCGCAATCGCCCAGTTCCAGAGCATGTAGGCCACATACACCGGCAACACGACCATATAGACGATGCCGACCCAGCCCCAGGCCGAGATAGCGCCCCAGTTCTGGGTCAGGGCCGCAGGCGTTGAGATGACCAGCAGCGGGATCGTCCCGGCAAGGAGGGCATAGGCCGTGTACGCTTCCGGTGGGTAGTCGCGCACGAGCGGCCGGTTGACCAACCCATAGATCGCGAACGAGACCGCTGCCCCGAGGCTGAGCGCGTCGCCCAGTAGCGAGCCGGGGCTGCCCAGCTTATCTGTCAGGAAGATCACCACACCCACCAGGCCAACGGCGAGGCCAAGCCAGGCATGGCGCGGTGGCCGCTCGCCACGCAGCGCGAGAAACACCATCGTGAAGAATGGCACCATGGCAATCAGCAGCGAGCTAGAAAATGGCGACGTGTTGTCCAGCCCCAGCACGAAACCAAGCTGGTAGAGTGAGTAGCCCGTCAGCCCAGCCGCCAGGAAGAGAAGCAGGTCGGCGCGCCGAATGGGCGGGAATCGTCCACGGCGGCGGAGCGCGAGGATACCGAACGCCAGGGCCGTCATGAGCGCAAAGCGGATGAAGGCGAACGCCAGTGGCGACATCTCGGCAAATATAGCCTTGGTCACGATGAATGTGGAAGCCCACAGGCTCACCACGAAAAACTGCGCCATCTCCGGCCCAAAGGCTCCCAATGGACCGACATCCGCGCGGCCAGGTTTTGGACTCTCCTCCATCCGATGCGCCCCTCTTTTCCGTATCTGTGATGTACCCTTGCAGCAATTATGGTATGCCGTGTTCAAGAACCGCCGATAGCGTTCAAGTGTTACGCCTGTTCCCCTGACCCCATGATGGCGCGTCAGGGATGCAAAGTGCGCTGCTCGAATCCGCTGGCGATTAACGTTGATCGTATGGGCCGAGGTTCGCCGCGTTTCGGCATACTATCACTTCGGATGTAGCTACTGTAGCGATGAATGTGAGCGGAGTAAATGTGAGCGGAGTAAATGTGAGCGGAGTATAGGACATAGAATGGCGATGGCACGCAAGCGATGGCGCTCGACCCTGATGCTGCTGACCCTGGCGCTCGTCCTGCTGCTCCTGGGCGCCTGCGGTGGTGATGGGCAGATTGCGCCGCGGGTGGCTCCAACGCGCGCCCCATGCGCCGCCACCTCAGCGCGAGCGTGTCCCGCACGGCTGCTCGTGTTCTCGAAGACGGCGGAGTATCGCCATCCCTCGATCCCCGCGGCGCAGGCGGCCATCCGCCAGATGGTGGCCGAGCATGCCTGGACGGCCGATTTCACCGAGGATGCCTCAGTTTTCACGGATGAGCGGCTGGCGCACTATGACGCGGTGATCTTCCTGCTCACGACGGGCGACGTGCTCAACGCCGACCAGCAGGGCGCCTTCGAGCGCTACATCCGCGCTGGCGGTGGATTTGTCGGTGTGCATTCCGCCAGCGATACGGAGTACGGCTGGGCATGGTATGGCGGACTGGTAGGCGCGCACAATAATCCGCGACAGAAGCACTCCGGCGTGACGCAGGGTACGATTGTCGTCGCCGACCACACGCATCCCTCGACGCGCATGCTCCCTGACCGCTGGACGCGCGTCGACGAGTGGTACAACTTCGCCACCAATCCCCGTCCCCACGTGCATGTGCTGCTGACGCTCGACGAGACGACCTACCACGGCGGCACGATGGGCGCGGACCATCCCATCGCCTGGTATCGCGCCTACGATGGCGGGCGCGCCTGGTTCACCGCGCTCGGCCACACGCCGGAGAGCTATAGCGAACCGCTTTTCCGCGTGCACCTCTGGGGCGGCATCGCCTACGCCGCTGGTCGGGCATAGCCGCTGCATGCGCGCTGAGCCTATTCCCGGACGATGATGGACTCCTTCCGTTGCCGGTTTCTCGCCGTTGCGTGAGAACGAGGCAAAAGCTGGTTGCCTGGGGGTATACACTCCTGGTGAGTGTATGTCCGCCATACAGAGCAGGCAGACTCAAAAGCCCTGCTATGAGGAGGAAGCTATGACGGTGCTGGAGTGGCTGCTGGATTCGGACCCCGCTATTCGCTGGCAGGTGATGCGCGATCTGACCGATGCGCCCGCTGACGAGGTCGCGGCTGAGCGGGCGCGTGTCGCGCACGAGGGCTGGGGCGCGCGGCTGCTCGCTGCCCAGGGCGCCGATGGCCAATGGAGTGGTGGCGCTCTATTCCCCGAATGGATCTCGACGACCTACACGCTCCAACTGCTCCAGCAGTTCGGCGTCGTTCCCACCGCGGAGGTAGTCCGAGACGCCGTCGCGCGTGTCCGCGCCAATAGTCGCTGGGAACACGACGACGAACCGTACTTCGAGGGCGAGGTCGAGCCGTGCATCAACGGCCGGGCCGTCGCGCTCGGCGCCTACTTCGGCGTGGATGTGGAGGGGCCGGTGCGCGGCATCGTCAACCGGCTCTTGACCGAGCAGATGGAGGATGGCGGCTGGAACTGCGAGCAGGAGAACGGCTCGACGCGGGGATCGTTCGACACGACGATCAATGTGCTCGAAGGCCTGCTCGAGTTCGAGCGGCGCACCGGCGGTGACGCCGAGATCGCGGCCGCCCGCAGCTGCGGGCAGGAGTACCTGCTCAAGCGCAGGCTGTTCCGCCGGCTCTCGACCGGCGAGCCCATCGTCCCCAACAAAGGGGATGGCGACTGGCTCCAGCTCTCGTTCCCAAACGGCTGGCACTACGACATCCTTCGCGGGCTTGACTACCTGCGTGAAGCTGGCGTCGCGCCGGATGAGCGGGTTGGCGAGGCGATTAGCATCGTCGAGTCCAAACGCGGCGCCGACGGCCGCTGGCCCCTGGAGCACGCCCATCACGACCGGCTGCTGGTCGATTTTGGCGAGCGCGAGGGTGAGCCGAGCCGCTGGATCACGCTGCACTCCCTCCGTGTCCTGCGCTGGGCCGGGCGGGACGGCTGATCTCACCTTTTCGCGGCTGAAACCTGTCCGCTAGCCGAGGTTTTCCGGCGCGAGTCTGGTCTCTTCGACACCCGTGCTGGTCCTGGCGACGTGGTAGGCGTATTTGCCGCTCGCTTCCGCGACGACCTTGTGGAGCGTCTCGCCGACGTAGTGCAGCGCCACCCCGTCATCGGTGGCGTAGCCCGTCGGCAGCGTGCCATCCGCGATGAGCTTCTGGAAGCGCGGACGTCGGCGCTCTTCGCTATCGTAGTGGACGCCATTGGAGTACGGGAGAAACCCGAGGCCATTGGTGACTGGCCGCAGCTCGACGCCAAAGGAGTCGGTCGTTCCGCCAACATGCCAGCAGATCGAGCCAGCGCTGACTCCCGCCAGCACAACGCCACGCTCCCAGGCTTCGCGCAGAATCGTGTCCAGGCTGTGCGTTCGCCAGACGGCGAGCAGATTGGCGACGGACCCACCACCGACCCAGAGCATATCCTGGGCGAGCAGATGCGTGCGCACATCACGCACATTCGGCATGGTGAAGAGCTGCAGATGCCCAGGGGTTACATCTTCGCCGAAGCAGGCTGAGTAGAACGCTCTCGTCCAGGTGGCGTCATCGCCGCCAGCGGTGCCGATGTAGCATAACCTGGGACTCGGCTTGCCCGTGAGCTGAAGCCCATAGCGCATGATGGGTCCAAGACGCCAGATACCGTCCTCGATGGCAAGGCCAGCGCTACCCGCAAGAATGTGTTTGCTCATGAGATACGTATCACCTCTGGATATTTCGCCTATCACCATGCGCAACGTTGGTCTAGCATGGCATTGACATGAGGATGAATGACCCATGCTCTATTAGATTAGCAGGTAGTATGCTGGAACGAGCGCGATGGGAAATTTGGCTGCCAGCCACTCCTGTGTAGCGACTAGTGCAAGCGATAGAACGCGCCCAGGATGCTCCCGTAGACGAGATGAGCCAGAATTATCGAGAGCGGTGTGCGGCGGCCATAGTTGAGCGCCAGGAAGCCTGGGGGCTCCAGTTGTCTTGTTGGTGTAGGACCTTGCTCCTCCGATGCCATGCGCGGGTGCAGCGCAGGCAACACCGTGTTGCATGCCACCAGTACAAAGAGCGCATGCACCAGACCAATCATGGCGCCCAACCACCAGGTCGCGCGCCGCCAACTCTGGAAGGCCGCGGCGTAGAGGGAGGCGAACAGCCAGCCGTTGATCAAATGCATGCCGAACCCCGTCAACTTGGCACGGTCGCGGTTGGACGTGACCATTGTCCCCAGGAGATAAGGAAGGTTCATCCGCGTCAGGCCCAGCGCCTGACTGCCAGCCATCAAGGTCGTCAGGACCAGGGTAGCCACAAATCCCCAGAGCGATATACTGCGCGTGTTCATCTGATTTGCGGCGCGGAGACCCCTGGCTTCAGCCATGGGGAGGAAGCGCCGCTCCCCCTTTCGTGCTCTCCACTTGCCATTTCTGTCTGCTTGTGGCAGAATGCTTCACTATCATGCGAGTAATCGCGAGCGTTGCGTCCCAACGCTGGTAACAGCGAGAGGCAGAGGCTGCAAAGCCGGGGGTATAGTGGGTGCCTCTGGGCGCATAGACGGGCCGCGATGTCCTGCCCCACTCTGGCAGTCAACCGGCCACCGGATGCGAACCCGGTAGGGGGAGCGTGGGATGTGACGCTCCCTGATGGCGGCACGGCACTCACCTCCGTAGCTGCAAGCCCCTCGCTTTAGCGATGGGTAGTTGACGTACCTGTACCCGCCTCCGTTGCTGCTTGTGCCAAAGCGCCTTCGCCGCGGCACTCGGCAAGCGTCAGTGCAGCATTGATCAGACCAACATGCGTGAATGCCTGCGGGAAGTTCCCAAGCGCCGCACCTGTGTCGGGATCAATCTCCTCAGCGAGGAGTCCCACGTCATTCGCATATGCGAGGAGTTCTTCGAATGTCCGGGTTGCGCCAGCAATGTCGCCGGCCCGCGCCATGCATTCGACCCCCCAGAAGCTACAAATGCCGAAGGTTCCTTCTCCCGATGGGAGGCCATCGTCGCTGGTTCCTGTCTCGTAGCGATAGAGGAGACTGCCGCGGGCGAGTTGCTCATGTATGCGAAGACAGGTAGACCGCATCCGCGGGTGCGTCGCAGAGACATAGTCGTACAGCGGAAGCGTCAAGAGACTGGCGTCCAGCTCGTTCCCATCGAAGGTGCGAGTGTAACTCCCGAGTTGCGTATTGTAGCCATGTGTCTCGATCGCGTTCCTGATCGCGTCACGCTGCGCGCGAAACAGGTCGACCGAGATCGCTAGGCGCCCCGCCTCGTGCATTTTGACGAGACGGTCGAGCGCAACCCAACAGAGCGCCTTCGAGTGCGTGTGGTGGAAACGGCCAGAACGCCCCTCCCAGATTCCCTCGTCTGGCTCGCGCCAGCGCTTACACACCGTCCGTCCCAGGTCCTCCAACAGGCGAGTCGTGTCACGATCGAAGCGCTCTACACGCTTGGCGAACCGCGTCACTCCGTCAATGACCTCGCCATATACATCGAGTTGGAGCTGGTTATGGGCGTCGTTGCCAACTCGCACGGGCCGCGAGCCCGCGTAGCCCTCCAGGTGCGACAACTCGCGCTCGGGCAGCCTCGCCTCACCGTAGACGTCGTAGAGGACACGAAGCTCAGGCCAGGAGAGACGCGTGGCGTGGAGCATCCAACCCATGAAGGCATCTGCCTCCTCGGCATAGCCGAGCGTGACCAGCGCGCGCAGTGTGAAGGACGCATCGCGCAGCCAGCAGTAGCGGTAATCCCAGTTGCGCACTCCCCCGAGTTGTTCGGGAAGCGATGTCGTGGGCGCGGCGATGACAGCTCCGGAGGGCGCGTAGGCCATCAGTTTCAGGGCGAGCGCACTGCGCACGACCATGTCGCGATAGGGTCCCTCATAGGTGCAGCGGGAAGCCCATTCACGCCACCACTGGGCTGAGCGTTCGCATCTGCTTTGCGCGAGCGGCCCAAGTAACGGAATCACCGATGGGCCTTCGTCGCTATATGTGAGCGAGAGATATTTCCGCTCTCCTGCCCGGATCTGGGCGAATCCGCGTGCATTCTCCCGGTTAGGGCTCAATGTCAACGGTATCTCGCTACGCAAAGCCAACGCTGCTCCTCCGATTTCGCACCACAGCCCCAACGCGCCACGTGGTTGTAGGACGGCGCGACGCCGACCGTACTCGGGGCGAGGCTCGTACAGAATGTCGAGCTCCATCACCCCAGAAAGCCCTTCCACCTCGCGCAAGACCTCGTGCTGGGGAGCCAGGTAAGTCCGTTTGTCCTCCTCAGCGGAGACTGGCATGAGATCGCGCAGGACGACCGAGCCGCCAGCCGACACGAACGTCGTCTCCAGGATGTTCGTGTTTGGGAGATAGCGCCGTTTGGTCTGAAACGCGCCCGTAGGCCGAATGCGGAAGCGGCCTCCTGACTTTGCGTCGAGCAGCGCGGCGAAGACGGCAGCGCTATCATAGCGGGGGATGCAGAGCCAGTCGAGCGAGCCGTCCCGAGAGATGAGTCCAGCCCCATGGCAATCGCCGATGAGGGCGTAGTCGGCGATTGGTGGGTAGATCACTCCTTGGCCAACCTGACTCATCTAGACGCCTCCCCACGAGACTGGACCATCCCAATGCGGCGCGTAGAGGCGTGTACAGAGAAACGGCCATCACGCTGGACGCTCATGAAAGCCTGCCGTAGCAAGCGGAATGTCCGGCGCACAATAGCACTCCGACGACGCATCCTGGCCAGATTAGTCTACCCCTTCCGCTGCTCAGTCGCTGCTCAGTGCTCCCATGCACAGAAGGGGATGTCCATGTTCCTTGTAAACAGCACGGCGCACTGTTGCGACGCAACGCGTTAGTCCAGAGGATAGGAGTGGCATGATACATGCCATGGCGTGCCATCTCCGTTACTATTTCTCTGCCTGGCACGACGCCTATTCCAATCGACAACACGGATAGCAAACGCGTTATGATCATCAGTCGTATGGCGATAGTGCACCCGCGCGCGAACACCTGAATCGAATTCAATTGAACATTTTTCATTGTGTGATTGCTACATGCACCAGCCACGAGCCTTAACCTGCAGCTTGCTGTTGACGAAACACCTGCGGTTGTACGCGATCACTGAATGCGACCCTCGCTCCTTGACAGAATACCTGGGAACTCCTACAATGGCGGCGCTTTGCTACATAATCATCGGTTGCATTGCAGTGAGTTCTTCGGGGCGCATAGGGCGCCAGGTGCGAGGAATCGAGAAGCTCGTGTGACTGAGGATAACAGAACGCTGAGCGGCGAACGGTTTGGCAAGTACCAATTGCAGGAGCTGCTCAAGCGTGGCACCATGGCCGATGTGTACCGTGGGCTGGAACTGGACACGAATCGCGCGGTTGCAATCACAGTTCTTGCACCTGCCCTCACCGCCGACCCTGACTATGTAGCGGGCTTAAAGGACGAGATTGTCCAGATCCTCGGCCTTGCCCATCCAAATATCGCGCCCATCGTGTCCTTCGGCGAGCAACGCCCGTACTTCTATCTGGTGATGCCTCAGTTCCGCGCTTCTCTCCGTGATGTGCTGCAACGTCAGGGGCATGTCGCCTTCGCCGCCGCGCTTGATATGATCGCGCAGGTCGCTTCGGCGCTCACCGCGATCCATAGTCTCGGCCTCATCCACCGCAATATCAATCCTGACGACATCCTGCTGAGCGATGACCAGGCGATGCTGACGGGCTTTGGCATCGTTCGCCAGGTTGCGTTCGATAACACCGGTCAGGCGCCTATGCTCGCGGGTACGGCACTGGTCTTCGCCACGCCACAATACATGGCGCCTGAACAGTTTACGGGCGCGTACGTCGATCAGCGCGGCGATGGGCGTTGGCTGGCACAGATGACGTTAGCAAATGGCAAGCGCAAGAGCTTTATGGCAAGACACGCGCTGAGGTTGCTACGAAACTGACCGATGCTCTGCGCGATGCGCGGAAGGGTCTTCTCATCACGGACGACCGCCAGACACTTGGGCAGCACCTTGTCGTCTTGCTCGAAACCATCAAAATGCAGCGCAAATCAAAGACGTATCGCAGTTACGAGCAGTTGATGCGCGTACACGTCGCGCCTACTTTCGGCAAGATACGTCTTTCAAGTCTTACCGCACAACAAGTTCAGCAGCTCTATGCCCGCAAACTCGACTCTGGCTTATCTCCGACGACGGTCCAACACATTCATGCAGTGTTGCATTCAGCACTCGATAATGCGCTCCGTCATGGGCTTGTGCAACGAAACGTAGCTGATTTAGTTGACGCCCCGGGTATGAGGCACCGTGAGATGCAGCCACTCAATGCAGAGCAGGCAAATATGCTACTCGCTGCCGCCTCCAGCACGCGGCTCGAAGCACTCTATGTACTCGCGCTCACCATGGGCATGCGCGAAGGGGAGCTCTTGGCGCTCCGTTGGCGTGACGTAGACCTAGATGCTAGGCACATAGATGCTAGGCACATAGATGCTAGGCACATACACGTGCAGCATACCCTGCAACAGATTCCGGAGCGACCGCCGGAGATCGCTTCGGCAAAGACAAGCCAGAGTCGACGGAAGATCGCGCTCACGTCCAAGGCAATTGAAGCGCTACGCAGGCACCGCGCCCTGCAGATTGAAGAACGGATGAGGATTGGCCCTGTATGGACAGACTGGGACCTCGTCTACTGCAACACCGTCGGCAATCCGCTGATGGAAGTAAGGTATTGTACCGTGGACTGCGCCCACTCCTGAAGGAGGCAGGGTTGCCTGCAATCTGCTTCCATGATCTGAGACATACGGCCGCCACGCTCATGCTCCTTCAGGAGGTGCACCCTAAGATCGTGAGCGAAATGCTTGGGCATGCCAATATAGCCATCACGCTGCAACGCTATTCGCACGTGTTACCGGATATGCAGAAGGAAGCGACCGCAGCACTGGATCGATTGCTGGGAAGCCTGTAGCAACGAGCCACGTTGACTGCGTAGCATAGCTCATGGGAATGTGACACGGGAGCAGGGAGCGGGCAGCATGAGTCCGGCAGGAGTGGTTTGGTGTGGCGACCTGGTGCGAGCAATCACCGACTCCGCTCGCCCTCAGAAGCATCCCTCATATTCCGATTCACATCTCAACGTGAGCCTTACCTGACCACTTGCGCCTTGGCATACGTGCGCTCGGTCGTACGTATGCACACCTATTCATACACCATGCAGACACTCACAATACGGTGGATGCTGTCGCATGAACGCACCGCCAGCCTCATATCCAATATGCCATGGTCGTTCCTATCCTCACAGGTACTGGAGGCGCGTAATATACGCATCAGTGATCACATGTTAAGGGCGAACAACGCTTGCTGAGCAAAGTCCAATTGACGGCCGGAGACCCGCTATGCCTACGATGATGTCGTCATACCTTTCCTTGCTCAAGACGCCTTCACCTGACCCACTTGACGCAGAGCGCATACACACGGTACACGATACACGACAGATACGTACCGGATAGGCGGCGACTATAATGCACATGAGACGTACGATACACATGGCGCGAATGGCGTGCACGTGTATGGGATGTGTGGCTCCGATCGCGAGCTCGAACTAGACCTGCGTTCGTTTCGTGTGTCGCCCCAACATGTTCAGGCAAAGAGCCTGATAATCGGGAAGCAGGCAGTGCCCATGCCATCAGATCATCTGCGTGCATCTGCGGCAATTCCAGAGGCCACCGAGTTTGATCTTGTGCGTGGCCTCTCCGAGCGCGAGGTGCTCGTCCGTCGTGCCAACGGCCAGGGCAACACCGCCCCTGCGCCGACCAGCCGTTCCTATCGACAAATCATCGTCGAAAATGTCTTCACCTTCATTAATCTGTGCCTGTTCGGGTTAGGCATCGCGCTGACCGCACTTGGGCGCATTCTCGACGCCTTGGTCTCCACCGCAGTCATCTCCCTCAATATTGTCGTGAGCGTCGTCCAGGAGATCCGCGCGAAGCGGACGCTGGACGAGATTGCACTCCTCTCGCGGCCAACGGCGACCGTGCTGCGTGATGGTCAGGAGCGTGATGTTCCGCCGGACGAGCTTGTCGTCGGGGACGTGGTCAAATTCGGCCCCGGTGATCAAATCGTCGTCGACGGGCGCGTGATCAGCGAGGGACACATCGCAGTGGATGAGTCGCTGCTGACGGGTGAGGCTGACCTGGTGGCGAAGCAGCCGGGGGATACCGTCTATTCAGGCAGTTTCTGCGTCACAGGCGAAGGCTGCTACGTGGCCGAGCGAGTTGGCACGTTGAGCTTGGCGCATCAGATCACCGCCAGTGCCCGTGCGTTTCGTCGTGTTCTAACTCCGCTGCAGCGCGAGATCAACCTGGTCGTCCGTATCGCCTTGCTCATTGTGGTGTACTTAGAGTTCCTGCTGGTCATCACGTCTGTATTGCAGCAGATCAATCTCGGAGACAGTGTCGAGAACTCCACGATTGTTGCTGGACTCGTCCCCAATGGGCTCTTCCTCTCGATCGCGATCGCGTACGCGCTCGGTGCAGTACGTATCTTGCGGTTTGGCGCGCTGGTCCAGCAATCCAACGCGATTGAGTCGCTCAGCCATGTGGATGTCCTCTGTCTGGACAAGACTGGCACGTTGACCGCAAATCGCTTGCAAGTACATGACGTGTATTCATTGGGCAATTTCACCAAGGCGCAAGTTGGGGAGGCGCTGGGCGCAATGGCCGCAAACGCGAGCGGGGGCAATAAGACCAGCCAGGCGATCCTCGATGTCTGGCCAAGCCCGAGGCGAGAGTTGGTCGGCGAGATTCCGTTTTCTTCTGCACGGAAGTGGAGCGCACTAGCATTCAAGGAAAAGCAAGGGAAACGAGAGGAAGGGGAGGAGCCCGGCCTGGCTGGAGTCTACGTGCTCGGTGCGCCTGAGGTGCTGCGTCCCTACCTGCGTGGCATGGCTGGCGACGATGACCGGGAGCCCTCACATGCGGAGTCGTCTGCATGGCACGTCATCGGCGAACAGATCAGTGCGTTGGCGGCGCAAGGCCTGCGGGTGCTCCTGGTGGCACACAAACGAGATGCAATGAGCCTGGAGGATCAGGGTGATGCGTCGACGCTTCCTATGGGGATGGAACCCATGGGGTTGGTAGCGCTGGAGGATGAGTTGCGCCCTGAGGCACGCGAGGCGCTTCAAGCCTTTGCACATGCTGGAGTCCAGCCGAAGATCATTTCTGGTGACCACCCCGAGACCGTGGCGGCACTGGCACTGCAGGCTATGCCATGGGCCAGCGTCCAGATGGTATCCGGCTCCGAGTTGGAGCAGATGAGTGAGGCAGAGTTTGATGCCACCGCCGAGTCTGCGCAAATCTTCGGGCGTATCACACCACAGCAGAAGGAGCGATTGGTCCGCTCGTTGCGCCAGCAAGGGCATTACGTCGCCATGATCGGCGACGGAGTCAATGATGTGCTGTCCATGAAGCAGGCTGACCTGGGGATTGCCATGCGCAGCGGAAGTCAGGCGGCGCGTGGGGTTGCTGATGTCGTGCTGATGCAGGACTCATTTGCGGTACTGGTGCCGGCGGTGGCCGAGGGGCAACGTATCCTCAATGGGATGCAGGATATTCTCAAATTGTTCTTGACGCGCATCAGTACAGTGGCCCTCGTGATTCTCTCGTCGCTCGTCGTTGGCGCGTTCCCCTTGGAGTTGCGGCAGGGATCATTGGTGACGCTCTTTTCGGTCGGCATTCCAGCGATCCTCCTGGCAGTCTGGGCGCGCCCGGGACCCTCGGCACAGGGCCATTTGACACGCCAATTGCTCCATTTCATTCTGCCGCCCGTGCTCATCACGAGCGTGCTTGGCCTCTTGCTGTATGTCGGAAGCTACGCCCTTTGGCTGGTCAGTATCGGAAGCTTTGGCGCCAGGAACGGGATTTATCAGCTCGACGACTATCCGGCCGCTCAGACCACGCTCACAACATTTCTCGTCTTCTGCGGTCTGTTCCTTGTCATCTTTGTCGAGCCGCCAACACCGTGGTGGGCTGGTGGCAATCGTTTGAGTGGTGACTGGCGGCCCACGCTCCTGGCAGTCGGCATGATGGGCGCCTTTGTGGTGATTACTCTCATACCCGCGCTGCGCGCATTGTTCGTTCTCTCGCCACTCGGATGGCGGGAACTCCTCTTGATAGCATCGGCTCTGGGTGCCTGGCTCTTCGCCGTGCGCGCGACGTGGCGCCTGCGTCTCTTGGGCCGTTACCTAGGTGTCAGCGCGAGCTGACCATCTGAACGGGCAATCTTGACCAACATTGGCAAATACAGTAAGAATGGGCAATCAGAGGAAGCGCAGACAGGTTACTATAGCGGGTGGTCTGGTCTCTACGGTACTGCCGGAAACGATCTTGGCCACGGCTCTACTCTATGATGCATTGCGGTGATGAATCACGAACGAGAAGTACGGCAATTTTGCCCATGTAGCAACTCGCTCGGATGGCCCTGCGCGACCCTAGAGGCCTATAGCACTCAATACTGTTGAACGCGACCGCTCGAAGACTTCTTGCTGAGTCTCGTGTCCAATGCAGTTCTCGCCGTAACTGTTCAGGTGCGGGTTGCAGGGATTGGTAGCCTGGGGTCATGACGCGCAAGGAACTCGAGGTAAAGCACGCCGCCCTATGAGCCGAGATCGCCGCACTGCGACCACTTCGACCGCAGCGTGCTCTTGACCTGGCGCTAGCAAGGCCGCTCAGCCCTTGACGCATGACCCACTTACTGATCGTTGCATGAACGGCTAAACATGGTAGCCCGCCTGTAAGAAACACGCCTGGATAACCGCGCGCTTGTGCCGCAGACGCTCTTTGGCCCGACGCAGCACCGTTGTCAACGCCGCCAGGTCGTGGCAGCACTGGTTGCCCACACTGGTTGCCCAGTTCGACGCGCTTGAGGTAGTTCCAGATGCCCTCGTCCGGATTGAGCTCGGGGGCGTAAGCGGGCAACTGCTCGAGATGCAGGCGGCGCGCCGCGCCCCGGCGCAGGAAGTCCTTCACGGGCTGGCCGCGGTGGATCGGCGCCCCATCCCAGATGACCAGCAGCTTGCCGCGCACCTTGCGTAGCAGGAGGCGCAGCAAGCGCAGCAAGCGCACGACATCGTCGGCATGGGCATGATACGCCCGCTCTTGCGTCTGCATGAACAAGCGCCCCGCGGGCGTGATCCCGCTGCTGGCCGCGAGGTGGTCGTGGGTGAGCGGCACGGTCAAGAGCGGCGTCTGCCCCTGCCCCTGTGGCGCCCAGGTCCGCACCGCCATGGGCAGGAGGTAGAAGCCAGACTGGTCTACCCAGACGACGGTGCGCCCTTCCTCGGCGGCTTTTTTTCCAGGGCGGGCCAGCGCTCGCGCCACCACGCCACCACGCCTGGATCGCCCGCTCGTCGCGCTGCGCGGCGCGCGCATGGGGGCGCTGCACACTCTGTCGCAGGGTGTGCAGTAGCCGGCTGACATGGGCAGGGTGGTAGGTGACGCCGAACGTGCGGCGGATGACCTCGGCGACCCGCTTGCAGGTCCAGACCTGGCCACGAAACCCGTAGGCCTCGGCCCCGCGCTCCAGCAGGGTGGGGAGTTGGGCTACTTGCGCGGCGCTGAGCGTGGGCGTGGGACCTGGGGCAGGGTGCCGCCGCAGCCCCTCCTCGCCCTGCTCGCGCCCACGTTTGAGCCACTGGCTGACGGCGCCTGGTGTCACCCCGAGCGCGGCGGCGATATCCTGCTGCTTCCAGCCTTGTTGCTTTGCTTCAACTCCCAGGCGCGTCGCCGCCGCCCTTCGCGCCAGTCGAGTTGGGGCGTCTTCATGCTCATGTCGCCAGCGTAGCATCTCTTTAGCCCTCTACGCAAACGTCAGTAGTTTGGGCCGCAGCCAGCCAACAACGGCCCGCGACTTGAACTCGTTCGCTCAGGCTCATTCACAGCCCGTCAGCAGCTACAAGATTAAGCGGCGCTATCACAAGTATGCTGGCGTGGCTTCAGACTCAGGCGTGGTATCGGGAACACACCTCAACCCTGTATCAGCGCATCTGCTAACCATCGACCACTTCGGACTGTGAAGCGTCTGTGACCACACCGTTGTCTTCGTGACAAGACCGTGAGATCCGTCATCCATGCTACGACCGTACGCCACGACGTCGAGGAGGTGTAGCACAGACCGGTTGGGGTCCAATACGTGGTGGCATTCGCCTAACTGGAAGGTGTGGTTCGAGAGGTACAGCCGTCTTGATCCTCACGTCTGCTGTCGTAGCGTTCGGCGCTGTCTTACAAGACATCTCAGCGCCGCTCAGGCAAGAAGGTTATGTCGGACCGGACATAGAGAGCCAACGCATGGGAGGGTTACGCATGTTGCCGCAGATGTTGTCACAGCAACGTGTGTCCGCAGAGCGAATGGGGCTTTCCGAGCGAGAAGCCGCCGCACGCCTGCACCGCGAAGGCTACAACGAATTGCCTGCGTTGCGTCGACGTGGACTCCTTGCTGCGGCGGTCGAGGTCGTCCGCGAGCCAATGTTTG
>Ga0207674_10001872_pt1 | contig 26801 bp, 26 predicted proteins | sample KBSCornC72_FD_184303 | JGI IMG/M metagenome (GOLD analysis project Ga0207674, IMG submission 184303) | Corn rhizosphere microbial communities from Kellogg Biological Station, Michigan, USA - KBS Corn C7-2 (SPAdes) (version 2) | ecosystem: Host-associated > Plants > Roots > Rhizosphere > Soil ...
CGGTGGCTGGAGCAATTATTCGCGCAACATCGGCCCGTTCGTGGATGCCGGCTATCGCGTGATCCTGATCGATTGCCCGGGCTTCAACAAGACCGATCCCATCGTGCTCTCAGGTCACGACGATCGCGTCGGGGTCAACGCCGCCGCGGTGAAAGGCTTGATGGATGCGCTCAATATCAAGACGGCGCATCTGATCGGGAACTCGATGGGTGGCGGTACCGCGCTGACCTTTGCGCTCGAATATCCGGACCGGCTTGGCAAACTCGTCTTGATGGGCCCGGGTGGGGTCGGTCTCAGCAACTTTGTGCCGTTGCCGCCAGAGGGCATCAAACACCTGGTCAACCTGTTCAAAAATCCGTCGCTCGAAGCGCTGAAGCGAATGATCGAGGTGTTCGTGTACGACCCGTCGAAGATTCCGGAGGAGTTGATCAAGGGCCGCTTCGAAAACATGATGCGCAACGACGGCGAACACCTGAAGAATTGGGTCAAGAGCTTCAATGCTCGGCCCGGGTTCAAAGATATCTCGCCGCGGTTCGGCGAGATCAAGGCCAAGACCCTGTGCACCTGGGGCCGCGACGACCGCTTTGTCCCGCTCGATCATGGGTTTAAGGTGGTGTGGGGAATTCCGGACGCACAGCTTCACATCTTCAGCAAATGCGGCCACTGGGCACAGTGGGAGCATGCTGACGATTTCAATCGTCTTGTAATTGGCTTCCTCAAAAATTGAGGAACGGCCTAATGGCGCGCCGTGGCGATCTGACCTCCGGCGCGCTTTTTTGTGTTAAACACCCTTTTTAATTCCATAGGAGGACGACCAAATGCCCGAACTTACAGAAGCCGGAACGAGCAAATACCAGCAGATCAAGGAAGGTTGGCTTTCCACCAAGCTTCACTACAACGAGGCGGGCAGCGGTGAGACGGTGTTCATGCTGCACGGCGGCGGCCCCGGCGCCGGCGGCTGGAGCAACTTCTCGCGCAACATCGGGCCCTTCGTGGACGCCGGATATCGCGTGATCCTGCTGGATTGCCCCGGCTTCAACAAGACCGACCCGATCGTGCTCAATGCGGACCAGGACCGGTTCCTGACCAATGCGATGGCCGTCAAGGGCTTGATGGATGCGCTTAACATCAAGAAGGCGCATCTAGTCGGCAACTCGCTCGGCGGCGCGAACTCGCTGGCCTTTGCCCTCGAATATCCCGACCGGCTCGACAAGATGGTGCTGATGGGTCCGGGCGGGGTCGGCAGCTACAGCTCCTTCGTTCCGATGCCCCCCGAAGGCATCAAGCTTCTTTTCAACCTCTATGTAAATCCGACGATGGAAAACCTGAAGAAGATGATCGACGTCTTCGTCTACGATCCGTCCAAGATTTCGGAGGAGCTGATCAAGGGTCGTTACGACAACATGATGCGCAACGATGGCGAGCACCTCAGAAATTTCATCAAGAGCACGCAGGCGCGCACCGTTTTTACCGACCTCTCGCCGCGTTTCGGAGAAATCAAGGCCAAGACTCTTGTCACCTGGGGCCGCGACGACCGCTTCGTCCCGCTTGATCACGGGTTGAAGGTGCTCTGGGGTATCCCGGACGCGCAGATGCACGTCTTCAGCAAGTGCGGCCACTGGGCGCAGTGGGAGCATGCCGAGGAATTCAATCGTCTCGTGATCGACTTCCTCAAGCACTGAAATATCGCCTGATCGCCTGATTGAGACGCGCCGTACGTGCAAAGCGTGCGGCGCGTTTTTTTGTCCGCCGCTGGGCGGCGCACTTTTTTAATTCCCTGTCTTCATGTACTGATGACTTTTTTCTCGGAGGACCGATCGATGCCTGAACTTACAGAAGCCGCAACCAGCAAGTACCAGCAGATCAAGGAAGGGCCGCTGAACCTCAAGATCCACTACAATGACGCGGGCAGCGGCGAGACCGTGATCATGATCCACGGTGGCGGCCCGGGCGCCGGCGGCTGGAGCAACTATTCGCGCAACATCGGCCCCTTCGTGGACGCCGGCTATCGCGTGATCCTCATCGATGCCCCCGGCTTCAACAAGAGCGATCCCATTGTGCTCACCGCCGAGCAGGATCGCGGCTGGATCCAGTCAGTGGCCGTCAAGGGCCTGATGGATGCGCTCAACATCAAGACTGCGCATCTCGTCGGCAATTCCATGGGTGGCCTGACCGCGTTGACGTTTGCCCTGGACTACCCCGATCGGCTCGGCAAGATGGTGCTCATGGGACCCGCCGGCTGCGGGCCGAGCATCATGGTGCCACAGCCCGGCGAAGGCGGGAAACTGCTCTTCAACGCGTTCCGGAATCCGACAATGGAGAACGTGAGGCGTTTGCTCGACGTGTTCGTTTACGACACCTCGGCGATTACCGAAGACCTGATCAAGGGCCGCTTCGAGGCCATGATGAAGAATGATGGCGAGCATCTGAAAAATTGGTGCAAGAGCATCGACGCACGCCCGTTCTTCGCCGACGTCTCCCCACGTTTCGGCCAGATCAAGGCCAAGACTCTTGTCACCTGGGGCCGCGATGACCGGTTCGTCCCGCTCGATCATGGGCTGAAGCTGGTATGGGGAATTCCGGATGCGCAATTGCACGTCTTCAGCAAGTGCGGTCACTGGGCCCAGTGGGAACATGCCAATGATTTCAACCGCCTGCTGATCAACTTCCTCAAGAACTGAAGGCAGCATTGGTCGGTAGCGCGCCTGGCCGCGCTACCAGATGCCCAAGCGCCAAACGGCCGGCTATCCGCCGGCCGTTTTGTTTTGTCGTTGACGGACCGGACCGCCCCGGCTCCGGGATGCGCCGATGGTCGCCCGGCCGCTGCCCAACGCCAGCGCAACCGCTGGCCAACACCGCCTGACTTCACTAGATTCGCAGGCTCCTCACGACAATCGAGGGAGCCTGCGCTTTGAGCAAATCACCTCGCCCCGCTTCGCCAAAGCGGGGAAATATCTTCATCGGCGTTGGTGGCTGGACCTTTGCGCCTTGGCGCGGCGTGTTCTATCCGGAGAAACTGCCGCAGTCCCGAGAGCTGGAATATGCCGCATCGCAACTGACATCGATCGAGATCAACGGCACCTATTACGGATCACAGAAGCCGGAGAGCTTCCGCAAATGGGCCAAGGAAGTGCCGAACGGCTTCGTGTTTTCAGTAAAGGGCCCGCGCTTTGCCACCAACCGCCGCGTGCTGGCGGAAGCCGGCGATTCCATCCAGCGCTTCTATGATTCCGGCGTGCTCGAATTGCGGGATCGCCTCGGCCCGGTACTGTGGCAATTCGCGCCCACCAAGAAATTCGACAGCGCCGATTTCGGCAGGTTTCTTGAGCTGTTGCCGCGCGAGCTTGAGGGGCGCTCACTTCGGCACGTGGTGGAAGTCCGCCACCCCAGTTTTTCGAGCCCGGAGTTCGTCGCCTTGCTTCGGCAATTTGAAACGCCCGTCGTATTCGCCGAGCATCACACCTATCCGGCGATTGCCGATCTCGCCGGCGATTTCGTCTACGCCCGGCTGCAGAAGGGTAATGACGAGATCAAGACCTGCTATCCGCCAAAGCAACTGGATGCCTGGGCCGAGCGTCTGAAGCAGTGGGCGCGTGGTGGCGAGCCCGACGATCTGCCGAAGGCCGATCCGAAACCCGCCCCAAAAATGCTCCGCGACGTCTTTGCCTATGTGATCCACGAGGGAAAGGTGCGAGCGCCTGCGGGTGCCATGGAATTGATCGAACGCGTGAAGTGAGCCGACACACCATGGCCAAAGCGAAAAAATTGTTCACTATCGGCTACGAGCAGACGCCTTCCAGGGCCGTGCTCGATGAACTCGAGGGCGCCGGTGTCAAGCTCCTGGTCGACGTCCGTGCGGTGGCCGCCTCGCGCCGGCCCGGCTTTTCCAAGAACCAGCTTGCGGCGGGCTTGAAGGAGCGCGGCATCGGCTATCTGCATCTGCGCGGCCTCGGGACACCGAAGGAGGGTCGGGAAGCGGCCCGCAGCGGTCGTTTTCAGACCCTGCACAAGATCTATGACAAACACCTCAAGACAGCGCAGGCCCGCGAAGAACTTGATGAACTGTCAGCGCTCGTCAAACAGGCCGGACCGGTTTGCATTCTCTGCTACGAGCGCGATCACCGCCATTGTCACCGCCAGTGGATCGCCGAGATCATCGAGGAGCGGAACGGCGTCGCCGTCGAAAATCTAGAGGCGCCGCAGACCTGAGACCTTCAAACTCTCCCGGCACTGCAGCGCGAAGACGCGCTTTGCGCTTTTGGCCGGCAAGACGATTCCATCCGAGCCCCATCACGATTCAGATCATCTATCGTTTTGAAGATCGGACTCTATTGAAGAGCCGGCTTAAGGCAACGCCGGGGTGTGGACCACCTGCCTGTTGAGCGGGACCGCGATCCGGCACTGCAGGCCGGCCGGATTGAAGCTCAGCGTCGTGCGGCCCTTGAATTCGAAAGCCAGCGTCCGCTCCAGCAACTCGCTGCCGAAACCTTTGCGGGCCTGCGGCGCAACGGGTGGACCTCCGCGCTCGACCCAGTCGAAAATCAGCTGGATCGGATTCGACGAATCATCGACGCGCCAGGAAACGTCGACGCGACCCGTCGGCTTGCTGAGGGCGCCGTATTTGATTGCATTGGTTGCCAGTTCGTGGACAGCAAGCGCAAAGGTTTCGGCGGCCTTCGGCTGGAAGCGGATCGGCGGACCGGAAATCCGCAGCTGCTCGCCTTCGCGCGCATTATAGCCGAGCAGTTCCTCGACCACGAGAAATTCGAGATCGACCCCGGCTTCCGGGTCGCGCGTGACCATCGCCTGGGTGCGGGCGAAGGCGTTCAGCCGGCCGTCGAGATGAGAGGCATAGTCTTCGACGCTTGCGCTGGTCTCCGCCGAGCGGCGGGCGATCGAGCGCACCACACCCAGCGTATTGCGAACGCGGTGCTGCAGTTCGGCAAGCAGCAGCCGCTGGCGTTCCTCCGCCCTGGTGATCACAGTCACGTCTATGAAGGTGATCACCACGCCGGCGATAAAATTGTCGATGCTGCGATAGGGCAGGATGCGGACAATGTAGCGGGCGCCGTTGTCGGGCGCGGTCAGTTCGCGTTCGGCACTGGCGAGCGTGCGCAGCACGCGCCTTACGTCCTCATAAAGATCCTCGATCGGAATGCGCGCCTTGATATGAGCGATCGGCCGGCCGGTATCGGTCTCCACGAGGTGCAGTACCTGGGTAATCGCCGGTGTGAAGTTCGTCACCCGCAGATCATTGTCGAGGAATACGGTGGCGATCTGCGTGCTTTCGAGGAAGTTCTCCAGGTCGCTGGTGGCGCGGGTCAGTTCCTGGACCCGATGCGCCAGTTCACCATTGACCGTCGTCAGTTCCTCATTGACCGATTGCAATTCCTCGCGCGAAGTCTCGAGTTCCTCATTGGCCGACTGAAGTTCCTCGTTCAGCGACTGGTATTCCTCGTTGGAGGACTTCAGTTCTTCATTGCTGCTTTCAAGCTCCTCAATGGTCGACTGCAACCGCTCGCGCGTGGCGCGCAACTCGCTCTCGAGCCGTTCGACATGCTCGGTCCTGACCAGCGTGCCGGAAGGCGCATCGACATTCTCGACGGCGCGAGCCGGCCCGGCCTTGAACAGCACGACGAAATTGCGGTGGCCGGCGGGTCCGTCCTGGATCGGTTCGACCGTGATATCGACCAGCACGCGATGGCCATTGACGCCGAGCTGAACCTGTTCGGCATGCGCTGGCTCGTTGGTTTCGACGGCACGACCAAGCGCGGTACGAAGCTCCAGCCGCAGATCACGATGCACGAGCGCCAGCAGGTCCAGACTTGCAGTCCCCGCCGTCGGCTCGATATAGCGTCCGGTCCGCCCCGAAAAATGCAGAATCTGGAAATTGTCATCGGTGATGACATAGGCCGGAGCATAGCGTTCGGCGATACGCTGGGCGCGCCGCTCCAGTCCGACGTCGGGCCCGAAGGTGCGAACCATGGGAACATCGACCGATGTTCGTCCCGCCACCGTCGAGAGCGGAAATTCCGGCGGCAGTCGGGTGCCGGTCTCGAGCTTCTTGAAAATGCGCGCCCGCCGGTCGACAGGGGCGAACAATTTGGGGTGCCGGCTGACGTTCTCTGAATTGCCGAGAAACAGATAGCGTTCCGGCAACAGCGCAAAATGAAACAGCGGGATCACGCGGTGCTGCAACTCCGCATTCAGATAGATCAGGAGGTTGCGGCAGGAGACGAGATCGAGCTTGGAGAATGGTGCATCCTTGATGACGTTATGCTGGGAGAAGATGCACATTTCGCGCAACTCCTTGACCACGCAGTAGGTGTCCCCTTCCCGAACGAACCAGCGGGCGAGCCGCTCCGCCGACATGTCGTCCTCGATATTGGTGCGATAACGGCCTACCCGCGCCGCGGCCAGAGCCCGCCCGTCGATATCGGTGGCAAAAATCTGCACCTGTGGCGGGGAATCGAGCCTGGCCATGTGTTCCCTGGCCAGGATACCGATTGAATAGGCCTCCTCGCCCGTCGCGCAACCCAAGACCCAGATCCGCACCTGCTGGCCGGCGCCCTTGTCCGCGAAGATTTTCGGGATGACCTGGCTCTCCAACACCTCGAACTCCCGCTTGTCGCGGAAGAACTCGGTAACGCCGATCAGAAGATCGTTGAAAAGATTCTGTGCCTCGTCCTCGTCGTTGCGGAGAAAATCGACATAGGAGGTGATCTCGTCGATCTGCACGACCTGCATCCGCCGCTGCACGCGGCGCAGGAAAGTGTTCTGCTTGTAGCCGTGAAAATCGTTGCCGGTCTTGTTACGCAGAATATCAGCGATGCGCGAAAGCGCTGTCGCCGCCGCCGCCAGGACCTCGTCAAATCCCTGCTTCTCCTCGAGCCGCCGCAAATGCCTTGCATAGACCTGGATATGTTCAGGGATGTCCTCCGGCGGCAGCACGAAATCAGCGATCGCGGCCGCGGCGTTACTGTCAGCCAGGTGGCTCTCGACCTCGTCGGAAGGCTTCTCTGCGATGGCAAGCCCGCCATGGTCCTTCAGCGTGGCAACGCCGAGCGTCCCCTCCCCACCGGTGCCGGCCAGAACCACCCCGATCGATTCCTCGGCCGCGCTTTCGGCCAGCGACACCAGAAAGCTATCGATCGTCCCGCGCTCGCCCGGGGCCTGCTGCGCCTTGCGGACCGCGAACCTGTCACCCTGAACCGTGGTGATCATGTCGGCACCACAGAGATAGATCGTTCCGCCCTCGATCTCCTCGCCATCACGGGGTTCAGCTATTCCGCCGGCACCCACAACGGTCTTCAACCGCTCGGTGTCCAGCGCCTCCCGATGTTGCACGACGAGGACGATCGCCTGCCCCGGATCGCCGGCAAGCCGGGAAAAGAAACGAATGATGCTTTGCATCGCACCGGAGGAGGCTCCGACCCCTACGATCAGAGTCTTTGTCTTGCGATCAGGATCCCCACGTCCGGAAGAACTGACTTCATCCATTGCTGAGGCGTCTCGCTAAGGAATTTCGGCTGCCATGGGTGGCGGATATCAGATTGCGGCTCCGTTCAACAGGATTATAGCTGAATAACCGGAAAGGTTCGTCCCGCGCTGGCTGCTATTTTGATCCGGCGGGATGGGTGAACATGCGGCAGCCCGGAACCGCGTTTTCAGAAGAACTTCTGGCATTGTTCTACCGGGCCGAAACCGCCCGCCGGCAGGCTGAACGCCTGCTTGAGGCAAACGACCGCTGGCGCCGCTGCGTCATTGCCCAGCTGGATTACATGTTCGAACTCGGTCCGAATTCAGAACGGCCGGTCGTTCTCTCCCTCCGCAATGACCGGCGGAACAGGAACTCCGGTCAGGGTCTCCAACCGCTGTATGATAAGCTGGCGATGGCGCTGCCACTCGGCCAGGGTCTGCGCCATCAATTCAGCCAGGCGCTGTGCCTCCTTGATCTGGTAGCGACCTTCGGTGAGTTCGGAAACCAGATTCTGCTGGTTCAGCAGCCGGACCCGACCCTCTTTGATGAAGCGATCGGCCTGGCGCAGATGCGCACATTCCATACTGATCAGTTCCTCGCGATCGTCCATCGACGTTCTCATACCGGCTGATCGGAGACTTGGTCGTCGAGCGAACCTAGCACGACCCTGCGGATGGTGTCGGCATATCCGCGATATTCCGCGGCCCGGCTGTTGTACAGTTCGGCCACCGCCGGCCGCCCGTTGCGGCGGCCGTCCTCTGCCATCCCTTCCATCAGTTCGGCGCGTTCCTCGATGATCCGCAGCGCGACGCGTAACGCTTCATCGACCCGCCACTCCTGCTCCCGCGCCAGGGTATCGGCCGTAAAGGCATGACCGACCTGGCAGCGGAACCGGAGCGGATATTGGCCCTTCAGCTCCGACAGCACCCCACCACAACTCGGGCAGGTGAGCGGCACGGCTGCAGCGACGCGCCGAAGCACGTGGCTGCCAAGTGCCTCGCCGGCAGCGATCTCGACCTCCAGGCGGATTTCCGGCGGAATCGGCTGCGATGGCCCCGGCGCCTCGCGCGCCAGGTCAGCCAGGACATCACCGATGCGGGGGCTCGGGACGCAGAGATCGACCGCGGTCGCCTCCAGGGCCCTGAGGGGCATTTCGTCCGCCAGCGCATCGGCGGGATCCTGCACCAGCGCCAGGCCGCCGCACCGTTTGACGGCGCTCAGACCGGCGGCGCCGTCCGACAACAGCCCGCTGAGCAGTACGCCGATCACGCGAGGGCCGTAATTGAGCGCCGCGGAGCGAAACAGCGGATCGATCGCCGGCCGGGTCATGTTCTCGCGGGGGCCGCGGCCCAATATGATGTGGTTGGGCGCGAGCAGAAGATGGCGGTCTGGCGCGGCCAGATAGATCTTGCCGTTCTCGATCGCCATCCCGTTTTCAGCCTGCCGGACCGGTAGCCGGGTCGCTGCGCTCGCGACGGTCGAAAGGATGCCGACGCCGCGCGCCGGAATATGCAGCACGATAAACACGGCCGCCGGCAGATCGGCCGGCAACCGGCTCAAGATCTCTTTTAACGGCAAAGTTGCGCCGGAAGAACCACCTATCACGATGATATCGCGGTTAGACATGGAACCGTTCCTCGCATGTCTCATTGCAACAAGGACCGTCCGCGACATATGTTCCTATTCCCTTCAGATCAGGAGCAAGGTCAGATGACCAAACAGGTCTCGGATCAGCCGCTGCGCGGACGCCGCGTTCTCGTCGTGGAGGACGAATATTTCCTCGCCGATGACATCGTGCGGGAATTGAAAAAGGTCGGCGCGCAGATCATCGGGCCGCTCGGCGACATCGAAGAGGCCTGCAATTTGGTGGCCGGTGACGTCGCCATCGACGCGGCGGTTCTGGACATCAACTTGAGAAGCCAGATGGTATTTCCGCTGGCCCGCACCTTGCGTGCGCGCAACGTGCCCTTTGTCTTCACCACCGGTTATGACGCAGCCGCGATCGATCCCGAATTCCAGAACGTCAAACTCTGGGACAAACCGATCGATGTCAGGGCGATGGTCCAAGAGCTCTCGGGATCGATCAGGATTTCCCGACAGTAAAAACGGATCACATCATTCGCTGTTGTCGCGGTGGGCCTTGACCTCCGTCCGCAACATCGCGCTTTCGAATACGGCACGTCGCAGATCCGCCGAAACCTGATCAAGCTGACGGGAGGCGGCCACTCGCGCTTTACGAAGCCGGCAGCTTTCCTCGATAGCGAGTTCAGCGCGTGCAAGCAGGGGATCATCTTTCATGATTCGCAGCCTCACAGGTTTGCAAGACGCAACATTCACCTAGGTTACTTTGCTCCTGTGTCTTTGCGAGTTTCCCGTCAACTATTGTGACTATCGTCAATCCAGCGTGCGGCGGAAGCGGAAGACCGCAATTCCCATCGCCACCAGCATCAGGGCGAGCAGCGCGAGCGCGTCATATTCCAGGTTGGGCAGCGTTGAACCTTTGAGCATGATGGCGCGGATGATCCGCACGTAATGCGTCAGTGGCAGGCATTCGCCGATATATTGCGCCCAGACCGGCATTCCGGCGAACGGAAACATGAATCCCGACAGCAGAATGCTCGGCAGGAAGAACATCAGCGACATCTGCATCGCCTGCAGCTGGTTCTGCGCGATGGTCGAGAACGTATAGCCGATCGACAAATTGGTGGTGATGAACAGCGTGGAGAGCAATGCGAGCAGCAAGAGGCTGCCGTTGACCGGGACACCAAACAAAAAGACGCCAATGCTCAGGATCAGACTGGCCTGAATGAATCCGACCAGCACATAGGGCGCGATCTTGCCGAGCATCACTTCCGTGGGCGAGATCGGCATCGACAGCAGGTTCTCCATCGTGCCCCGCTCGATTTCCCGCGTGACCGACAGCGCGGTGAAGATCAGCATGGTCATGGTGAGAATGGTGCCGACGAGCCCCGGCACGATATTGAGCCGGGACGACGCCGCCGGGTTGTAGCGGGCATGGGCGCGTATCTCGAATGGCATGGTCGGCGGATCGCCGGTGAACAGATCATGCTGCAGCGCCGTCTGCACGATGAGCCCCAGTGCCGACAGCGCCGAGCCCGCCGCCACGGGATCGGTGGCATCGGCAGCGACAAGCAGCGCCGGGCGGTCGCCGCGCCGCACGGCGCGCTCAAAGCCGCGCGGGATTTCCACGCCGAACAGGACTTTGCCCGACAGCAGGAGATTGTCGAATTCCTCGACGCTGTGAACCTCCCGGGCAAAGCGGAAATAGGAGGTGTTCTCCATCGCCTTCAGGACGGACCGTCCGAGGTCGCTGTTCTCCTGCAGGAGCACGGCGGTCGGCAGGTTTCGCGGCGTGGTGTTGATGGCATAGCCGAACAGCATCAGCTGCATCACCGGGATCATCACGATCATGGCAAACGACACCCGGTCGCGCCGCAACTGGATGAACTCCTTGACGATCATCGCATAGGTGCGGCGCCAGAACGCGAGAGGCGGTTCACGCGGTGGATCATGATCGCGAGAGGTGACGGCAAGACTCATTGGAAATCACCCCTCATTGGAAATTGTCCTTTGAGCGGTTCATCAACTCAATGAACACGTCCTCCAGGGATGGTTCGCTCCGCTGCCAATGGAGCTTGCCGGCGCCATCCTCACCGTCCTTGTCACGCCAGGGCGCAATGGTCGCATCGAGCGCGGCCTTGTCGCGGCCGGAAACGTGCAGGCTGGTGCCAAAAGGCGCCACCATGTCGACGCCCGGCTTGCCGGTAAGTTCGGCGGCCAGCGCATTCAGGTCGTCGCCCGTGACCGTATAGGTGGTGAGCGCCGATTTGGCGATCACCTCATCGACCGTCCCATGCGTCAAGAGATGGCCATAGGCGATATAGGCGATCTCGTGACAGCGCTCTGCCTCGTCCATGTAATGGGTCGATACCAGAACGGTCAGCCCATCGGCGGCGAGCGCGTGAATTTCGTTCCAGAAATCGCGCCGCGCCTTGGGATCGACGCCCGCAGTCGGCTCATCCAGCAACAACAATTCCGGGTTGGGCAGCGTGCAGGCGCCGAGCGCCAGACGTTGTTTCCAGCCGCCGGAGAGTTCGCCGGCGAGTTGCTTCTCGCGACCGCTAAGCCCAAGCCGCTTGATCATCTCGGCGGCGGCCCGACGGGGATCGGCAATCCCGTAAAGGCGGGCCACGAATTCGAGATTTTCGCGCACCGACAGGTCCTGATAGAGGCTGAAACGCTGCGTCATATAGCCGACGCGACGCTTGATCTCTTCGGTATCACGGCGGATGTCGAAGCCGAGACAGGTGCCCTCGCCGGCATCAGGCGTCAGCAGGCCGCAAAGCATACGGATGGTCGTGGTCTTGCCGGAACCATTGGGGCCGAGGAAGCCGTAGATCGTGCCGCGTTTCACTTGCATCGACAGATCGTGCACCACCTCGCGCCCGTCGAAGGATTTCGACAGCCCGTGAACGTCGATGGCAATGTCAGCCACTGTCGGGGAGGCGCCTGTCATGACTTGTTCGGCACCGGCGCTCTTCCAGCGGGAAAGACGCCGATCGGCTGGCCGACCCGCAGCGCGTCGGGCTTCGAGGGCCGCGCCTGGATCAGATAGACAAGCTTGTTGCGTTCATCGAGGCTATAGATCACCGGCGGGGTATATTCAGCCGAAGTCGCGATGAAATAAATCCGCGCGGTAAGATCGGCCGCGCAATTATCGCAGGTGACGCGCACATCGTCGCCGATCGACAGCTTCGGCAGTTCGGTTTCGGAAACGTAGAACCGGATCTTCATATTGCCGGGCGGCATGATGGAGAGGACCGGCCGCCGGGCTGCCACCGTTTCACCTTCGCGGAAATAGATCTGCTGCACGCTGCCGCCGACCGGCGCATAGCCGATGCGGCGCGCGAGCCGGGTCTGCGAGGTATTGACCCGCGCCTCCTCCACCCGCAGCGCCGAGACCGCCGCATCCAGACTGGCCTGGGTGCCCGCCCCGGTCTTGCTCAGCGAAAAGGCGCGATCATAGGTCTGCTGGGCATTGGCGAGCGTGGCCTTGTTCTGCTTGAGGTCCGCCTGCTGCAGTTCATCATCGAGTGCGTATAATTTGGCACCGGCCTTGATGTCGTCGCCCTCGCGCACATCAAGCTCGGTGACGCGTCCGGACTCATCGGGGCTGACGAAAATCAAATCCGCCTCGACCCAGCCCTGATAGCCGGGATCATTGCTTTTGCCGCACCCGCCAAGCAAAACCGCCAGCAGGGCGGCGCTGATTGACCATCCTCGTCGCGACCTCATGCCGCTCTCCGTTCGCCAAAAATCAGATCGAGATGCATGTTGAGGAGCCCTGCCGTGTCGAGCGGCGCCAGCGCGCCGAACAGCCCCTGCCAGATCACGGCCACGATCGCCGGGGCGACGACCACTTGCGGAAACTGCGCGAGACGCTCGTGGCGGATTTCGCCGGTCGCAATGCCGAGTTCGATCAGCGCCCGCATCGCCGCCATGCCGCGCGCCACCACTTCGCGATAATAGAATTCGGCAAGTGCCGGAAATCTCGGCCCCTCGGCCACGATCAGGCGGACAATGTCGCCGCGTCGCGTTGTGACGACCTCGTGGGCGAAGGTGCGCGCGAAATTCTCCAGCGCCTCGCGCACCGAACCCCCGGGCGGCGGGGCCGAAGCAAGCCGGCTGATCAGGGGCACGAGTGCCGTCCGGATCAATTCCTGAAACAGCGATTCCTTGTCCTTGAAATGCAGATAGATCGTGCCTTTGGCGACCCCGGCGCGCCGCGCGACGTCGTCGAGCCGCGTCGCGGTGAAGCCGCGTGCGACGAACTCATCCAGCGCCGCATTGACGATGGCCTCGCGCCGCTCGGCGGCTCGTGCCGCGCGGCCGGCTAACGCCTTCGGTTTGCCGGCGGAGCGGGAGGCGGAATTGGTTGGATCGCCGCGGCGGGATTTTCGCAGCGAGGAAGGCGATGGCGATTTGGCTTTCACGATCATCTTCGGATTTATGACTGACCAGTCAGTCATAGTCAAGATGATCTCGGCGAAGGTCATCGTGCGTTCTCACCCTCAGGCTCGGAAAAAAATAAGGGGTGAGCCGGCAAAAATCTGAATTTTATTCAACCATCGGGTTGACTATCTTCCGCCACGAGCTATATTCAACCTCATGGTTGAATTACGTACACCCCAACTCGATGCCGTCTTTCACGCGCTCGGCGACCCCACCCGGCGTCGGATGTTGCGCGAACTGGCAGGCGGCGAACGAACGGTCGGCGAACTGGCCCAACCCTTCGCCATGTCGCTTGCGGCCGCCTCCAAACACATCAAGGCCCTCGAACATGCCGGGCTGATCCGCCGCGAAATCCGGGGGCGCACCCATTTCTGCCGGCTCGAACCCGGCCCTCTCGCCAGCGCCCATGAATGGCTCGACTTCTATCAGCGCTTCTGGACCGATCGCCTCGACATGCTGGAGCGGCTGCTGCGCGAGGAAGACCCGACTGCCCCTTCGTCCCTCAAAACAGGAGAGTAAGACATGACCGACCTCGCAACGATCGATACCCACGCGGTCCTGACCGAGCCGACCACCTTGCGCATTCAGCGGCTGCTTCCGGGCCCGGCCGAGCGGGTCTGGGGCTATCTCGTCAAAAGTGATTTGCGTCGGAAGTGGCTGGCCTCAGGCGAGATGCCGCAGCAGGTCGGCGGGAAGGTCGAACTGGTGTGGCGCAACGATGAACTGACGACGCCATCCGGCAAGCGGCCCGACGGTTTCCCGGAAGAGCATCGCATGGAGGTGCAGGTCACCGAGATCGATCCGCCGCGTAAGTTAGCGATTACCTGGGGATCGACCGGCGGGGTCAGCTTCGAACTCAAGTCGCTGGGCGATCAGGTGCTGCTGACCATCGTCCATCAGCGCATCGCCGATCCCGATACGCGCCTCAACATCAGCGCCGGCTGGCACATGCACCTCGATCTGCTGGTGGCGAGCATCAATGGAAAGCCGCTGCCCTCGCCGTTCTGGGATGTCTGGAGCCGGCTGCGCGAGGACTATCAGCGACGGATGCAGGGTTGATCTGGAGCCCGGAAGTTGCGCTCTTGCCTCTTCGCGTCCGGCCGAAGGACGCGGAGCGTGTCGTTGGGCCGGAGTGCCGGGCGCCCACATCCGTCTGCTGTCATGCCCGGCCAGAAGCGCGTCTTCGCGCTGACGTGCCTGGCATCCCCGTCTTCAAAGCGCGCAGAAGCAAAGACATGGATGGCCGGGCATAGGCGAGCGTAAGCGACGCCGTCCTTCAGACGGCTATGGCCCGGCCATGACGGAGGCGGTTTTAATTCGAGGCGCCTTACCGCGCTATCCCCTGGCGTCACAGGCCCAGGCGCGGATCACGCATTCCTTGCCGCCGAATTCGTAACATTTTTTGGCGGCGGCATTCAGCGAGCCCGAAATATGCGGCTTGACGGCATAGCCATGTGCCCCGCAGGGATTGCTCAGGTCGACCGATAAAGCGGCGCAGGCCCGTTTCATGGTGACCGCCGTACAATCGCCTTTGCATTGTTTCAGCGCCGCCATCCGCGCGGCGGCATCGGACGGATAGTCATAGGCTTGCCCATAGGCGCCGCATTTGCCGACCGCCAGCGCACCGGCCGCCCAGGATTCCGTGGCAAAACGCGTAAGACCGATCAGAAGCGTCAACCCCAACACAAAAAGCGCGCGACGCTGCGCGGCGGCTGTCGAAATGGTCAAAATGATTCCCCCGAACCGGATAGCACCGGGAAACCTAATGGCCGGAGATTGCCACTTGGTGAATGAAGGATTGAAAACGAGGATTTGACCAAGGGTGCAAAAACGGCGCTTCGACTGTCAGCTCCCCCGCGCGCTCTCCAGAGCCTGCGGCGTATCGATGTCGAGAAAAGCCGCCTGCCCTTCGACCGGCACTTCGGCCACCGCCTCACCGTGTTTTGCGATCAGGTGGCGCGCGCCGATATCGCCGTCGAGCGTCATCAGCTCGGCAAAAAATCGGCGCGACCACAGCACCGGATTGCCGCGCCGGCCATCGCTGACGGGCACCACGATCAAATTGCCATTATCGGGTGCAAAGGTGTCGATCAGCCGATTGATCAGCTCGCTCGAGATCAGTGGCATGTCGCCAAGGCACACCAGCGCGCCATCGGCGCTGTCGGGAACGGCCGCAATGCCGGCCTTCACCGAACCTGCGAGCCCTTCGGCATAATCGGGATTATGCGCGAAACGGACATTCAATCCCTGTAGCGCCTTGCGCACATCGTCGGCCTGATGCCCCGTGACCACCACGACATCGGTTGCCTTGGAGGCCAGCGCCTGCTCCGCCACGATCCGCACCAGCGGTTTGCCGTCGAATTCGGCGAGTAGCTTGTTGGGACCTCCCATCCGCGTCGAACGCCCGGCCGCCAGAACAATGGCGGCGACCTGGCGGCCGTTTTCCGTCGTTGGATTCTCGCGGGGCTGCGGCCGGGTGACGATTTCCATCAAGAGCCCGCCGACGCCCATCCGGGTGAGATCGCGCCTTGTCACTTTCAGGCCGGCGAGATGCCGCATCAATACCCAATCGAAACCGTTCTCGACCGGCGAACGCGCGCAGCCGGGTGCGCCCAGCACCGGCACGGCATCGACGTTTCCGATCAACATGAGATTTCCGGGATCGACGGGCATGCCGAAATGTTCAATACGGCCCCCCACAGCGTTGATCGCCGCCGGGATCACGTCGCGCCGGTCGGCAATGGCCGACGCGCCGAACACGATGATCAGTTCGGCACCGAGGTCGCGTACCTCACCGATCGCTCGCGCCAGATCCTCCTCCTGATGCGGCACGCGGCGTTCGGCGACGATCGCAGCGCCCGTGGGCGCCAGCCGTTCGGCAGTGACGCGAAGGGTTTTGTCCACCACCTTGGGCGACAGACCCGGCAACAGCGTCGACACCACGCCGACCCGTTTGATGACAAAGGGCGCGATCCGCAAGGCGCCGCTTCCCGCCGCGGCCACCGCCCGATCGCATAATGCCGCTTCCACGCCGAAGGGGATGATCTTCACGGTAGCCACCATCTCGCCTTCGACCACTGGCTTGTAGGCCGCGAGCGTGGCAAGCGTGATGGCTTCATCGACGTCGTTGACCTGGTCGACTACGCCACTGTCCGCGACCAGCACGCCGGCGCGGGCTGCGAAGAGATTGCAGCGTCCGGTAAAGGCGCGTTCGACATTCAGCCCCTCGCCCGCCACCGCGCGCGCGATGCTCGCCGCCGCCGCGTCTTCGGAAATCTCGCCCTCCTCCAGGCGAACGACGACGACCTCCTGCACGCCCGCCTGCTCCAGCGCAGCGACCTCCTCGGGTCCGATCCGCGTGCCCTTTTTCAGCACGAGCGCACCCTGACGCAGCGTATGCACGGTAACGCCCCCGAGGGCAGCGGCAGGATTGGCGGGGCCGAATTTCATGCGGCGCCATCTTTCGGCAAGCGCAATTGCGCGGTGATCTCGGCCATGATGGAAACCGCGATCTCCGATGGCGACACCGCGCCGATCGGCAATCCGATCGGCGCATGAATGCGGGCAATGTCCGCATCCGACGCGCCTTGCGCCTTCAGGCGTTCCGCGCGTTTGGCGTGGGTTTTGCGCGAGCCGAGCGCGCCGATATAGAAGCAATCGCGGGCGAAAGCATGCAGCAGCGCCGGGTCATCGATCTTGGGATCGTGGGTGACGGCGACGAAAGCCGTGTAATGGTCAATGTTGAGCGGCGGCAGCGCGACGTCGGGCCATTCGGCAATCAGCGGCACGTCGGGGAAACGTTCGGGGCTGGCAAAGGCCGTTCGCGGGTCGACGACAGTGACATCATAGTCCAGCGATCGCGCCAACGGCGCCAACGCCTGACTGATGTGGACGGCACCGATGATCACGAGCCGCGCGGTGGGCGCATAGACATTGAGAAACAGCTTGCGGGCATCGGCCTCTACCATGCCGCTCCTGCCCATCCGCAATTGCCGGGAAAGTTCAGAGCGCAGCGGGTCCGACGCGATGTCGGCCGCCTTGACCAGCCGCTGCTCGCCGCTTGCGACGTCGGTGACGACAATCACCGGCCGGCGCGCGGCGCGCTCGGCGTTGAGCTCGCTCAGCAGATCCAGCTTCACGGTTATCCGACCTTCTCGACAAACACGCGAATGGTGCCGCCGCAGGACAGGCCGACATTCCAGGCGGTCTCGTCGGCAACGCCGAATTCCAGCATCTTGGGCGCGCCGCTGGCAATCACATCCAGCGCCTCGGTCACGACAGCGCCCTCGACGCAGCCGCCCGATACCGATCCGAGAAAGGTGCCATCATCATTGATGACGAGGCTCGAGCCCGCCGGACGCGGCGCCGATCCCCAGGTCTCGACCACGGTGGCAAGCGCCACGCCATGACCGGCTTTTCGCCAGTCCTCGGCGGCTTTGAGGATATCTTCGTCACGATTGAGCATGGAGGCCTCTCACGCTACGGACCGGATCAGGCTGCGATGATGGGCAGGCAGTGGCGCCGACAACGCCGCGATCAGGTCTTTCATCGAACTCAAATTATGTACAGGCCGGAATTCGTCAACATGCGGCAGCATCATTTTGATGCCCTGGGCCCTGGGCTCGAAGCCACGATAGCGCAAAAGCGGATTGAGCCAGATCAGACGCCGACAGGACCGATGCAGTCGATCCATCTCGAATTCCAGCTTGCTGTCGGCCTCCCGTTCGAGACCATCGGAAATCAGGAGCACGATGGCGCCCTGTCCGAGCACGCGTCGGCTCCACGATTTGTTGAAAATGTGCAGCGAGGTCGCAATGCGCGTGCCGCCGGCCCAGTCCTCGACGCTTTGTGAACAGCTAGCCAGCGCCTCATCGGGATCGCGCTCGCGCAACGCCCGCGTCACATTGGTAAGCCGGGTGCCAAACAGAAATACCGATACGCGCTTGCGGGCATCGGTGATGGCATGGAGAAAATGCAGGAACAGCCTGGTATATTCGCTCATCGAGCCGGAGATATCGAGGAGCGCCACGATCGGCGACGGCCGTTCGATCCGGCCCAAACGGCGGATGTCGACGATATCGCCGCCGTTGCGCAATGAAGCGCGCAGAGTGCGACGCATATCGAGCCGCGCGCCCCTCGCGTCAGGCTGGAAACGGCGGGTGCGCTGTTCGGCCTGCGGCAATCGCATCGCAGCGATCGCCCGAGTCACTTCGGCGATTTCGGCCGCGCTCATCTGGGCGAAATCCTTTTTCTGAAGGACCTCCTTGTCGGAGACCGAAAGCCTCAGTTGCTGTTCGCGCATCTCGGGCGTATCGCCCGAAGACGAAGGTTGCGACATCGCTTCCTGCACCCGACGCGAGGCCGGCGCGGGCTTGTGTTGCGCCTCGTCGGGCAGCGGCACCGAGTCCAGAAGCTGCTTCCAGTCTTCCGCCGGCCGAAAGAACAGATCGAATGCGCGAGAGAAAACCAGCGCGTGCTCGTGGCGTTTGACGAAGATCGATTCCAGCGTGGCATAGACGTCAGCGCGCTGGCCGATCTCGATCAGCCGCAGCGCGTTCATGGCATCGATCACCGCGCCGGGGCCGAGCGGAATGCCGGCGGCCCGCAGCGCGCGCGCAAAGCCGATGATGTTGTCGGCCACGTGGCCTGTCGGCGGATTGAGGTGATCGATGGCGGCCGGCATCCCTATCCTCCCGTCAACGGGGTACAGCTTTCGGTGCTCCGGAATGACGAACACCAGGCATCGATCAAGATCTATCTCTCGCCCGCGGCTTCCTTCAGAACCTTGTTCAGGCCATCGCCCTGCATGCGCGCGATGTCGTCCTGATATTTCAAAAGCGCGCCGAGCGTATCGCCGACCAGCTGCGGCGACAGCGAGCGCGCATCGAGTTCGGTGAGCGCCGTCGCCCAATCAATGGTCTCGGCCACGCCGGGCGACTTGTAGAAATCCTGGCCACGCAACGCCTGGACGAAACCGACAACCTGCTGCGACAGCTTGGCGGAAATACCGGGCACCCGGGATTTGACGATCGCCAGTTCGCGCTCGGCCGAAGGGTAATCCACCCAATGATAGAGGCATCGCCGCTTCAGAGCGTCATGGATTTCCCGCGTCCGGTTCGAGGTCACGATCACGATCGGCGGCTGAGGCGCCTTGACCGTGCCGAATTCGGGAATCGTCACCTGAAAATCGCTGAGGATTTCCAGAAGGTAGGCCTCGAAGGCTTCATCGGCGCGATCAAGTTCGTCAACCAGCAACACCGGCGCGCCGGCCACGTCCGGCACCAGCGCCTGCAACAGCGGTCGTTTGATCAGATAGCGCTCGGCGAAGATATCGGCGGACAATTGCTCGCGATCGGTATCTCCGGTGGCTTCCGCCAGGCGGATTGCGATCATCTGCCCCGCGCTATTCCACTCATAGACGGCTGAGGAAACGTCAAGCCCTTCGTAGCATTGCAGGCGGATCAGCCTGCGGCCGAGCGCAGCGGACAGCACCTTGGCGATTTCGGTCTTGCCGACGCCCGCCTCGCCTTCGAGAAACAGCGGGCGCCCCATCCGCAGCGACAGGAAAGCCACCGTGGCCAGAGAACGCTCGGCGAAATAGCCGTGCGATGTCAGCAGGTCGAGCATCGCATCGACAGAGGCAGGCAGCGGCGATGCACTCATCCGAGCACCAATCCTGGTGAAATCGAAGCCGGCCGCCCCAACGTGTTTGAGGCGACGTGGATACCGGTTCGCATGAAGAAACGCGTCAATAGACCAGAGCCTCGGTCCTGGTCAGCCAAGAAAAAGCTCTAGGATTTTCCGAGCGCAGCCTCGACGGCGCGGCGCGCAAGCACCGGAATAAGATGCGCGCGATACTCGGCGCTGCCATGCAGATCGCTGTTGAGTCCCTCCGGAGGCACCGAGAGACCGTCGAGCACCTTGGGCGAGAAACGCTTCTTCAACGCTTCCTCAAATGCGGTCACGCGATAGACGCCGTCGGCTCCAGCCCCGGTCACCGCCACGCGCACGTCGGAGGGCCGTTTGGCGACAAATACGCCGACCAATGCATAACGCGACGCCTGGTTGCGAAATTTGACGTAGCCCGCCTTCTTGGGGATCGGGAACATCACCTTGGTGATGATCTCGTCACTCTCGAGCGCGGTCGTAAACAGGCCCTGGAAGAACTCATCGGCCTTCAGCTTGCGCTTGTTGGTGACGACGGTGGCGCCGAGCGCGAGGCAAGCGGCAGGATAGTCGGCGGTCGGGTCATTGTTGGCGAGCGAGCCGCCGATCGTACCCTTGTGCCGCACCGCGGGGTCACCGATCAGACCAGCCAGATAAGCCAGAGCGGGAATCGCTTCCTGCACGGTGGCTGAATTGGCGACATCGGCATGTTTGGCGGTGGCGCCGATCACCAGCGAGCGTCCCTTGATCTCGATGCCGTCTAAACCCTCGATATGGCTGAGATCGACGAGATGCGGTGGGCTGGCGAGCCGCTGCTTCATCACGGGAATCAGGGTGTGGCCGCCCGCGACCAGCTTGGCGTCTTCATTCTTGGCCAGGAGATTGGCGGCCTGCCGCACTGTCGCCGGACGATGATACTTGAATTCGTACATGGAAGCTTCCTAATCGCCGCGCGAAAGGGTTACGCAAGATCCGAATTGGCCATGGCCTTGGCGCCGGCCGCGATCGATTGCACGATGTTCTGATAGCCGGTGCAGCGACACAGATTGCCTTCGAGCTCCTCGCGAATCGTGTGCTCCGAAAGTTCGTGCCCCTTGCGGTGAACCAGGTCGACCGCCGTCATGATCATGCCAGGCGTGCAGAAGCCGCATTGCAGCCCATGATGTTCGCGAAAGGCCTCCTGCATCGGATGCAGCGGCGCGCCATCGGGCGCCAGTCCCTCGATGGTCTTCACTTCATGGCCGTCAGCCATCACCGCCAGCGTGGTGCAGGACTTCACCGCCTTACCATCGAGATGGACGACGCAGGCGCCGCATTGGGAGGTGTCGCAACCCACATGAGTCCCGGTCAGCCGCAGATTTTCCCGCAGGAATTGCACCAGCAGCGTGCGAGGATCGATATTCGCGTTGACAGGATTGCCGTTCACAATGAGGGAAATCTTGGCCATTCAGCACTCTCTTTGTCTGCGCGCCCGGTGATGTTGCATTGCAGCGCAGTCCGGTCCGTTCGTGGAGGGTTATCTTATGAGCGGCGCGGCTGATGAGCAACCTCGCCGGGTGGCGTGGGCGGGAAAGCAAAACGTCCGGCGCGGAACGACGCGACCGCTTGACAGTCAGCCTTGTACCGCCTTGGCGAAATTGGAAAAAAATTCATCCGCCAGTTTTTTGGCGGCGCCATTGATCAGGCGCTGACCGAGTTGGGCGAGCTTGCCGCCGATCTGGGCGTCGACATCATAGCTCAACAGCGTGCCGCCGTCCTTGTCCGCCAGCGAGACCGTCGCGCCGCCCTTGGCGAAGCCGGCCACGCCGCCCTCCCCCTCGCCCGAAATCTTGTAGCCGTTCGGCGGATCAAGATCGCTCAACGTGACCCGACCTTTGAAACGCGCCGAAACCGGGCCGACCTTCATCTTGGCGACCGCGCGAAATCCGTTGTCCTCGGTTCTTTCCAGCTCCTCGCAGCCGGGAATGCAGCTCTTGAGAACTTCGGGATCGTTCAATTTCGCCCAGACCACCTCGCGCGGCGCCGCGAGCTGAAACTCACCGTTCATTGTCATGGCCATCGACGGTCTCCCAAATCATGCCTGGTGTCGTCGCAAACTGATCCGCCTGAGTTAAGGCAACCCGGCAACAAAGGAAAGGGACAGGCTGGAATGTTTTGACCGGTGCTTGACACGCGCCATCATGATACCAAACGTGCGACCACCATTCCATCGTCTGGCTTGGGAGTCACCAACCGCGCGACCTGACGATCTTCGACTTGAGGAGATGCTGCCATGCCCACGATCAACGCCGACGGCTGCCTCATCAATGTGTCGGTCGAGGGTCGCGACGGCGGACCGACCTTGATGCTGTCGAACTCGCTCGGCTGCACTATGCAGATGTGGGAGCCGCAGATGGCTGCGCTGAGGCAGCTGTTTCGCGTGATCCGCTACGACCGCCGCGGACATGGAAAGTCGGATGCACCGCCCGGCCCCTATTCCATGGAGCGCTTCGGCCGCGATGTGCTGGCGATCCTCGACGATCTCAATGTCGAAAAAACCCATTGGTGCGGGCTGTCGATGGGCGGCATGGTCGGGCAATGGCTCGGCGCCAACGCGCCCGAACGTTTCGGAAAGGTCATTCTCGCCAATACGAGTTGCTATTACCCAGATCCGACCAACTGGTTGAACCGGATCAAGGCGGTCAAGGAAGGGGGCATCGCCTCGATTGCCGACACGGTGATCTCAGGCTGGTTGACGGCCGACTTCCGCGAACGCGAGCCCCAGGTTGCCGCCCGCATGAAGGCGATGCTGATTGCCTCGCCGGTCGAAAGTTATCTGGCTTGCTGCGAGGCGCTGAGCGCACTCGACCAGCGCGCCTTGCTTCCGAAGATCAAGAGCCCGACTTTGGTAATCGCAGGCCGTCAGGACATGGCGACCCCGATCGCATCCGCCGAACTGATCCGAAGCCAAATTCCGGGCGCCAGCCTGACCATTCTCGATGCGGCGCATATTTCGAATGTCGAGCAGCCGCACGCCTTCACCGAAGCGGTCGTGGGTTTTTTGACGCAACGCTGAGGGGGCTAAAAGAAAGCCTTTAGGCAACCGCTGGCGCGACCGAACGTTCGGTCTCCACCACCGGCGCTGGCGCATCCGCCGGCGGCTCCACCAATAGCACGATCGCAGTGCCTAACATGGCAAGTAGTTCGGCGGCATGCAGCCTGAGGGCTGAGGTCTCGCCGACCTGCGAGGCCATGATCATGGCAAGGAAGCTAATGAGGCTGCCGAGCGCCAGCGCGATCGCCAGTGCCTCATTGCATCCGCCAGCCTTGCGAATCGCCGGCCGCGTCAGCAGCAGCAGGAATACCGCAAAGAACGCCACCACAGTCAGCCGCCCGACCGCCAGCAGCCAGCCGAACCGCAAGGTGGTCAGTGCCGCCCATTGCAGATGGTCGCTGGCAAACAGCGTCATCGCGATATTGGGCTGATCGAACAGCCCGTGCACCGGCGAGGCGACAATCCGAAAGGCGACAATGGCCCAGGTGGGGATGAAATAGGCAGCCAGCAGGGCACCGCTGAATGAACTGATCCGCCAGTTTGTGGTCATTTCTAACGCTTCCCGTTTCGGCTTCTTGCATTCCGCAGGGCTCGGTCGAGCGAGCGACACCTGCAACCGAGGTAACGCCGTTAAAGTGGAAGCGGCAATTTAAACCCTTTGTTTACCTTAACGCGCCAACGAAGCGTGGGGCTTTCGTTAACCCCTATTTTCAAGTAATCATTAACCATATTAGGGCCTCAGTTCGATGGCAGCGTTCCTTCTTCTGATGGATTCCCGTGTCATGTCCCGATTGGCCATCCTTTGTATCGCCACCCTGACGCTGGGCGGATGCGCTTCAACAGCGAGCTATCAGCTCGCCTCCCCCTCCTCGGCCGTCGCGTGGGACGGCCTCGGCTCGCGGCCCGATGAACCATCTTCCCGGCCGCGAAAGCCCGCTCGGCCCCAAACAGCGAGCGCATCTGCGCCCAAGACCCAAAATGAGGAAGCCGACCTTGGCGGCACGCCAAAATATTCGGATTCCTGGTGGAAGGTTCACGACAAGATTGAAGCCGATGCCGATGCACGCCTCGCGCGAAAACTGGTGATCTGTCAGGGGTGCTTCCGATCGCACTCGCCGGCAGCGCCGGCCGACGCCAGCGGCTCGCTCCACCAAGCCGCCGTGCAATAAAGGCTGGGATCAACCTGATTGCCTTGCTGACGGCGACCTCGGCGGCTCTCACGCTGCCACGGGTGAGCCTGCGGAACTGGTGACCGGTGCGGCAAATCTTCGTTGCACAAGGCCACGCGTTCGACCTCCGAGAGTTGCGGACCCCCATTTCCCACTGTTAAAGATCGAGGAGTCGCACAGTTCCGGCCGCCGGGGCCTGACTCGTCAACTGGCGCTTCGAACACGTCAGGTGGCGCACGGAAAGAGGGTCGCCAACGGCAGCGCATGGATTATTTCGCCCAGCAGCTCATCAATGGATTGGTGCTCGGATCGATCTACGGGCTGATCGCCATCGGTTACACCATGGTCTATGGCATCGTCGGCATGATCAATTTCGCCCATGGCGATATTTTCATGATCGGCGGCTTCATTGCGCTGATCAGTTTCCTGATCCTGGTGTCGACCGGCCTGACCGCTATTCCCCTCATTCTTTTGATCGTGCTTCTGGTCTCGATGGCGATCACCGCGCTTTATGGATGGACGGTGGAACGGATCGCCTATCGGCCGTTGCGGCATTCCTTTCGCCTGGCGCCGATGCTCTCGGCCATCGGCATGTCGTTTGTCCTCACCAATTTCTCGCAGCTCGCGCAGGGCGCGCGAGTCAAGCCGGTGCCGCCCATCATCAGCGGCGGCTACATGCTTCATGAGGGCCAGGGCGGCTTTATCGTTCAGCTCTCCAACGTTCAGATCGTGGTCGTCACAACGACCGTGATCCTGCTCGCGGTCTTCACCTGGCTGGTGGCGCGGACGCGGCTCGGGCGCGATATGCGCGCCTGCGAGCAGGACCAGACCATGGCGGCGCTGCTTGGCGTCGATGTCGACCGCACGATTTCCATGACCTTTGTGATCGGCGCGGCGCTCGCCGCCGTGGCCGGCGTGATGTACCTGCTTTATTATGGCCAAGTCGACTTCTTCATGGGATTCGTAGCCGGCATCAAGGCCTTTACGGCGGCCGTGCTCGGCGGCATCGGCTCACTTCCCGGCGCGATGCTGGGCGGCCTTTTGATCGGCCTGATCGAAACGCTGTGGTCGGCCTACTTCTCCGTCGAGTACAAGGATGTCGCCGCCTTCTCGATCCTGATCATCGTGCTGATCTTTTTGCCGACCGGTTTGCTCGGCCGGCCCGAAGTCGAAAAAGTCTGATGGCTGCGACCACCTCCGAGCCTGACTCACGATCGCGTACCGCAGGCGTTGCCTTCATTCTCAAGAAGGCCTTCATCAGTTCGCTGGTCGCGCTGCTTCTGTTCGTGCTGATGATCGGCATACGAACCGAAGCCGGCCCCACGGGCCAGCTCGTCTATTGGGCGCGTCTTGACGAACTTGCGCTGACCGTTGCCGCGGTGTTCGGCGGCAGCATCGTGTTCGAGCTGTTGCGGCGATGGCTGGGGCCGGCCGGAGCCGCGGGTCTGGTGCCGCCCGTGGCGCAGCGGGCCCTCTCAATTGCCGGCCGTGCCATCGCGCCCCTGCTTCTGGTCTTCGCCCTTCTGGTGCCGGTGATTTTCTACCAGCAGCGCTATCTTCTCGATCTCGGCATTCTGGTTTTGACCTATGTGATGCTCGGCTGGGGATTGAACGTGGTGGTGGGTCTCGCCGGGCTGCTCGATCTCGGCTATGTCGCGTTCTATGCGGTCGGCGCCTATTCCTACGCGCTGCTGGCAACCTATTTTGGCCTGTCATTCTGGGTCTGCCTCCCGCTTGCCGGAATCCTCGCCGCGTGCTGGGGCGTATTGCTTGGCTTTCCGGTGTTGCGGCTGCGCGGCGATTATCTCGCCATCGTGACGCTGGCGTTCGGTGAAATCATTCGCCTCGTCATCATCAACTGGCAAAGCCTGACCGGCGGCCCCAACGGCATCAGCAGCATTCCGCGCCCGACATTGTTCGGCATTCCCTTGACAGCCGGTCCGAATGGCCTCGCGGCCAAGCTCGGCATCGCGTTCTCGCCAACGCATCGCATCGTGTTTCTGTTCTATCTGATCCTGGGGCTCGCGCTCCTGACCAACTGGGTCACGATCAGGTTGCGGCGTCTTCCGATCGGCCGCGCCTGGGAAGCCTTGCGTGAGGACGAGGTCGCCTGTCGCTCGCTTGGCATCAACATCACCACGACCAAGCTGACCGCCTTTGCTACCGGGGCGCTGTTCGGTGGTTTCGCGGGCGCCTTCTTCGCCACGCGCCAGGGCTTCATCAGCCCCGAATCCTTTACCTTCCAGGAGTCGGCACTGGTGCTGGCGATCGTCGTGCTCGGCGGCATGGGATCGCAACTTGGCGTCGTGCTGGCGGCGCTCACGATGATCGGCGGCTTTGAGCTGTTTCGCGGGCTTGACCAGTATCGCATGCTCGTGTTCGGGCTTGCGATGGTGCTTCTGATGATCTGGCGGCCGCG
>Ga0207674_10001873_pt1 | contig 26800 bp, 24 predicted proteins | sample KBSCornC72_FD_184303 | JGI IMG/M metagenome (GOLD analysis project Ga0207674, IMG submission 184303) | Corn rhizosphere microbial communities from Kellogg Biological Station, Michigan, USA - KBS Corn C7-2 (SPAdes) (version 2) | ecosystem: Host-associated > Plants > Roots > Rhizosphere > Soil ...
ATCGTGCTCGGCAATTTCGACCTGATGCTGCACATCGTCGCGCAGACGATGCAGGATTATCAGGAATTCTACCTCGAGCACCTGTCGGGACAGCCCGACCTCGGCGACATCAACAGCATCGCCGTGATGGCCACGCTGAAGGAAGGGCAAATTCCCGTCTGATCATCCCTTCTCCTCCGCCACCTTCGGCGCAGCATTGGTCAGCCGGGCGCCTTCGCGCCGCTCTTCGGGCCTATCCTGCACCTGGTCGTCGCTCGCCACATTGTCCGCCGCCCAGGCGCCGCGCTCACCCATCGGTTCGGGTGAACCGGTCGTGCTGTCCTTGGCGGTCTGGTGCTCGATCTCGCTGTTGAGCTCGGCGCCGATGATGAACGCATAGGCGGACAAATACATCCAGGTGAGCAAAGCGACGACGGTGCCGAGCGAGCCGTAGCTTGCGTGATAGTTGGTGAAATGGCTGACGTAGAATCCGAAGGCGATCGTCAGCAATAGCCAGGTCACCGCGGCGAACGTCGACCCCGGAGTGATCCACTTCCACTTGGCATCCTCACGCGAGGGGCCGAACCGGTAGAGCACCGAGGCAATCAGCGCGGCAAAGAAGGCCAAAGCGACATATCCGACGAACTTCCCCGCAATCACAGTTCCGGCCGATGCATGCGGCAGAAGGTGCTGGAGCAAGGCCAGCGCTGCGGTCCCAGCAAGGGCGCATAGCGCCACGAGCAGCGCGCCCAACGTCATCCCGACCGCGAGAAGATAGAAGCGGAAGAGACTCCTCTTCTCCTTCTCCTCATAGGCGATATTGAGCGCGGTGATCACCGCCGCGGCGCCGTTCGTGCCGCCATAAGTGGCGACCAGGAAGGCGATCAGGATTCCAAAGCCTTTGGTGCCCTTCGACGCCTCGACCGAGGTCATCAGTTGGTCGCCGATGATCTTGGCGACGTCACCCGGAAGAACGGCGGTCAAGGACCACATATGCTCGATGACGGTCGCCGGGTCGGCAAAGAAGCCGTAGGCAAGGACGATCAGGCCGAGCAGCGAAAGAAGCGCGAAGAAGCTGTAGAAGGCGACGCCGGCGGCGACGAGCCCGACATTGTCGTCCCACACCCGCTTGTAGGTGCGCTTGACGATGTCCTTCCAGGCTGGTCCCGGCATCTCCGCCGGCGAGCGCGCCTGATGACCTTTTCGATCGACCATGTGCCGCTCAACCGCGGTCCAATGGCCCCCGTTCCGCGACGGGAGGCCGCGACCGCGACGAGGCCTCTTGCCAACAGCCGAAAACAGGCGGACGGTGAATATTTCAACGAAGAGCGCTTCGGGGCGCCTTCAGCGACTCGGAACGCCCGCAACCCGGACGAAGGAGAGTCGCATGGCCGGACAACCATCCAAAGGCACCCGAGTGATCGCGCTGGTGGGACCCGCCGGCGCAGGAAAGACCAGCCTTGCCGAAGCCATGCTGTTTGCAGCCGGCGCCACCGACCGATTGGGATCGACGGCCAACGGCTCCAGCATCGGCGATTCCAGCCCTGAAAGTCGCCAGCGCGGCGGCTCGACCGAGCTAAACCTCTACAATTTCGAATATCTGGGCGACCGGTTCGCCATCCTCGACGTTCCCGGGTCGGTCGGTTTTTCGGCCGACGGCGCCAAGGCCCTGGCGATCGCCGACGTCGCAATCGTCGTCGTCGACCCTGACCCGGCGCGGGCGCCGCTCACCGCACCGGCGTTAAGGGCACTCGACGAGCTCGGAATCCCCCATCTCATTTTCGTGAACCGGATCGACCAGGCGCATGGCCGGATCCGCGACCTCCTGTCCGCGCTCCAGCCGATGAGCGTGTCGCCCCTGATCGCGCGGCAAATCCCCATCCGCGACGGCGAGAAGATCAGCGGCTTTGTCGACCTCGCCCTCGAATATGCGTTCAAATATCGACCGGGAAAGGGATCGGAGCGGATCGACATTCCCGCCGACCTCCAGGACCGCGAGAGCGAGGCGCGCACTCAGATGCTCGAACAGCTCGCGGATCACGATGACGAGCTCCTCGAGCAGCTGCTGATGGATCAGGCACCCACGCGCGAGAAGGTGCTTCAGGACCTCGCCCGCGAGACTGGCGACAATCTCGGAGTTTCGGTGCTGTTCGGCTCGGCGAGCAGCTCGTGGGGCGTGCGCCGGCTGTTGAAGGCGATGCGCCACGAAGTGCCCGGTCCGCAAGGCGCCGCCGACCGGCTCGGCGTGTCCGACCCCTCGCTCTACGTGTTCAAGATCATCCACGGTTCGATCGGGCGCCTTGCCCTTTCCCGCGTGATCGGCGGAAACATCGCCGAGGGTTCCGACCTCAAGACCGATGATGGCGACCATGCGCGGCTCGGCGCGCTCTTCCACGTCCAGGGCGAGAAGACGACGAAGGTCAACGAAGCGCGTGACGGAGACATAGTCGCCGTCGCCAAGATCGATACGGTCAAGGCCGGGCAATGGCTCGGCCAGGGCAAGCTCCCGTCGCCAATCGACATCAGCTACCCCGCGCGTAATTGTGCGATCGCCATCGAGCCCGCCGACCGCAAGGACGACGTCAAGCTCTCGGGCGCGCTGCAGCGGCTCAGCGAAGAGGATTCGGCGCTGGTCGTCGAGCATGACGACGCCAATCACGAGATCCGCCTGCGCGGCGTCAACGACGAGCATCTCAATACCGTCCTCGCACGGCTGAAGCGCCGCTACGGCGTCGAGGTGAAAAGCCATACTCCGACCGTGGGATACCGCGAATCGATCCGCAAACCGGTCACGCAAAAGGGCCGCCACAAGAAGCAGTCCGGCGGCCATGGGCAGTTCGGCGACGTGATCATCGAAGTGAAGCCCCTGCCGCGGGGCTCCGGCTTCCTGTTCGAGGAAAAGATCCACGGCGGCTCGGTGCCGCGGCAGTGGATCCCGGCGGTCGAGGAAGGTGTGCGCGAGGCAATGGCCAAAGGTCCGCTCGGCTTCCAGGTCGTCGATTGCGCGGTGTCGCTGGTCGACGGCAGCTATCATAGCGTCGACAGCTCGGAGCTGGCGTTCCGCCTCGCCGGCCGGATCGCGATGCAGGAAGCGCTCGCGAATGCGCAGCCGCACCTGCTCGAGCCGATGCACAAGCTGATGGTCGTCTGCCCGTCGAGCGCGACGAGCCGGATCACCTCCGCGATCGCCGGCCGGCGCGGGCAGATGCTCGGCATGGCTCCGCGTGACGGCTGGGCCGGCTGGGACCGCATTGACGCCTTGATTCCCGAGGCGGAGCTTTCCGGACTCGAGGCGGAGCTTCGGTCACAGAGCCAGGGCCTGGCGACCTACGAGGCGGAGTTCGACCATCTCGCCGAATTGAACGGTCCGCTCGCCGACAAGGTCATCCAACGGGTGCCCGAACCAGCTTAGGTCAGGCGTCACTTAATAGTGTCGTTGGCGCGGCGCTCATCCGTGATAAGCGCCGACGAATGAAACACTGGTTCAGAGACCAGCACTTCCGCTCGCTTCTGAAGAACACGAGCTACCTCGGCGTGTCGAAGATCGTCGCAGCGCTTGCGGGCGTGGCGACGCTCGCCTTGGCCGGCCGTGCGCTGGGCGTCATCCTGTTCGGAACGCTGATCCTCATCACCAGCTACGTCAAAGCGGTGAGCGGGATCGCCAAGTTTCAGTCGTGGCAGCTGATCGTCCGCTACGGCGGCCACGGCGTCGCGCACGGCGACCCGGAGCATTTCAAGGTCGCGACCGGCTTCGCCTTCGCGCTCGACGTGGTCAGCGGAATTGGCGGCATGCTCATTGGAGCCGTGCTCTTGCCGTTCATCGGATCGTGGGTCGGCATCAAGCCTGACTACCTCTGGCTTGGGATTCTCTACTGCACCGTGGTCCCCGTCATGAGCTCGGCGACGCCGGACGGGGTCCTCCGAGTCCTCGACCGCTTCGACCTGATCAGCTGGTCCGCGACGCTCATGCCGATCTCGCGCGCGGTACTCGCCGGCGCTGCGTTCGTCAGCGGCGCGACGTTCCCCGTGTACGTCGGCATCTGGTTCGTCACGGACCTGATCGGCAATCTCTATCCCTGGTACCTCGGTTGGCGTGAGCTGACGCGCAATGGTCTGCATGTCGGCATTCGTCCGACTCTCAAGCCCGAAGCGCTTCCGGGCGCGTGGCGCTTTGCGATCGACGTCAATCTGGCGAGCAGCGTTCAAGCCGTGTGGGGGCCGATCGGGCGCCTGGTCGTCGGCGGCCTGCTCGGACCGGCAGGAGCCGCGCTGTTCCGGGTCGCATCCACGCTCGCGGACAGCGCGCAGCGCCCCGCCGACCTGCTCGGCAAAGCCTTCTACCCCGAGGTCATGCGCATGGACCTGTCATCCAAGAGACCGTGGAAGCTGATGCTCCGCGGGACGGCCGTCGTCAGCGCACTTGCCCTGGTTGCAATCCTCATCCTGATCCTGGGCGGGAAGCCGCTGATGAATTTGATTTTCGGAAAGGAATTCATCGGCGCCTACGAGCCTCTCGTCATCCTCATGGCGATCCCGTTCATCGGAATCTTCAGCTTCCCCCTGTCGCCAATGCTGTACGCGCTCGGCCGGTCCGACGCGCCGCTCAAGGCGAAGCTTCTCGGAAGCGCCGTCTTCTTCGTGACGATCGTGCCATTGTCGATGGCGTTCGACGTCGTCGGCGCCGCGATCGCCCTCGTCCTCGCCAATGCTGCGAACGCAGGTGCGATGATGGTGCAGCTGCGAGGCGAGCACCGGCGCGTGCGCGGAAAGGCCGCGCCTCGCTCTTCGCCGAACGCAACCTAACCGGATCATGAATTCGGGTGCATGTTACAGCCGTACGATAGACCCCCGCATCGGCCGCCAGTAAACTGAGCGCGTATGACGCCAACGGGTCGCGCCGCCGTGTGGGTCCTGCTTGGCCCTCACAGGGGGGACAACAATCAGGTCCTGGCGCTTGCCGAGCGGCTCGGCTTGCCCTTCCGAACGATCCGGATGGATTACAAGTGGTTCGCCCATCTGCCGGCCGTCTGCCGCAGCGTCTCCATTTCACAACTCCAATCCGAGGCCAGGCGTCAGATCGGCCCGCCCTGGCCCTCCCTCGTGCTCGGCATCGGACAGCGCAGCGTCCCTGTTGCACGATATATCCAGCGCGAGTCCGGCGGATTCACAAAGGTCGTTCGTGTCGGCGATCCGATGGTCTCGCATCGGCTGTTCGATCTGGTGGTCACGACGACCCAATATGCCGTGCATCAGGCGGACAATGTGATTCGGCTGCCGGTCACCATCACCAACCGTGATCACGTGCGGCCGAGCGCGTTTGAAGCGCGCTGGCTCTCGGCTTTCCCGCGTCCGCGGCGTCTGCTGGTTATCGGCGGGAAGACCTCGATGTGGCAGTTTGACCCGGAGGTCGTCACAGCGGCGATCCGCAAGCTGCAGCGCAGGGTTGCGCTCGAAGGCGGCTCGATCGTCGCGGTGACAAGCCCGCGAACATCTCCTGCCCTCGTCGCGGCTGCGCGCGAGACGCTGGGACAGGCGGCAGTCGTGACGGAGCAATTCCCTCGCTACGGTGCGCTGCTTGACGACGCAGACGAAATCCATGTGACCGGCGACAGCGTGTCGATGCTTTCGGACGCGGTTGCGTCCGCAAAGCCGGTGGGCCTCATTCCGCTCGAGCCCACGCAAACGTTGAGATTCGTCCGCTGGATCGGCGATCTTCGCGGCCGCCGCTTCCGAATGCGCGAACTCGATAAATTCTGGAACGATCTTTGGATTCGGGGCGTCGTCGGCACGGTCGATGAGCCGCGGTGGGGCGTTATCGACGACTCCTCGTTGCAAACCGCGATTGAAGCCGTCCGCGCGCTGGCTACGTCCGTGCCCGTACTGCCTCCCGTCGACTCGAGTCCGTCGCCTGCGCCCGCGAGAGCTGTGGCGCTCTAGAGCAGCCCGTCGACCGCCGCGATCGGCGCCCAGCTGCCGAGTCCGTTTGTTTCGGAGAAATCTTCGGGAAAGGGCTCGCCGGCGTGAATCCCGCCACTAACGAATACCGCATCGAAGCCCATGCGGGCGGCGCCGAGGATGTCGGTCTGCAGCCCATCTCCGACTGCCAGCACTTCGCTTGCCGGCGGATCGCCGGCGCGATGCAGCGCGTGCCGGTAGATCGCCTCGTGCGGCTTGCCGTACCAGGTCACTCGGCCGCCGAGCCCTTGATATAGGTCGGCGAGGGCGCCGGCACAGGCTTCGGGAACGCCGCCGCGGATCACCACCCGGTCTGGGTTGAGGCAATGCATATGGACGTCGCGCGCCGCCCAGCCTTCCAGATCGGCCAGGTAGTCGCTGGGCTGAGGCCGCTCCGCGGTGACGCCTGTGCAAGCGAGTTCTGTGAAGCTGTCGTCGGAAGCGATGCGGACTCCGCGGCCCTCGAGGATCTCCCGGTCGCCGGCGGTCCCGACGAAGCCGACCGGCTCACCTAAGGCGTTGAGCGCCTCGATGCCGGCTTCGCCGCTGGTCGCGACAAAGTCATAGGCGTCGTGCGGCAAACCAATTCGGCCAAGCTGCTGCTCGACGGCTTCGGCAGTCCGCGGCGCATTGGTGATGAGGGCGACGCAGCGGCCCTCATCACGCCATTGCCGAAGCCTCTCGGCCGCTCCGGAATAGAGCGTCACGCCATCGTGAACCACACCCCAGATGTCGCACAGGATCAGCCGGTACTTGGGGTCGAGCGAGTCGAGAACGCTCACTCCAGGCCTGCCTCCGCGAGTGCCTGTTCTATCGGCGCCACGTCCTCCGGATTATTGAGTTCGCGCAAGGCGAAAGGAGGAGTTTCGACATCGACGATCGCCATCGGAATGCCCGCGACCAGAAACCGAAGCTGCTCGAGACCCTCCAGCGTTTCCAGCTCGCTGACCGGCGTCGAAACGTAACGCTCCAGCGCCTCCGGACGATAGGCATAGACGCCGACGTGCAGCCGCACCGGCGACATTGGCTTGTCCAGAGTGCCGGCGGGCAAATGCGGGATCAGCCGTTTCGAAAAATAGAGCGCATGCCCCTGATCGTTGGTGACCACGCTCGTGCCCCCGACCCGACCCGCGGCCTCTTCCGCCTGGAGCGCCCGCACCTCATCGCTCCGGAGGCGCATGGCGGGCGTAGCGACGAGCGCGTCGCGATCCGCTTCCATGCGCGCGATCAGCACCTCGACGAACCCTGCGGGCGTCAACAGCGCATCGCCCTGCAGATTGATGACGAGATCCGGCTCGTGAAGCTGAGTCAGGGCCTCGGCGCAGCGCTCGGTGCCATTGCGGCATTCAGGCGATGTCATGATCACCCCGACCTTCGCGGGGCCACAAGCTTCAGCGATCCGCTCGTCATCGGTGACGACGAACACGCCCGAGACGCCGTTCACCCGCCGCGCGGCCTCGACGCTGCGCTGAATCAGCGGCTTGGCGACGCCCGTGACGCCCTTCAGCGGAGCAAGCGGCTTACCGGGGTAGCGCGAAGACTGGAATCGCGCCGGAATCAGAATGACGGAGTTCATCGTGCTGCCGGGCAGTCGTGGATGTGGAGCACTCCGACTGGCCTCTTTCCCTTGCCGTCCTCCTCGACCACGAACAGCGCCGTGATCTTGTATTCGTCGAACAGCGCGAGCGCATCGTCGACCAAGTCGTCCGGGCCGACGGTCTTCGGGTCGCTGGTCATGAACTCGGCAGCCGTGTGGTCGAGCCCGCGTTCGATGTTGCGCCGGAGGTCGCCGTCGGTGATCACGCCGAGGAGGTAGCCGTCGGCGTCAGTCACTCCGACGACGCCCAGCCTCTTCGCAGTCATCTTGACGATCGTGTCATGCATCGAGCTGTCGGCGCGGGTGAGCGGCAAAGTTTTGCCGCCGTGCATCAGCCGCCGCACGGGCTTCAAACGCGCGCCGAGCGCTCCGCCTGGGTGAAGCCGGCCGAAATCCTGCCGCGTGAAACCCTTTTGCCGCATGACCGTCATTGCCAGCGCATCGCCTAGAGCGAGCGTCATCGTCGTCGAGCTGGTCGGGGCGACCGACTCCGGGCCGACCTCAGGCCAGTGCGGGAGCACAAGCGAGGCAGCCGCCGCTTCGGCAAGCATGGTTCCCGGATGCCCAGTGATTCCGATGATCGGAATTTTCACTCCTTGGAAATGGTCGATGACGGCTTCGAGCTCTGCCGTTTCCCCGCTCTGCGAGATCAGGATCGCCACATCGCCAGGCGCCGCCATGCCGAGGTCGCCGTGGATGGCCTCGGCAAGATGCAGGAACACGGCGGTCGTGCCGGTCGAGGCGAAGGTCGCCGCGATCTTCCGAGCGACGTGGCCCGACTTGCCAAGACCGCTGACGATCAGCTTCCCATTGCAGCCGAAGATCAGTCCGACCGAGCGCTGGAACTCTTCGCCGAGGCTGTCGGCAAGGGCGTCGAGCGCCCGGGCCTCGTCGTGAAGGATCGCGCGCCCGAACTCGAGCACGCCTACCGGGGATGGGTTGTCTGCGGCCATTTCAATCGCCCTAGCCAGCCAGTCTGCTGAAGCGCAAGCGCTTGACGCGCGCTGAACCTCCGGCTTGGGTCATGCCAACCAAGGGGAACGCATGGCCACCAGACTGACCCGCTACATCCTGATCGCGCTCGTGCTGGGCATCATCGCCGGCTGGTCGATCAATGCCGCGATCGACGACGGAACGCCGGCGAGCGCTGCGCACCTCAAGTCCATCGCCGACTATCTCAGCATTGTCACCGCCCTGTTCCTGCGGCTCATCAAGATGATCATCGCTCCGCTCGTCTTTTCGACGCTGGTGGCAGGGATCGCACATATGGGCGACGTCGCCGCGCTCGGCCGCGTCGGCGTGCGCTCGATCTTGTGGTTCATCCTCGCCAGCCTCGTCTCGCTTACGCTCGGGCTCATCCTCGTGACGCTCCTCCACCCGGGAGTCGGCCTCAACCTTGCGATACCACCCGCGACGGCCGCGAGCGGCGTCGAGACCGGCGCGTTCAACCTCAAGGACTTCATCTCGCACCTGGTGCCGCAGTCGATCTTCGAAGCGATGAGCACCAACGAGATCCTGCCGATCGTGATCTTTTCGCTATTCTTCGGGATCGCCCTCACGGCGATCGGCGAAAAGGGTCGGCCGATCGTGCACGGCGTCGAAGCCCTCGTCCGAGTCATGCTTCAGGTCACCAACTATGTGATGCGGTTCGCGCCCTTCGCCGTATTCACCGCGGTCGCCAGCGCTTTGGCTGAGCGCGGCCCGCAGATCATCGCAACCCTGGGCATGTTCGTCGGCAGCTTCTATGTCGGTCTGCTGATCCTCTGGGCGGTGCTGATCGGCGCCGGATTCCTGATCGTCGGGCCGAGGATTCGGCACCTCGTCCGCTACATCCGCGATCCCGTGGTCCTCGCCTTCTCGACCGCTTCATCGGAAGCCGCCTATCCGCGCACGCTGGAAGCGCTCGACCGTTTCGGCGTTCCCCCGCGCATCGCGAGCTTCGTCCTCCCGCTCGGCTATTCGTTCAACCTCGATGGCTCGATGATGTACATGACCTTCGCGACGCTGTTCATCGCGCAGGCCTACGGCATTCACCTCAGCCTCGGCCAGGAAATCACGATGCTGCTCGTGCTGATGGTGACATCCAAGGGAATGGCCGGCGTGCCCCGGGCGAGCCTGGTCGTGATCGCCGCCATCATGCCGATGTTCAAGATTCCCGAGGCCGGGTTGCTGCTGATCCTCGCGGTCGACCATTTCCTCGACATGGGCCGGTCAGGAACCAACGTCGTCGGCAATGCCGTTGCCGCCAGCGTCGTCGCCCAGTGGGAAGGCGATCTCAATGCCGAAAGATCGCCGGAGATTCAGCCGCGGCACGCCCCGGCGCACGTCCAGCGCGCCGGCAAGATCCACGATCACTTCTAAGTTCAGCTGAAGGGGCGATCGATCGACGGCGGGGGTTCGGTGAAGAACTTTGGCCCGCTCGGAGTCATATACCAGCAGTCCTCGAGCCGAATCCCGAACTTGCCGGGGATGTAGATGCCCGGTTCGTCCGAGAAGCACATGCCCGGCTCGAGCGGCGTCATGTCGCCATGCACCAGGTACGCCGGCTCGTGCCCGTCCATCCCGATGCCGTGCCCGGTGCGATGGGACAGGCCCGGCAGCTTGTAGCCCGGCCCATAGCCCCAGCTCTCATATGCGGTACGGACAGCATCATCGACGCTTCCGCAAGGAGCACCGATCTTGGCGGCGCGAATCGCGATCTGCTGACCTTCGTGGACCTGGTTCCAGACCTTGCGCTGATCGGCCGACGGAGCAGCGCCCCAGACGAACGTCCGCGAGATATCGGACTGGTAGCCGTGGACCGTGCAGCCGCAGTCGAACAGGATCGTGCTTCCGCGCTTGACGAGCTGCGGCTTGCGTGAACCGTGGGGCAGTGCGGCGGCTTCGTCGATCAGCACTAGCGCGAACTCTGGACTTCCGCCCAGAGCGGTCGTCGCTGCGTCGATCGCCGCGCCAAAGTCCGCCGGAGTCATTCCGGCGCGAGCGGCCTCCCCGGCATGCCGCATGGCGCGGATGGTGATGTCGTTGGCCGCCTGCATCAGAGCCAGCTCGGCTGGCGACTTGATCAGCCGCAGCGCGCGCACGACAGGGTTTCCGCTCACGGACTTCAGCCCGGGAAGCTGCTGGCCGAGGCGATCGACGATGAAATATCGGTCCGTCTCCTCGAACCCGACGGGCTGGCCGGCGACGCCGCGCTCGCGCAGGAAGTCGGCGACGAGCTTCAGCGGCTCCTGGTCTTCGTCCCACGTGCGGATCTCAGCCGGGACCGCGAGCGTCTCCTTGACCGAGGGGCTTTCGAAAAAGGGCGTGACGATGATCGGGTCGCCCTGCGCCGGGATCACGGCGGCCGTCAGCCGCTCAGAGCGATGCCATTGCACGCCGGTCAAATAGTCGAGGCTGGACCCCGATTCGACGATCACCGCGCCGATGCCGTTCTGGGCCATCAACGTCTTCGCCTTGGCCAGGCGCTGGAGCCTCTCGGCCTGGCTGATCGGCGGCGGGAGCGGAACCGGCGTCAGCGCCTCCGCGGCGGCGGCAAATGTTCTTCCCAGCGGCACCGTCAGCGCCGCCGCGAGTGCTCCGGCGCTCTGGAGGAAGCGGCGCCGCCGCACTAATGAGCTCATCATCGTCGAGGCCCCCCTTTGCTCATTCCCACTGTTGCACGGCCGCGGGCAATCGGCCAGCAGGCGCGTCCGATGTTCGACTCATTGGCTCATGACGGCGTGAAGCGCCCCGGCGCCCGCGAGATGACGGTGATGCTCGCCGCGCTCATGGGCCTTAACTCCTTCGCCATCGATGCGATGATCCCCGCGCTTCCGGCGATCGGCCGTTCGCTCCACGTCCTCAACGAAAACAACCGACAACTGGTAGTCGTCGCTTACTTCGTCGGCTTCGCCTCGACCCAGCTGGTCTGGGGACCGCTCGCGGACCGGTTCGGACGCAAGCCCGTGCTCAGTGCCGGGATCATCCTCTACGGCCTGTTTGCGCTGCTCTGCGCCTTTGCCGCGAGCTTCCCCGTGCTGATCGCGGCGCGATTCGCCATGGGCGCCTCCGCCGCCGTCACGCGCGTCCTCGTCGTGGCGATGGTCCGGGACCTGTTCGAGCGCGAGGCCATGGCGAAGGTGATGAGCCTCGTCTTCATGGTCTTCATGTTGATGCCGGTCCTCGCGCCGAATATCGGCCTGGCGATCCTGGCCGTCGCGCCATGGGAGGCAATCTTCTGGGCGCTCGCGGCCTACGCCCTTGCGATGCTGCTGTGGTCGGGCGTTCGGCTGCCCGAGACCTTGCACCCCGAATATCGCCGCAGCCTCAACTGGCGCGACATGGCCGGAGCGGTGTGGGAAAGCGTCCGCGAGCCGCAGTCGCGCGGCTACACCGCGGCGCTGACCATCAGCTTCGGCGCGCTCGTCGCCTACATCGCCTCGATCCAGCAGATCGTGTTCGAGGCATTCCACGAGCCCAAGCTGATCGGTCTGGTGTTCGCCGCGATCGCCGCGCCGATGGCGCTCGCGTCCTGGACCAACTCGCGGGTCGTCGGACGCTTCGGCCTGCGGCGGGTCGGCCACATCGCGGCGGTCGCCTTCATGGTGATAGCGCTGGTCCACGCCGGCGTCGCATTTGCCGGGCGGGAGACCCTGGCGAGCTTCATCGTCCTGCAGGCGCTGACAATGTGCGCCTTCGCCTTCACCTCATCGAACCTCAGCACGCTGGCTATGGAGCATATGGCGCCGATCGCCGGGACCGCCTCCTCCGTCCAGGGGATGATCGGAACGATCGGCGGAGCGATCCTCGGCTTCGTCATCGGGCAGCACTTCGACGGGACGGTGGTCCCCTATCTGGCGGGCACCGCGCTGTGCGCAACCGGCGGGTTCGTGCTCCTCGTCCTCACCGAACCCAGGCGGCTGTTCGCGCCGATGGAGGCCGATCCGCAGGAACTGGAAGCCGCTCGGGAATCGCCCGCGATCCCCGAAGACCTCGCGTAGCCAACCGAAGGGCGCGGCAGGCGGAAGCGCGTGCAGCTCCGCCCGCCGCTGGGGAGCTCAATTACTCCGCGAGCTCGGAGTCGTCGGCGTCCGCGCCGACCATCAAGGCCTCGCCGACTTCCTCGGTCCGGCCGCGGATCGCATTCTCGATGCGCCGGGCGACGTCGGGGTTTTCCTTGAGGTAGAGCTTGGCGTTCTCGCGGCCCTGGCCAATGCGAACGCTGTCGTAGCTGAACCACGCACCAGACTTCTCGATGAGGCCCGCTTTGACGCCGAGGTCGAGGATCTCGCCAACCTTGGACACGCCCTCGCCGTACATGATGTCGAACTCGACCTGCTTGAACGGCGGAGCGACCTTGTTCTTGACGACCTTCACGCGCGTCGTGTTGCCGACGATGTCGTCGCGGTCCTTGATCTGGCCGGTGCGGCGGATGTCGAGGCGTACCGACGCGTAGAATTTGAGCGCATTGCCGCCGGTCGTCGTCTCCGGGTTGCCATACATGACGCCGATCTTCATCCGGACCTGGTTGATGAAGATGACCATGCAGCGCGAGCGGCTGATCGACCCGGTGAGCTTGCGCAGCGCCTGACTCATGAGCCGGGCCTGGAGGCCGACATGGCTGTCACCCATCTCGCCCTCGATCTCGGCGCGCGGGACCAAGGCGGCGACCGAATCCACCACCAGCACGTCGATCGCGTTCGACCGAACGAGGGTGTCGACGATCTCGAGCGCCTGCTCGCCAGTGTCGGGCTGCGACACGATCAGCTCGTCGATGTCGACGCCGAGCTTCTTGGCATAGACCGGATCGAGCGCGTGCTCGGCGTCGACGAAGGCCGCCGTCCCGCCGCCCCGCTGCGCCTCCGCGATCGCGTGCAGCGCCAGCGTCGTCTTGCCCGAGCTCTCGGGTCCGTAGATTTCGATCACCCGGCCGCGCGGGAGCCCGCCGACGCCGAGCGCGATGTCGAGGCCGAGGCTGCCGGTCGAGATCGTCTCGACCTCCATCTTCTCACGGCTGCCGAGCTTCATTGCCGAGCCCTTGCCGAACGCGCGGTCGATCTGGGCAAGCGCTGCTTCGAGCGCCTTCTGACGGTCCATACTGGGCACTTCCACTCCACTACCGATGACTTTGAGCTGCGCTGCCATGTCCCCTGCCTCCGTTCAAGCACCAATGATCGGCGGCCGAGCCCCGCCTGTGGAGAAGTGTTCGTATCGCATTTGTTCTATAGGAACAAGAGGTGAACATAATCGAGCCGCCATTCGCTCTCGTGGGGCCCTCTCGCTTACCCTCTCTCCCGACTGGGAGCGCCGAGATTCCCCTCCCGGTCCGATTTCTTGAAGAGGAACCAGCGCTCGAGGACGTAATCGACTGCGCTCAGGTTCAGCAGCATTCGCGCGGCACGCTTGCGCCCGGCAGCCTCGAGCACGTCGGACCCCTTTTCATGCAGCTCCTTGGCTAAAGCCGCCCGGCCCGCGGCAGTGGCGCTTTCAGCCGCATCGAAGCAAGCGGTCGCGATCAACGACTTGGCGGTTACGATCCTGCTTCGTGCTTCAGCCGCGCTCACCTGGCCTTCCTCGACATTCTTGAGCAGTTTGCAGCGGTACCGTCGGCAAGAGTTCGGCCGCCGATCGTAAACAGTGCAGACACGGCCGGAGAATTTCGGGCAGGGCTGCGCAAAACAACGCTCCCCCCTGCTCTCGACGACCGAGAGGCCGACGTTGCGGACATTCTCCTCGTCTCCGGCCTCGACGATTGTGTGCGGGTGAAGATTCCCATCGCAGCAGAGCCCACAGCCAATGCAGATCGAAGAGGCTTCCAGCAGCGGATCTGTGCCGCTCATTCGCTGCCGCCCGCAATGACGTTCACCGCGTGCTCCAGTAGCCTTCGGGACTGAGCGTCGAGCTCGCCGAGGTCCCAGCGACGCGACGCTCGGTACACCGGAGTGGTCTCGACCAGCCGAACCACCGACTGCCAGTGCCTCTGCTGACCTCCGGCAGTGACCACGAAGGACCCGCGATAAGTGTTCGCGAAGATAGCCTCTGCAGCATCGATTCCGTACAGCCGCTCGACCGAAAATATGTCGGAGGTATCGAGCACGTAAAGCGCCGCCAACTGGACGTGACTTAACGAGACGCCGTCGGCGTCGATCGGCACGTCGAATTTGTCCAGTTGCCGCGTCGTATCGATGTAGGACCGCTGGAATCCCGCGGTGCCGCGTCCCATCAGCTCCAGCGCTTCGGCCCACAGCCGGAGGCGCGGCAAGCCGGGGGTGGCGAACGGCCTCCCCTCTTCGTCGAACCCGACAACGCAAACGTCGTCAGCAATGACGCGATAGCCCTCGTCATGGAACCAGGCGGCAAGCGTGGATTTGCCCGCGCCCGACTCTCCCATGAACGCCGCCGCCGACCCTCCGATTTCAACGGCATTGGCATGAAGCGGCAGCAAGCCGCGCTGGTGAAGAAGCGCCCCGAAAGCGGATCCCAGCAAGAACAGCCGCACGTTGCGATCTGGCACGCCCGGCTCCGGTTCGACGGTAATCCTATTGCCGGACTCGATGCGGTAGCGGCCGACGTCAGGCACCACGAGCAGCAGCGATTTGCCGAACGTGGTAAGGCCGGGCTCCGCCTGCTCCGCCTCGGGTACGGCGCCGAGCTCGATCGAGACATCCGCCTCGCCCACGGCGTCGATTGGAAACAGCTCCGGAAGCGGAAGGCTGCTTCGCAGGCGCAGGTCGAAGACCTGATAGTCGGATGGGCTTGTCACACTCTGCTCAGGGATAGGTCGCTACGGCCGCAAATCCGTGCGCTTCTTCGCCGCCGATGACGGCATGATCATCGACAGTCACCCAGACATGCGCTTCGAGCCTGGCATTTTCGACCGTGTGGCGAGCGCCGTAATGCAAGATCGCGTTAGCTCCGGCGGCGCGAAGCATTCGTTGGCCTGCCAGCCCTTTCTCGATGCACACGACCCGCCAGGGAAGTAGTTGAGCGGCCGTTTCTATCGCCCAGGCGATATCCTCCACCGCCACTTGCCTGCGGTCGCGGAGCGGCACGCAACCAAACCTGATCGAGAAGCGAAAGGGCAGCAACGCGACCGCCGCTGAGGCTCTCACCAGGAGCACGGTCGCCGCGACGAGCAGGCGGCGGCGCCCAGCACTCGCTCGACGCAATCGCGCAAGGGGTCCCGCACTCATCGTTGGCACAGTCCAAGCATAACGCCATTGTTCGCTTTGTCAGGCGCTTCGGGCAAGATGAGCCGGATGGCGACGGGTGAAGCACATAAAGAGGACTGCTTGCCTGGCGAGTTTGGGGTTGCGGTCGAGTGCTGCAAATCCAGCTTCCGCGGCGCCGCAGATCCAGTTTCGGCCGACATGAAGGCGATCGATTGGTCGAGGCTGCTTCGGATCGTGCGATTTCACCGGATCGAGGGCCTCGCCTGGAAGTACATGGCTCAAGCTGACGGAGAGATTCCCGAGCAGGTCTCGCGGGCGCTCTCGCATGATGCGTCGGCAATCGCTGCGAGCAACTTGCGGGCAGCGGCGGAATGCCGCGATTTGTCGGCGGCGTTCAATTCCGCCGGGCTCGCACTGCTGTTCCTCAAGGGACTGCCGCTTGGCGCGCTCGCCTACGAAACTGCCTCGCTCAAGTCGTCAATCGATGTCGATCTGCTCATCGATCCGGCTGAGCTGGAAAGAGTATCCGTTCTGCTGCTCTCTCGCGGATACCGTCTCGCAAACCCGCGAGACCCCTCGAAGCTGCATCTATGGCATCGCCGCTCGAAGGAATCGCTTTGGGTGAGAGAGGGGCTCCAGGTCGACCTCCACACAAGAACTGCCGACAACTCGCGCCTCATTCCGCGGATCGACGTCCGTTCGCCGCGGCAAATCGTCGATCTCGGTTCCGGGATTCAGCTCGCGACGTTGGCCGATGAGCAGCTGTTCACGTACGTCGCCGTGCACGGCGCCTCCAGCGCCTGGTTTCGCCTGAAATGGATCGCGGATGTTGCTGGGTTCCTGAACGGCCGCGGCGCCGACGAGCTCGAGCATCTCTATCGCCGATCGCAGGAACTTGGTGCAGGCCGCGCGGCCGGTCAGGCGCTGCTCCTTGCCGACCGCCTATTCGGAACGCTCAGCTCTGTCCGCGCCATCCGGGACGAGCTCCGCAGCGATACTTCGACCCGCCGCCTCTACGAAGCAGCACTTCGATTGCTCATCAGCGGAGCCGGCGAGCCGACCGAGCGGCTCTTCGGAACGCTCCCTATTCACTGGACTCAGTTCCTGCTGCTGCCCGGTTCGGCCTACAAGCTCTCCGAGCTCGCCCGTCAGGCTAGGAGGGCAATGCTCCGAGGTTAGCGTCGTCGAGCTTTCCCGCCACGAAACAGATCCGGTCTCAGGCGCGCTGCCGCCATCAGGATCGTCGGCACGGCCATCGTCAACAGCAGATCCTTGGCGCCTTCACCGAATTGCTGCCCGGGGTCGGGCCACTGCTCGATCCACAGGTCGACCGTCTCGTTCCACAGGATCACCGCGAAGAGCCAAAGCCACGGCCACCACGATGTGAGTGGGCGTCTCAGCAGCAGGCCGAACGCAATCCACAGCAGGACACCGACGAGGATGTGGAGGGCGTCATGGCTGAACGAGACCGAGTGCTCGATGAAGAGCTTGCCCTGGTGCCACGACGTCATCGCGGCGACGAGCAGTTTCCAGAGCGTGTGAATCAAGCGAGCCGCCTAGCCGATGACGACGTGCCGCGTCGGTCGCAGGTCGCCCGCCGCTTGCTGAGCCGCGGCGCGGGGCTCGACCATGAGTGCGAGGCACATCGCGAAGCAGGCGCTGATGGCGCCCGTGCGCAGCGGGAAGTCGACCAGACTGTGGACCAGGACGGCGGCTGAAGCGATCGTTGCGGCGCGCGCGAACGCACCACCGCTCCCCGTTCGCCAGACGGCGACAACGGCAGCGGCCCACCAGGCGAGGAAGAGCAGCATCAGTGTGATCCCGGGAAAGCCGAGCTCCAGCGCGATCTCCGCATAATCATTGTGCGCGTGAATGACATATTCGCTCGAGACGGTGTCGGGGCTCTCGTAGGTTCGGTAAACTCGGACGAACGAGCCAAGGCCGGAGCCGAAGGGCATGTAGTCGCCGATCGCTTGGGCAGTGATGCCAAGGATCTGCTCACGCGATTGGACGGAGGTGTTCGCGTCCTGCCCGATCCGGGTTCCGCCAATCGAGCTGCTCCCCAGCGCTGCGATCGCCGCAACAATGGACAGGGCGCCGAGAATGGCGATCAGCTTTCGCAACGGCGTGCCTTTTCGAAGGACAATGAGCGCGCTTGCCGCGGCTACCGGCACAGCCAGCGTATAGCCTGCCAGCGAACCGTTCAGCGCGATTCCGACGATCAGCAACAGCGTGACGGCGGCCAGAATGGTCAAGAGCGCAGAGCGGCGCTGAGCGGTGCCGCTCCTGTATGCCGCCAGTGCGCCGACGAACGGCAGACAGAGCACAAGCAGGTTCGCCATGTGATTCGCGTTGGCGAAGAAGCCCACCGCGAGGCCGAGATTGGTCTCACTATAGAGATACCAGGGTGAATCGGCGGCGGGGGAAGAGACCTGCAGGGCGCCCAGCAGGATTCCCGCAACCGTCCCGGCGAGAAGTGCGATTGCAAGCCAGCTCGGCTGATAGGCTTTCAGACGCGCAATCGCACAAAAAATCGCCAGCGGCGGAATCAGGCAGAGCAAGGTGCTGAGCGATTCATAAGGCGTCAGCGACAGCGGAAGCGATGGCACGGGCTGGCCGAGAAGCGCGAATCCCTCCGCGACCCGCGAGCGCGGCCCATGCGCCCATATCGCCGCGGGAAGCGGCACCAGCTGCAAGGCCACGACGAGAATCGCCGCGATCACCAGGATGAGCAGTGGTTTTGCCATGGGTGCCATCGGCTGCTCCACCTCGGCAACGACTGCCCAGAGGATGATTGCCACGCCCGCAAGCTGGAGCAGCATGTTCTGCCAGATTCCTTGCGCGCTTCCGCCGAGGATCAGACAGGCGAGCAGGTAAAGCGGCGCGACGGCGCTTCGGCGGACACTAGGCACCGGAGCCTGCCTTCTCCAGCTTCAGCGCGCCGATCGTAAGGTCCGTCTGCTGCGGCATGTCGCTGGAGACGCCCGACAGCTTCAGCCATTGCGCCGAACAGCCGGCGGGCACCTGGAAGTTCCACCCGCGTGCTGCCGCTGCGTCGAGGGTCACCGACGAGATCGGCTCGGCCGCCTTGTCGCACCAGATCGACCAGTTGAGGCTGCGTGCGCGCGCAGGATCGCCGAGCAGCTGCATCGACAGGCGATATGCTCCGGGGGGCAACAGCAGCAGCTCGCTGGCGAGGAAGCCGTCCTCCTGGCCATAGAAGACCAGGTGCAGACGGCCGCCGGGCTGCCGCTCGGCGAGGCCGACGGTCGACGAATTCAGCGTCCAGTTGAACGGCGGCGGCGAGGTTCGGTCGCTAAATGATGCGTCGTAGATCAACTGATCGGGGCCGAGGCGTGCCCCGGTCATTCTGGCCCAGATTGCGCGGGCCTGCGCATATTTGCCGGCGCCGGTCAGCGTGGTGAGAAGCGGCATGAGCCACAGCGCGTCCTTCGCTTTCTCATGTGGATCCGCCAGCGCCATGACTGCGGGAACAGTGGCCGCGTTCGACGCAAGTGTGACCAGAGACCGCTCGCCAAGCATCGGATTTGCTCGGAACAGCTCGCGGAGGGCAGGCCAATTCGCCGGGTTGGTCGCGTAAGCGGCGAGATAGGGGGCGACCACCGCCTGCCCGTTCGGGGCAAGCCGCGCGAGCGCCGCCACTTCCCGCAAGCCGCGCTGAGTATCGCCGACTCGGAAGTAGCGGTCGGCGAGGAAATAAGCCGCGGCAAGCGAGCGAGGATCCCGCCACTGCGCGGCTTCGAACGCCTTCTGGGCGCTTTCGCCTTGGCCTGCGAGTTCGGACTGGACGCCGCGGACCAAATAAGGCTCCGGCGCAAGCGGCTCCTTTCCAGCGGCGTCATTCATCATCGAAAACGCGGATTCGGGAACCGGCCGGCGATTGCGCGCGGCAAGAGCGATGTTGGTCATCGCCGTAGCGACCTCGGCTGCCGGATGGCCCGGCCAAATTTTTTCCGCGAGAGCCGGCTTCGCGCTTGCCATCGACAAGACGGCAGCGTTCCTGAGAATCTGCAGGGCGAGCAGCAAGGCGATCACCACGGCGATGATCCGCCTCAATGTCATTCGCCCCCCTTCCGCCGTCAGGCTTCGGTCTCCACCGGCGGGTTGTCGGCCGCACCTTCCTCGACCTGCGGGATCATCAGGATCTCAGTCTTCTTCAGCCTGCCCTTGGCGCCATAGCCGTAACCATAGCCATAGCCATAGCCGTATCGCCCGTATCCGCTCGAGCTTTCCTCCGACTTGGTCAGGGTCGCACCGACGATACGGGTGCCGGTCGCCTCGAGACGATTGAGCGCCTCGATCGCCGCCCGCGTGCGAGTCTTCCCGCTTTCAATCACGAACAGCGCGCTTCCCGCAGCCGCAGCGAGCAGCGGCGCATCCGCGAGGCCGAGTGTCGGCGGGCCATCGATCACCACAAGGTCGAACGCGTCCTTCGCCTCAGCAACGATCTTGCGAATGCGGCCTGTCGACAGCAGGTCGGCGGGGTTCGGCGGCAACGGCCCACTCGGAAGCAGCCACAGATTCTGGTGCTGGGTCTCGACCACATGCGCCGCCAAAGGATCGTCGGTGGTCAGCAGCTTGCTCAATCCGAGGCGATCGGTCGCGGCCTTGAACGCCGGCTTGCGCAAGTCGCTGTCGATGAGCAGCACCTTGCGCTCCCGCCGCGCGAAATTCTGTGCGATCGCCAGTGCCGTCGACGATTTGCCCTCACCTGATCGAGTACTGGTCACCAGCAGGATCTTGGGCGTCCCTTCCTCGGTGCTGAACCGCAGCGCCGCGACAATTGCCGAATAGGCCTCGGAAATGATCGACGTCGGGTTCTTGAGGTCCTCGACGAACGAATCCTTGGCCGAAGTCTTGGGCACCGCGCCGAGGCATGCGAGCTGCAGCTTGCGGCGAACATCCTCGCGGGTCTTGATCGTGTCATTGAGGAACTCGAGGCCGACTGCGGTCGCGATGCCGGCCAGCAACCCCGCCCCCAGGCCGAGAACGAGGTTGAGAAGGAGGTTCGGCCTGAACGGAAAAATCGGCGCCTGGGCACGATCGACGATCGAGACCGGCGCCGTTCCGACGCCCCCGGCAACACCGATCTGCTTATAGCGCTGAAGAAGGGCATCGTAGAGGCTGCGGTTGGTGTCCACCTCACGCTGCAGGATCGTGTACTGGATGCTGCGGCCGCGGAGGTTGAGAACGTCGCCCTTGAGCTGCGCAACCCGAGCCTGGAGTGAGCGCTCCGCCTCAAGCGCACCCTTGTATTCAGCGAGCAGGCCGTTGATTCGGCCGGAGGACGCCTGTGACATCTGAGCAGCAATCTGCCGCTTCAGCTCGTCGATCTGGCCCTGGAGGCTGAGCATCTCGGGATGCTCGGGCTTCATGAACTGGCGTTTTTGCTGGTACTCGGCCTGGAGCGTCGCCAGCTGCTGGCGGAGCGGCAGGACCGCCGAGTTGACGTCGCTCGTCGGACCGGTCGCCATTGCCTGGCGGTAGGCGCCTTCGGCTGCGACACGGCGCGCCGTCGCGGTCGCCAAGGCCTGGTTGAGCTGAACGAGGGACTCGCCCTGCAGCGAATTGGTGTCGCTGCTGCCGGTCTCCTTGCCGTCCGGCGACGTCGCTCCGGTCGTGATGATCCCCTGCTGCTGAGCATAAGCGACGACCGCGCGCTCGGACCGTTCGAGATCGCCGCGGGTCTTGTTGATCTGCCGTTCGAGGAAGTTTCGGGCATAGGCCGACGCTTCGTAGCGACGCTGAAGCGAGGTGTTGATGAAGCTGTCCGCAATCCCGTTCGCGACCAGCGCCGCAAGCTGGGGCGATGTCGAGTCATAGGTGAACTTGATCAGCTGGCCCTCTTCCGGCGCGGTGACCTTGAGACCGCCCTGTACGGCGCCAGTCGCGGCGCGCAGCCGCTGCGAAGCGTCGCCGTTTTGCGACACCACGTCTGGATTGTTCGGCAGGTTCAGTTCCTGCGCCGTGCGTTCCGCGACTGTCCTGCTACCCAACAGGCCGACCTGCGTCGCAACGAAATCCATCGTGTCGGTGCCTTGCTCGTCCTGCTGGCGCGACTGCTCGTCGCTGACCGCCACGGTCGGCGGGTTCGCTTCAAGGGTGACAGAGGCTCGGTACACGGGCTTCGTCACGAGGGTGATCAGGATCGCGCCGGCGAGTCCGACACCGACAGCACCCAGTACCAGCCACCGCCAGTGGTGGAGGATACGCATGAACATCGGGAAGTCGAGGATGTTGACGGCCGAATAGGAACGCTGGCCCGGTCCGAGTGAGGCACCCGGCGCGGGATAGGGGCTGATCGGCCACTGGCCCTCGTTCCTGACCGCGATATTCGTGTTCACTTGCGCGTCGCTCCGATCGGGTCAGACCCCTCTAAAGCCCAAGTGGGCCGAATATCGCCAGAAGCGGGATGGTCTGGAGAATCTGCTTCTGCGCCGCCTTCACCGACGAACCGTCGACGACAATGATGTCCCCCGGATAGATTTCCGGGTCGGGCGATTGCCCGCGGCGGATGCTGGTCAGGTCGAAGGCGGCAGCCTGCCGCTGGCCACCGATGGTGCGAAACACCGCGACCCGCCGCGGATTGGCGTCGTCGCTGGTGCCCTTGGCCATCGCTATCGCCTGGATCAGGGAGACGCGTCCGGCGACCGGGAATGACCCGCCTTCCTTTACCGCGCCGTCGACGGTGACGACGTGGGCGGTCGACGCCTCGATCGCGACACTGACGTCCGGGTGCTCCAGATATTTGGCGCCGAGCTTCTGCGTCAGCTGGTCGTCGAGTTGCGCAGTGGTGAGGTTCGCCGCCTTGACCTCGCCGATGAGCGGCATCGAAATGTTGCCGGCGAGGTCGACGCTATAGTCCCCGGACAGGTCCTGCATCTTGAAGACCTTGATCGCGAGCTTGTCCATCGGCGCGATCTTGTAGTCGGACCCCAGGGTAGCGAAGACCGGCGTGTCCGGGGCTGATAGTGCCTTGTCATACGGAATGGACCCGCCGCGCGTGTCGGCACAGCCCGAAAGCAAAGCGGTTCCAACGAGGGACAGGAAAGCCAACAGGCGACGGGGCGCATGACCTGAAAACACGACCGCTCCTCGCATCAGTGCAAACGACTACCAAGAGTCGACGAAAGCAGGGCCCTAACGCCTATTCCGCCGCAAAGCTCAAATCAATCGCAGGACCGGTCTCGATGCGGGATCACGAGCCGGTCGCCATCAGCCAGCGCTCGGTGCCTTCGATCGCCAATGCCGTCAGCACATTGCTGCGGTAAGCGCCAGTGTCGATGCCGATGCGGTTGGCCCGCTCCTCGACTTCGCTCGAGATCGTGTGCCCGTGAACGACCACGAATCCGTGGTCGGTCTCATCGAGCAGGAACGGTTCCCTGATCCAGCGGAGGTCCGACTGGCGCTGATCCTCCAGCTCGACGCCGGGCCGGATGCCTGCATGCACGAACAGGTAATCGCCAAAGCGGCAGCTATCGACGAAGCTCTCGAGGAACTGGACGTGCTCCTTGGGGATAGCCTCACGCACGAGCTCCAGCGCCAGCTGGTCGGAGATCTGTGAAAACTGCTCCGGATCAAGGCCGTAGCTTTGCAGGCATTCGGCACCCCCGAACCACCGCCATTTGGTGATGAGCTCCGCGTCGCCGCCGAGGATCCGAAGCAGCACTTCCTCATGGTTGCCGAGGAGGAAGACCGGCCGGATCCCCTGGCGTTTATAGGTCCTCAGTCGTTCGATCACCTGGGCCGACTTGGGCCCGCGATCGATCAGGTCGCCGACGAATACGAGCAAGGTCTTGCGGGACGGATGGTGCTGCAGATTGGCGTGAATCTTGGCAAGCAGCTCCTCGAGCAGGTCGAGGCGTCCGTGCACGTCGCCAACCGCGTAGGCCCTGTAGCCGGGGGCACCGGCAGGACCGCGTTCGCGCCGAGGAGAGAGATCCAGCATTAACCCGCCAATCCGGCAATGGCGTCAAGATAGGCGCGCACTACGATTTTCTCGCTAAACCGCTCCTGAACTCTTCGCCGAGAGGCCTTTCCCATGGCAACTCGCTCCGCCGGCGACAATTCGGCGAACCGCCGCACCGCGTGGGCCAAGGACTCCGGATCACGCGGTGCACAAAGATAACCGTTCGCGCCCTCCTCGACGACATCGCGGCAGCCGGGCACGTCCGTTGCGATCAGCGGACGCGCCATCGCTGCGGCTTCGAGCAGCGAGCGCGGCAGTCCCTCGCGATACGACGGGAGGACGATGGCAGTCGATCTTGCGATGAACGGCCGAACGTCATCGGTGGCGCCGAGATATTCAACAACGCCTGCTCTGGTCCAGGAGTCGAGCTCGGCCCGGGTGATCGCCGTCCGGTTCCCTTCATCGATCGGACCAAGCAGCTGAAATCGCGCACTCGGCATGGTCGATCGAAGGATTCGAGCAGCTTCGACGAACTCGACGACCCCCTTGTCGCGGAGAAGCCGCGCGATGAGGAGGAAGACGGGCGGCCCGTCGGGCGGCGGCACAGGCTCGAAGCGATCCAGGTCGACGCCCGATCCGGGCAGGACCCTCGCCTGTTCCGGTCGAACGATCCGCCTGTCGACGAACAGTTGCCGATCCTCGTCATTCTGGAAGAATACCACGGGCGCTCGAGCGAAGCCGAAGCGATAGAGTCTCGTGACGATCGACTGGAGCATGCCGCCGCGGATGAACGCGGTGCCGAGGCCGCTGACATTGGGCAGCGCGGGGATGCCGAGCGAGGCGGCAGCGAGCGATCCATAGATGTTGGGCTTGATGGTGTAGCCGAGATAGGCCGCCGGGCAGAGCCGCCTGAGCAGACGCCGGTACTCGGCAAAGAGCTTGAGGTCGGCTAACGGGTTCAGGCCCGCCCGGTCGACGCGGATCGTGATCCGCTCTACGTCGAGAGAGCGCATGCGCACGTCGGCCGCCGGATCCTGTGGTGCGATGACGAGCGGCTCGTACCCCGCACTCTTAAGAGCGCTGATCAGGCCGACCCTGAAATTGGCGATGTTCCAGTCGCTGTTTGCCGAAAGGACGATCCGCCGCGACAGGTCGGCACCCTTCAGGCGCTGAGCAGCTGAAAGCGCGGGATATCGACGTCGAAAGCGCTGCCGTCTTCGTCGACCATCCGATAGCTTCCGTTCATGGCGCCGTTCGGAGTATCGAGCGGGCAGCCGGAGACATAGTCGAAGCTCGCGCCGGGCGCGATCAGCGGCATTTCGCCGACGACACCCTCGCCAACGACCTCATGAACGGTGCCGCGCCCGTCGATTATGGTCCAGCTACGCGAGAGCAGCTGCACCGCGACTTCGGAGCCGTTCTCGATCCGAACGTGATAGGACCAGAACCAGCGGTTGCTTGTGGGGTCCGACTGCTCGGCGAGGAAGCTCACCGCGACGCGCACCGCGATTCCGCGGGTCACGGCGACATTCGGGAAGAGCATGGCCATTGCGTCGGTGGTCACTGTCAGAGCCTAGGCGAGACCACCGGCACGGCGCAACCGGTCGACGAGCCTTTCACGTGCGACGGCGATCGGCCGGGAGCGATCGGTCAACACGTCGCGGAGCAGGAAATGGCCGGTGAGGTCCAGCCCCTCCCCGATTTCAGGCCAGGAGGCTCGTCCGCCCGAGCGAACGAACGGCGGCAGCGCGAGCAGCTTGCCGGCATAGGGCTCCGCCTCTGCGGCACTGACCGCGCGGCCGGACCTGGGGCTGACGGCGATGAGATTGTCGTTGCTGCCTGAAACTGCGCAGCGATCGAGATCGAGCCCGAACCCAAGTTCGCTCAACATCAGCAGCTCGTAGCGAACGAGCGCCGCGCCCCATCCGCTCGCGGCGGGAGCCGCTTCGATGGCATCCAGAAGGCCCTCGAGCGCCTGGTAGAGCGGCGGATAAGGCTGGCCCTCGGGAAGCGCCGTCGCGGTGAGGACCGTCGCCCACTCGACTGCCGCAGCCGGCAACGGTTCGGAAAGCAGCGGCGCGCGGCTATGGACCAGTTCGATCGTGGCCTGCGGGAGCTGGGTCTCGGTCCTCGCGCTAAGCTGCGCCTCGACGACATTGCCGGCGATCAGCACCGGGCGCATCCGGCGCCCGCGCGCGCCGCGCACGTAGGCGGCGACGAGTCCCTGCTCGGGCGTCATCAGCCGCACGATCGCGCCATGCTCGCCGTGACCGCGCAATGCGCAGACGATCGCTTGAGTCTCGGTCCTCATCTTCTATCCCTGTAGCCGAACAGGGAAGCCGGCATGAACTCTGCACTTGAGCGCAAGGAGCGGCCCCTGCCCTCCGATCTGCTGTTGTTGGTGCTGATCTTCGCCTTGCCGCTGATGAAGCCCGCAATTTCGCGCGAAGTGATCGTCGCCGACCTGCTGTTCGTTGTGCTTGCCCTCGCCGTCGCGATCGAAGTGCTCCTGGGGTTGAGGCGCCTGTCCTGGGTTTCGGGCTTCGGCGCGCTCATCGCCTATGTTGCCGGTCTGGCTCCATCGCTCCTTGCGAGCAACGATTTCGACCGCAGCCTGCTCAAGTATGCAACAGAGTTTTACCTGATCGGCCTCGCCGCAGTGACGGCATGGACGATCGACAGCGAAATGAAGTTCCGGCGCGCTCTCCTCGCGTGGCTGGCTGCGACCGCGCTCGTCTGCGTCGAGGGAATCCTGAGCTTGGTGGCTTTTATCACGGGCCGCGGAACCTGGCTGCTCAACTATAGCGGAAACGGCTTTGGCTCGCTGCCGCCAGGAAATTACCCGCGGCTCGCCTTGACCTTCTTCGGCGCCAACATGGCCTGCAATTATCTTACCGTTTCGCTTGCCCTGACACTCGTCGCCGGCAAGCTTGGCTATGTCCGCAGAAGCATCTGCTGGCTGCTGCTTGCGGGAATCGCCGTCGCTGCTCTTTCGACCATTTCTGCCGGTCTTGGCGGGATAGTCCTTCTCGCCGGGCTTTGGCTCTGGCTGAGGGACCGAGGCGATTTCCCGCGAATCGCAACGGCCGGGCTCGTTCTTGGCCTCGCCGGTGCCCTGCTCTTTCTGGCCGCTCTTGCCATTATGCCGATCGCACACTCGACGGCGCCGTTCCTGATCCACCTTCC
>Ga0207674_10001876_pt1 | contig 26767 bp, 23 predicted proteins | sample KBSCornC72_FD_184303 | JGI IMG/M metagenome (GOLD analysis project Ga0207674, IMG submission 184303) | Corn rhizosphere microbial communities from Kellogg Biological Station, Michigan, USA - KBS Corn C7-2 (SPAdes) (version 2) | ecosystem: Host-associated > Plants > Roots > Rhizosphere > Soil ...
CGGGTAAAGTGCCGCTGAACCGGCCGCCTGGAGCGAAACTCGCGGGCCAGCAGGGCGGTCGCGACGTCCATCTGGACGCTGTCACCGCAGGTGAACACGTCGACCGCCGCGTAGCGATGCTCGGGCCATATGTGGATCGCAAGGTGCGACTCGGCGATGACGACGACGCCCGAAATGCCACACGGCGCGAATTTATGGAAGACTGTCTCGACGACGGTGGCGCCGGCGGCGCGAGCCGCTTCCACGAGGGTCTTCTTCACCCACGCGATGTCGTCAAGATGAGCGGTCTCGCACTCGTAAAGGTCGAGCACGACTTGCGCCCCGAGTCTTGTGCCCAGCGCGAATTCGCTTACCAAGGCGGAAACGGCAATGTCCCGCGTCACTTGAGTTGTCTCCACGCCGACCTCCAATCGATTCGAATCACTGCTCGTCACTGCTTCTTGCGCTTTGCTCGGTCTGTCTTTCTTTTTTTCTTTTTCTTGCCCGGCGGGCGTCCCGTCTTTACGCTCTCGACCGCGGCGACCACCTTGGCCAATGCCTCATCCGGGAGGCGCACCAGCGACGCAAGCCCTGCTCGCAACAGCTCGCTTTTCTTGATGGCCACGCCGAGGCCGATACATCTTTTTTTCAGTGCTCCGATCAGCTGGTGCTCGGCTGCCGGCATGGTGAAACTGTCACGAATCACCCGCACCAGCTTGACGCTCTTCGCGGCCTTCCTTTTGCTCTTCAACGACGAGCCCGGCTTCCGCTTCGCGGCTCGCGCGGGAGCCGCGCCGAGCTGGTCAGCGCCGTATCTGGAAGGTCTGCTGGACATCGGGCTGGCTTCGAAAGGGGCGGCCGTAAATGAAGGCGCAATAATATACTATATATACAGTTTACGCAACGCGCCCCCGCCAGCCGGTACCGGGGTCGTGTGAACCAGGACGAAAGGAGGATCTGATGCCGATGGTCACGATTCAGGAGCGAGCGCCGGTGTTGCTCGCCATCGCCCTCGCGCTCGCGGCCTACGGCGCGCACGCGGACGAACGCCATGACGCGGCGTACGGCAGGCCAGGCGACCCGGCCAAGACCTCTCGCACTGTCGCGATCGACATGTCGGACTCGTTGCGCTTCACGCCCGCACTGATCACGGCAAGAAAAGGCGAGACTATCCGCTTTGCCCTAAGCAACTCCGGCAAGGTCAGACATGAAATGGTGCTGGGCTCGAGCAAGGAGCTCAAGGAGCACGCGGCGCTGATGCGGAAGTTTCCGGGAATGGAACATGCCGAACCGAACCGGCGGAGCGTGGATCCCGGCAAGACCGGAGACCTCGTCTGGCAATTCACCCGCGCCGGAACCTTCGACTTCGCATGCCTGCAACCAGGTCATTTCGAAGCAGGCATGCGCGGCAAGATTACGGTCAGGTGAGCAATGCCGGCGACAGCGCCGAGCAGACCCGCCCGCGAAGCAACGAAGGCGGATCGCGCCGCACCTTCGCGGCGCGCCAGCGGCCATCGCACCCTCGGCCGCGGCTCCTTTGGGGATGGTCGCGACTGTTGAGACGGACGAGTCTGGGGATTACTGCTCGGTGTTGCCCTCATGATGGCCATCAAGGCAGCCTGCGATTCCGTCGAGGATTTGCAGCCCCTCAGCGCATTTCTAGGACACGGGGCCGCGAGACTGGCGACGGATGATTCGAAAGGCGCCTAGCGGCGATACAGCGCAATGATCGTCGCGAACGCCCTCAGGACGAGCAACCGTGCCCACCAGGCATCGCGACTTCCCGGTGCCGACTAGCATAAGCGTGCGTGAACTCAGCCCCCAGCAGAAAAATCTGCGCCGAATAATAGAGCCACAGCAACAGGACGAGCAACGCGCCCGCTGCTCCGTAAGCGGATGCGATCGCGCTTCGGGCCAGGTACATCCCGATGGCTATTTGGCCGACGGTAAAGAGCACCGCAGTCGTAAGCGCGCCGATCCATACATCACGCCACGCAATCCGTGCATTGGGGAGCCATTTGTACAGCATGGCAATGAGCATCGTAATGACCGCCAGCGAAAGAAAAAAGTTGGCAACGTACAGAAACAGCGCCGCTCCGGGGAACAGGGTGGCCCAGTATTTTCCGGCCGCCGCCACCACCCCGGTCAAGACCAGTGAAACGAGCAGAAGAAATCCGATTGCCAGGACCATCCCCAGGGAGAGCACGCGTGCCCGTACAATGGTCAACAAGCCGCTTCCTTCCCGCGGAGGCGCTTTCCAGATTCGATCGAGGTCGTCTTGCAACTCCACCAGTACCGTCGTTGCACCAACGAGTACGGCAATCGCGCCTATGGTCGTCGCGACTATTCCGGTTGTCGTCTCCTGGGCTCCTTTCAGGAGTGCCTGAATCGCTTGTGCTGCCGACACGCCGACGATGCCGCCGAGTTGAGCCACGATCGCGCCTCGCGCCGCGTCTTCGCCATAGGCGGCGCTGGCAATAGCAATGACGATGATCAGAAGAGGAGCCAGCGAAAAAGCGCTGTAAAAAGCCAACGCCGCGCCCATGCTAGGCGCATTGTCAGCAACCCATGCGCTTCCGGATCGCTTTAGCAGGTCAACGTACAAACGCCAGTGCATAGTGCGCAAACCCGTGGCAAATATGCGGCGCTACCGGCCCAAGAGAGCTGTCAGTACTATACCCGATGGACAAGTCCATGATTTTGCCAAGGCGCGACGAACAGAAGGGACAGGAATATCAGCGCACCTTCGAATCCTGCAATTTGCGGGATCGACTGAAACGCAAAAATTGCAACGAATGAATAACTTGTCGCACCGATTATGCATTGCCCCGATGATGGACTGGACCGACCGTCATTGCCGTTACTTCTTCCGGCTGATCGCCCCCCGCGCGCGCTTGTACACCGAAATGGTGACGACGGGCGCGATGATGTTCGGCAACGTGCCGCGGCACCTCGACTTCGATCCGGCCGAGCATCCGGTCGCGTTGCAGCTCGGCGGTAGCGACCCGTCAGCGCTCGCGCACTGCGCACGGCTCGGCGAAGCCTGGGGCTACGACGAGATCAACCTCAACGTCGGCTGTCCGAGCGAGCGCGTGCAGACCGGAAGCTTCGGCGCCTGCCTGATGGCCGAGCCCGCACTGGTCGCCGATTGCGTCGCGGCGATGTGCGACGCCGTGGCGCTGCCGGTGACGGTCAAGCACCGCACCGGCATCGATGCGGTCGACGAGTACGCCTTCGTGCGCGATTTCGTCGGCACCGTCGCAGCGGCCGGCGCCAGCGCGTTCATCGTCCACGCCAGGAACGCGATCCTGAAAGGCCTGTCGCCGAAGGAGAACCGCGAGATCCCGCCGCTGAAGTACGGATTCGTACACCGCCTGAAGCGCGATTTTCCCGCTCTTACGATCGTCATCAACGGCGGCATCGCGACGCTTGACGACGTCGCACGCGAGCTCTCGGAGGTCGACGGCGTCATGCTTGGCCGTGCCGCTTACCACCATCCGTACATGCTCGCCGGTGCCGACGCGCTCTGCTTCGGCCCCGGCGCGCGGCCGCGCTCGCGCGCCGAAATCGTCGCGGCGCTGCTGCCGTATATCGAGGCGCAGCTCTCGCGCGGCGTGCATTTGCGCGCGATAACCCGTCACATCCTCGGGCTCTACCACGGCTCGCCAGGGGCGCGCGCCTGGCGCCGCACGCTCTCCGACGCGGCACTGCTGCAAAGCGGAGGCCCGGCGTTGCTGCTCGAGGCGCTGCGCGAGGTCGAGCCGGAATCGGTCGCCGCCGCGGTCTAGCCTGCGCCAAGGCCCCGCTGCCGTCGGCGGGAGAGTGCCGCTTTATTTCGGACGCTGCGCCGGATCGACGTCGAGGTAGCGCCACAGCGCCGTTCGAACCGGGTGCGGCTTGTAATTGAGGATCCACGGCTGCAGCAGATGATCCTCCATCCGGTGCTCCATCAGCCGCCAGGGAGCGTAAGCGACGACCAGTTCGGTCATCCGATCGAACAGCCGGGTGCGTTCGGGCGAGTCCGGCAGCCGATACGCTTGGTCATAGAGTCTGTCGAATTCCGGCAAGCTGAACCGCGCGTGGTTTTCCTGTCCGACGTTCGGACCGTAGAGGAGCTGCATGAAGTTTTCGGCGTCGGGGTAATCGGCGTTCCAGCCGTCGGTGCGCATCCGCATCTTTCCCAGTCGCGCATTCTTGCGAAGCTCCTGCAGGGCGTCCTTCCTGAACACGATCCGCAAGCCGAGCGCATCCATGTTCTTCTTCCATTGCTCGTCCTCCTGCCGCGTGAGCGAGGTCGGCGCCGACCACCGCTCGAGAACCAGCGGCTTGCCGTCGGGCATTTCGCGGTAGCCGTCGCCGTCGCGGTCCTTGTAACCGAACCGATCGAGCAGCGCGCGCGCCGCCACCGGATCGTAAAGTTGTGCATTGGTCTTGAGTTGCGGGTCGTAGCCGGCGATGTCGGGCGGGATCGGGCCCTTCGCCGGAACGGCACGACCTTTGAGGATGACCCGGATGAACTCGCTCACGTCGAAACCCATGCCGATCGCCCGCCGCAGCGCGATCTTCTCCGGCGTGTAGCCGCCGACCACCGGGTCTTCCATGTTGAAATAAGTCCATCGCGTGTTGGGCCGCAGCTGCGCCTCGTGCCGGATACCCTTGGCCGCGAGCTCCAGCCGAAGCACGCCATCGGCCAGCGCCTGCTCGACGAATTCCGGCGGAAGCCGCTCGAGGAGGTCGAGCTCGCGATTGGCGAATGCGAGCCACACCGCCTGTCCTTCCACGATGACCGAGATCTCGATGCGCCCGACCAGCGGCAGCTTCTTTCCCTTGAGCGCCGCCGCGATCGGCTGCGCTTCGGGCGGGACCGGACCGGCCGGCACATAAGTCGTAGCGCGAAAACCGGGATTGGCGAGCAGCACGATCCTGGCGCTGCGCCGGTATTCGCCCAGCATGTACGGCCCTGTCCCTACCGGATGCGCGCCGAAATCCCTGCCGTACGCCTCGACGACTTCGCGTGCGACCGCGGCGGTGTTGGGCACGGCGAAGACGTAGGGAAAGCGCAGGTCGGGGTGCTTCAGGCGGATGCGCAGCGTGTAGCGATCGACGACCTCGAGGCCCGCGATCGGCGCGTCGTAATCGAATCGGCCCGACTTCTGCGCCTGCGCGCGAACCTCGTCCGCCCCGATGATCTTGCCCTCGATCATCCACAGCCATGGGCTTTTTACCGCCGGATCGAGCAGGCGCTTGAGCGCATACGCCTGGTCGGCGGCGGTCAGCTCGCGCGGCTTGCCTTTGAACGCCGGATCGGGAGTGAAGAAGATGCCTCGCTTGAGCTTGAAAACGTAGGTCGCGCCGCCGGCTTCTACCGTCGGCATCGCCTCGAGCGTCCTCGGCACGAGCGTCACCGGACGCGCCAGGTAGTCGTAGTCCAGCATCGCGTCGTAGATGTGGTCGATGATGCCGTCGGACCCGCCGTCGGCAGAGAACTGCGGATCGAAGCTCTGTTCCGCGCTGGCGAGGACGACATGCAGCGTTTTTGCCGGATCGGCAGCCAGAGCCGAAGCGGCCAGCAAACTCAGTGCTATGACCATCGCGATCCCCACCGGCAATGGCTGAGGACTGCGCGCACGGCGCGACGGTTCGCGCATCGGCTCGGGCTCCATGACGGCGGGGCGTTTCACAGGCGTCGACTATAATCGACTTCGGCATCGCCGCCATTCCCACCGTGAACTTCGATCCGTCCATTCCCGTCCGCGTCATCGACTCGCACACCGGCGGCGAGCCCACCCGTGTGGTTGTTAGCGGGGGCCCCGATCTGGGCAGCGGCGACATGGCACAGCGCCGCCAGCGCTTTCGCGACAAGTACGATGCGTGGCGCAGGGCGATCGTCAACGAGCCGCGGGGTTCGGACGTGCTGGTGGGCGCGTTCTTGTGTACGCCCGTCGACGCGAGCAATGCCTGCGGGGTGATCTACTTCAACAACGTCGGCTATATCGGCATGTGCGGGCATGGCACGATCGGCCTGGTCGCGACGCTCGCCTATCTCGGCCGGTTGAAGGCCGGCGATCACCGGATCGAAACCCCCGTCGGCATCGTCACCACGACGCTGCATGCCGACGGTAGCGTGACCGTCGCCAACGTGCCTGCCTACCGGCACGCGACGCAGGTACGCGTGCACGTTCCGGGTCACGGGGCGGTGCATGGCGACGTGGCGTGGGGCGGCAACTGGTTCTTTTTGTGCAGCGACCACGGCTTGCGGCTCGAAGCGCGTCATGTCGCCGAGCTTTCCGAGTTTTCTTCGCGGCTGCGCGACGCGCTTCGGCAGCACGGCGTCACGGGGGCCGCGGGTGCAGAGATCGACCATGTCGAGTTGATCGGGCCGCCGGCAGATCCGCGCAACGACGCGCGCAACTTCGTGCTCTGCCCGGGCGGCGCCTACGATCGCTCGCCCTGCGGCACGGGAACCAGCGCCAAGCTCGCGTGCCTCGCCGCCGACGGCAAGCTGGCGCCCGGCGCTTTGTGGCGCCAGGAAAGCGTGATCGGCAGCGTGTTCACCGCGCATTACCAACGGCCGGCGCAGGCGCTTCCCGATCTGCCGGCGGATGCGGTGCTGCCGCTGATCCACGGCCGCGCCCATGTAACTCTGGATGCGAATCTGGTCTTCGACGTCGCGGACGTTTTCACATGGGGTCTGGTTTGAATTCCGGTCGGATCGCGGCGGTCGGCCGCGCGCGCAAAGTCGATCGGCGCGCCTTTCCTGGATGAAGGCGACCGAATCGCCGTTGCGGCCGCTGCCGCCGGATCGGCGCTCGTGCGCCGTGCTGGTGATCGGCGCCGGAATCGTCGGTGTGGCCACCGCGCTGCGATTGCGGCGCGAAGGGCACGACGTATGGCTGATCGATCGGGAATGTGTCGCGGCGCAGGCGAGCCGCGGTAACGCCGGTGCGCTCGCCTTCTCGGACATCCTGCCGCTTGCCTCGCCGGGCGTCCTGCGCCACGCCGCGCGCTGGCTGCTCGATCCGCTGGGGCCGCTGACGATCCGGCCTCGCTACCTGCCTCGGCTCACCCCGTGGCTGCTGCGCTTCTGGCGCGCCAGTCGCCGTGACCGCGTTCAGGCGGCAACCGCCGCGCAGGCGGCGTTGATGACGCTGTCGGCCACGGAAACGATTTCAATGCTCGCGGCAGCCGGGGCGAGCCACATGCTGCGCAGCGACGGCGTCCTGCATCTTTACGAAAGCGAGGCCGAGCTCAAGTCGTCGCAGCCGGGCTGGCAGGCGCGCGCCGGGCACGGCATCGCCTTTACCCATCTCTATGGCGCGCAGTCGATCGCGCCGTTCCAGCCGGGGCTGAGCCCGGCTATCGTGGCGGCGACTTTCGTGCCCGGCTGGAGCACGATCAGCGATCCGCTGCGATTGACGCTGTCGCTCGCGCGCGCGTTCGAGCGCCTCGGCGGCCGCATCGGACGCGCCGACGTCACCGCGCTCGCGCCCGGCGGCGATGGGGTCAACGTGCTTTTGCGCGAAGGGCCGACGATCGTCGCGCGCCGCGTGGTCGTCGCGGCCGGCGCCTGGTCGCACCGGCTCGCGCGCACGCTCGGCGAGCGCATTCCGCTCGAAACCGAGCGCGGCTACAACACGACGCTGCCGCCGGACGCCTTCGATCTGAAGCGCCAGCTGACGTTCGGCGGCCACGGTTTTGTCGTGACGCCGCTGGCGTGCGGCATTCGCGTCGGCGGCGCCGTGGAGTTCGCCGGGCTCGAAGCAGCGCCCAACTTCGCGCGCTCGGCGGCATTGCTCGCCACGGCGAAGCGCTTGCTGCCGGGACTCTCCACCGAAGGCGGCAGCGAATGGATGGGTTTTCGTCCGTCGCTGCCCGACACCTTGCCGGCGATCGGCCGCGCCGCGACCGATGATCGCGTCATCTATGCGTTCGGCCACGGCCACCTGGGGCTTACGCAGGCTGCAGCGACCGCGCGACTGGTCGCCGACCTGATGTCAGCGCGTCCGCCGGCAATCGATCTCGCGCCGTATCGTCCGCAGCGCTTCGGCTCGCAACGGTTTCGGGCAACCGCCACCCAAAGTGACCTCGTCCACGCCGATTGATCCGACCAGGATCGTTAACCCAAGCGAAAACTCATGACGACATTCCGAACGCTCGCCGCCGTCCGCCATCACGGCATGGAGCTGACCGACTACGAATTCAGCGTGCCGCTGGACCATGCGCAAGCTTCGGGCGAGACGCTGTCGATTTTTGCGCGGGCGGTGAGAAACAGCGAAACCGAGTCGGCGACGCGTCCCTGGCTGGTCTTTCTCCAGGGAGGGCCCGGCTTTCCGGGACCGCGACCGCTCGACAAATCGGGCTGGCTCAAGCGCGCTCTGGACGATTACCAGGTGCTGCTGCTCGATTCGCGCGGCAACGGCCGCAGCAGCGTGGTATTGCCGCAGACGCTGGCTCGGCGCGGCAACGCCCGCGCGCAAGCCGATTATCTGATGCACTTTCGCGCCGACAGCATCGTTCGCGATGCCGAGGCGATCCGTCGCCAGCTCCTCGGCACGGACGAGCCGTGGAGTGTGCTCGGCCAGAGTTACGGCGGGTTCTGCGCCGTGCATTATCTGTCGGCCTTTCCGCACGGCCTGCGCGAAGTCTTCATCACCGGCGGCCTGCCGCCGCTCGAAGGCGACGCCGACGAGTACTACCGGCACACCTATCCGGAGGTGCAGCGCAAGACGCGTCAATTCTTCGCCCGCTATCCTGCCGACCTTGCGCTGTGCGCCCGCATTCTCGAGCATCTGCACCGTCATGAGGTCGCCCTGCCCGGCGGCGGACGCCTGACGGTTCGCCGCTTCCAGCAGGCCGGTTTCATGCTCGGGTTCCACGACGGGATGGAGAAGCTGCACTACCTGCTCGAGGATGCTTTCTGCGCCGGCCTGCACGGCGACGAGCTCGGCCTGCCGTTCCTGCATGCGCTCGAACATTCACAATCGTTCGAGACCAATCCGATATTCGCGGTGTTGCACGAGATGTGCTACACGCAGGGCGCCGCCGCGCGCTGGTCGGCCGAGCGCATTCGCGGCGAGTTTCCCGACACGAACTGGGCGCCAGGCAAGCCGCCTTCGTTCACCGGCGAAATGATCTATCCGTGGATGTTCGACGAATATCCTGGCCTGCGGCCGTTGCGCGAGGTGGCCGAGCTGCTGGCGCACGAGGAGCGCTGGCCGGCCTTGTACGATCCGGCGCAACTGGCGCGCAACACCGTGCCCTGTGTCGCGACGATCTACGCCGAGGACATGTTCGTCCCGCGCGCGCTTTCCGAGCGAACCGCCGCATCGATCGCCGGCACCAAAGTCTGGCTGACCAACGAATACGAGCACAGCGGGCTGCGCGAGAGCAGCAAGGTGTTCGAGCGCATGCTCGCGCTGCGGCGGGACCTGCTCTAACCGAGCACCGGTTGTCGGCGCGAGGGACAGCGAGTCGCGGCGAGGCGCGCGTCAGGCCGCGCGTCTGAGGCCGACGTCCGGCAGGGCGGGACGCGTCGCCAGCGCGTGCTTCATCATCGCCTCGATCTCGGCGGTTTCCTTCGGACCGAGGGGCAGCCGCGGCGGACGCGTGCGGTGCGTGCCGCGCCCGACGAGGTGCTCGCACAGCTTGATGCACTGGACGAGATCGGGCCGGGCGTCGAGATGGAGCAGCGGCATGAACCAGCGGTAGAGGCTGATCGCTTCGTCGTAGCGGCCGGCGGTCGCCAGTCGGAACAGCGTCTCACCTTCGCGCGGGAACGCATTCGACAGGCCGGAGACCCAGCCGACGGCGCCGACCAGGATGCTCTCGACGACGACGTCGTCGAGCCCGGCGAAAAGCAGGAAACGATCGCCGACCATGTTCTTCAAATCGATGAAGCGCCGCGTGTCGCCGGAGGATTCCTTGAAACACACGATCGTCTCGCAATCGGCCAGCGAGGCGAGGATCTCCGGCGTGACGTCGTTCTTGTAGATCGGCGGGTTGTTGTAGACCATCACCGGCAGATCGGTCGCCTTGGCGACGCTGCGGAAATGCGCGGCCGTCTCGTGCGGCTTCGACGAGTAGACCAGCGCCGGCATCACCATCACGCCGTCGAGGCCGATGCGCGCCGCTTCTTTCGCCATGTCGATCGCGAAGGCCGCCGTGAACTCGGCGATGCCGCTGATGACGGGCACCCGCCCGCGCGCCACCGACTTCGCCGCCTCCATGACCGCGATCTTCTCGTTTCTGGCAAGCGAGCAGTTCTCACCCACGGTGCCGCAGACGATCAGCCCCGAAACCCCGTCGCGAATCAGGCCCTCGATCACCCGCGCGGTCGCGTCGACGTCGAGGGACAAATCTTCGCGGAACTGCGTCGTCACGGCCGGAAAGACACCACTCCAATCTGGGTTCACTGGTCGACTCCTTGAATGAGCATCCGGCCACCGCGGATCATTGAGCGCGTCCCTCGTCAATCATCTCGAGTATTCGAATAGGAGACAGCGGGGCCTCGCGAATCCGCACGTTGAACGGGCCAAGCGCGTTTTCTACCGCGGAGATGACGCAGGCAATCACCGGAATAGTGCCCGTTTCACCAATGCCTTTCACGCCCAGGGGATTGGTCGGCGAAGGCGATTCGTGAAACAAAACCTCGAGGTTCGGAATTTCGGTGGCGGTGGGAAGCAGATAGTCGGCGAACGTTGTGGTGATGGGCTGGCCGATCTCATCGAACCGCATTTTCTCGTACAGGGAGTTGCCGATGCCATGGACGATGCCGCCGTGAATCTGGCCTTCGGCAATCATCGGATTGATCAACCTTCCGCTATCGTGAACACCAATATAGCGCAGGATACGCACGTCGCCTGTCCCGATGTCCACCTCCACTTCGCAGGCGTGGGTGGCATTGGCGAATGCCTGGGCGTCGAACTGGAATAGCGATGTTGCCTCGAGACCCGGCTTGACACCGGGCGGCAGGGCGTATCCCGGAGAACCTTTGAGTTTGCGCGCGATACTCGCGAGCGAAATACCATGACTAGGCACGCCGAGAACCTCGACGCGCCCATTCTGCAGAACCAAATCCTGTTCCGCGACTTCCAGGACGTGCTGCGCGACCTTGATCGCCTTTTGGCGGACTTCGAGCGACGCCAGATGCACGGCCGACCCCGCGAGAATCGCCTGACGGCTGGCAAATCCCCCCAATCCCAGCGAGACTCGGCTGGTGTCGCCCGCGCTGACGTCGATCGACTCCAGCGGCACGCCCAATTGATCGGCGCACAGCTGTGCGAGGGCCGTGGCGAGGCCCTGTCCCATCGCCATAGCGCCGGTATAGATGACAACTCGCCCGGCCGGCGTCACGCGAACGACCGCGGATTCAAACGGACCACGGCCAGTCGGTTTCACGGCATGCGCAAAGCCGAGCCCCAAGTAGCGCCCCGTGGCGCGCGCCTGGTCCTGCCGCGAAGGAAAGCCCGCGTAGTCGATGGCGTCAACCGCTTTCCTGGAACACGCGGCGTAGTCGCCGCTGTCGATCACGGCGATAACGCCTGCCCTGCTCTTGAGCTGCTTGTTATACGGCATCTTTTCTTTGGGAATCAGGTTGCGGTTGCGCACCTCGACACGGTCGATTTGCAACTCCCGCGCGATTCGATCCATCAGGCGTTCCATGACGAATGCTGCTTGCGGGTAGCCCGCGCCGCGCACCGGAATCACCGCCGGCTTGTTGGTCTGGCAAACGAACAGGCTCATCTGGTACGCCGGTACGATGTAGGGGCCGGTCAGCGACGAAACCGAGTTGTAGGGCAAGTTGATGCCTTGGGGCGTATACGCGCCCTGGTCGTGGATCATCCGGCCCCGGATTCCCTGGATCTTTCCATTGTTATCCGCTGCAATCTCAACGTCCCAATACTGATCCCGATCCTGGATCGCACTGAGGAAGTGCTCCATCCGGTCTTCGACCCATTTGACCGGACGCCGCAGATGTCGCGTTGCCGCGGCGACGGCGATCTCTTCGGGATAGACGAGGTACTTCGCGCCGAAGCCGCCGCCGACGTCGGGTGCGATCACCCGCACCCTATCGGGTTCCATCCCGAGGAGATCCGCCAGCACCTGCCGAAGCTCGTGCGACATTTGCGTCGAGGACCAGACAGTCAACTCGCTGCTCGTGTCGTCGAATCGTGCCAGTACACCGCGTCCTTCGATCGGATGCGCCATACCGCGGTGAATGAACAGGCTTTCCTTGAATTGCCTGTTTGCAGGACCGAATGCGGCGGCGATGTCGCCGTAGGCGAGCTCCACCCGTTCGATGACGTTCGACGGCGAATCGCTGCGGGCGCGCGGCTCGCTGTTCTCGAACGCACTCTTGCAATCCGTCACTGCGGGTAGCGGATCGTAATCGACCTGAATCAGGCCAACTGCGTCTTCGGCGAGATACCGGTCCGTTGCGACAACCATCGCCACGGCCTCTCCGACGAAGCATACCTCGCGTTCGCTGAGGACGAACGGCGTTATGTTCGCTGGCAGCGTCGACGACGGGAATCCCAGGGGCATCCGCAGGTCGGTCAATTCGGCACGCATGGCTTGCGCGTCGAAAACCGCCACAACACCGGGGGCCTTGCGCGCCGCGGAGACCTCGACGGCGCGCAATCGCGCGTGCGCATGCTGGCTGCGCAAGAAGGCCGCGTGCAACACGCCGTCGATGTGGATATCGTCAAGGAACTTACCGCGTCCGCGCAGTAGCGCGCGGTCCTCGATCCGCTTCGCCTTGGTGCCGACGATGCGCGGCGAATGCTTGCCGTCAGCCGCCCCCTGGTCGTCCGCCATCATCGCGCTTGCGCGGACATCGAGCGTGCGGCTTCGAGCGCCGCGGCCACGATGTTCTGGTAGCCGGTGCAGCGGCACAGGTGGCCGGAAAGTACCAGCCGGACTTGCTCTTCGGTGGGAGCCTCGACGTCGCGCAACAACTCGACCAGCGACATGAGAATGCCCGCCGTACAGAAGCCGCACTGCAGGCCATGCCGGCTCCAGAATGCTTCCTGGAGTGGATGCATTGCCTCACCGTCTCCGCTGTCCGGCGCAAGACCTTCGACGGTATTGATCTTGCATCCGTTCGCCTGCACCGCGAGCATCAGGCAGCTTCTCGCGCTCACGCCGTCGACGAGCACCGTACAGGCTCCGCAAACGCCGTGCTCGCATCCGAGGTGGGTGCCGGTAAGCGCCAGGTCGTGACGCAGGAAGTCTGCGAGCAGCCGGCGGCTTGATACCGGCCGGGTGAATGCCTGACCGTTCACCGTCACCGAGATCATTTTCTCGCCGCCGTTCATGAGTCTCCATCCCGCGCACGCGCGCGCTCAGCGGCGATCGCGATCGCGCGCGGCAGAAGCGTGGCCGCAACGCGCCGCCGGTACCATCTTGGAACCTGCGGGTCGTCAAGCGCGTCGATGCCTGCGCATTGCTCGGCAACCTTGGCAACGTTCGCGGAAGTGAGCGCTGACCCGAGAAGTTGCTTCTCGGCCTCTCGCAAGCGGAGTGGAACAGGGCAGACTCCGCCCAGCGTCAGCGCAACGCGCACGACTTTCGCGGCAGCGTCGAGTTCCAGCAAAACCGCGACGGAGACGATTGCGAAGTCGCCGTGACGGCGGGCATATTCGATAAACGCCCAGCCGTGGCCGGATCTCCAGGGCTCGATCCTGATCGACGTCAGGATTTCGTTGTCGTCAAGCGCCGTGGTCATCAGCCCCAGTGCAAAATCCCGCATCGCTATTTCGCGGACGCCGCGCTGGCTTGCGACAGTCAGCGTCGCATCCATCGCCATCGCGACCGCAGGCTGTTCCGCCGACGGGTCGAGATGGCAAATACTGCCGCCAATCGTCCCGCGGTTGCGCGTCTGCCTGTGGCCGACCAGTGTGATGGCCTCCGCGAGCAGCGGCAGACGCTCGCGGATAAGCGGCGAGAACTCAATATCGCGCTGACGCGTCATCGCACCGATCACGATGCCGCCGCGGTCCTCGCGAATCCCGGCCAGCTCCGGAATCCGATTGATATCGACCAGGTGATCGGGCGACAACAGTCGCATGTTGAGCATCGGCATCAGCGACTGGCCGCCCGCGAGCAAGCGTGTGTTGTCATGTTCGCCGACGATGGCCAGCGCGTCCTGCAACGTGTGCGGCGCGTGATAGTGGAACGGCGGTGGCTTCATGACCGGGACGCGGCAGGCGAGCGCCGTCCGCTAGGGAAGGTGCGCCTCTCGTCGCTGGTACAACTTATCGTCGGCGTAGCCCATGGCTTCGGGACGTCCACGGCCGAGCATCACCTGGAAATACACGGGCTCAAGGCTTCGGTTCTGGTAGCCATGAATGACGCCCGGCGGGCAGGAAATACAATCCCACTCGCCGAGCCGTGTCCAGATCTGCTTCCCCGATTCGTCCTCGAGGAACACGTCCAGAAAGCCCTTCAGCACGAAAAAAACTTCCTCGACTTCGTGCGTGTGGGCGGCATTGCCCTGGTTGGGCTCGACGTACATGATGCTTAGCGTGAAGCCGCGCGCCGGAATGACGCTTGTATCGCCATGCTTGCCGGATCCGCCGGCGCCTATGAAACGGTGTTGCGCCCGCTTGAACCCTTCGATCTTGGCATCTTCGAACGCTGCCCAATCGGGCTTCCGGTCGCGATAGCGGGCGATGAAGCGATCACTCAATTCCTCGAGCGATGCATTGGCGATATCGTCAGGACGCGAATGACGCGCGATCGACATGGGCTCTCCTCGGGCGAGGGCCGCGCCGTGCCGAGCGTGAATCGATCAGCACCTGCAGCCTTGGGCTAACGGTATCAGTAAATTGACCGCCTGGTCAATTAATAAAGACAGCGCGGCGACAGCCACGTGCCGCAAACCGCCGGCGCACGGCAGAGCACGCCTCGGTAACGCGCATCAGATCTTGCTCAAGTCCAGTGTCGAGGCAGCGAACAGCTGCTCGGGGCGCACCAGGGTCTTCGACAGTCCCTGGGCGTGATGATAACGCGTGAATACGTCCAGCACGTGCCGGTTGTTCGCAAACCCATAGCTCCAGTAATCGTCGCCGAGCGAGGACCGCGCCTGCTCGAAGTTGGCGACCGGCCAAGGCAAGCTGACGAACAGGTGGCCGATCTGCCCGAGCTCTGCCATCGCCAGGTCGCGCGCGGCGGAAAACGCCTTGTACAGGCTTACCGGCAGCCACGGATGGCGCTCGGCGAGCGCCTTGCGCACGCCGATGATGTGCATGATCGGGAAGATCTTGTGCTTGGCGTAATAGCGACGCTCGGCGTCGGGATAATCGGGAAACAGCCGCCCGACATTGGCGGCGCCGTTGAGGAAGCACGAGGGCGCCCGCGCTCCGATAACGGCATCGAGCTCCCCCGCCTCCAGCATCGCGGAGAGTGTCTTCCCGGCCCCGACCTGCACGAGGTCGATGCCGGGAGGCAACGTCAACGAAGCGCGTTCTTCGCGCCCTGGCTCTTCGACCCCGCCCCGCCGCCAGTGAATCGTCGACGGATCCAGACCGAACTCGTCCTGGAGAATTCCACGGATCCAGACGTTGGCCGTAATCTGATATTCCGGCAGGCCGATCGTACGACCCCGAAGATCCTCGGGGCTCGAGATTCCGCGATCGGTTCGTATGTATATCCCGGAATGGCGAAACAATCGCGAGACGAAAGCGGGCACGCCCACGTAAGCGTTCTCTCCTCTCGCGGTCATCAGGGTGTGACTGCTGAGCGAAAGCTCGGAAACATCGAATTCGGCGAAGCGGAAGGCGCGGTGGAATGCCTCCTCCGGCTCGATCGGCACCGCCAGCAACCGGCAACCCTCGACCGATACCCGGCCGTCAAAAAGAGCACGCGTGCGATCGTAGTTGCAGCAGCCGAGGCTTATTTCGAGATCGGGCATCTTGGCTCGTTCAGAGGGTGCGGCCGAGCGCCAGGGAGGGATGACCTGGGGCCAAGCCGGCCGCGCTGTCGACGTTGGCCATCGACTCGCAGGTGTTGCCGATGAACTCGCGCATCGCCTGTCCAAGGCGGTCGTCGGCCGTGTTGATGTGCGCGATCATGGAAGTGTGATTGTGACCATCGAGTCGGAGCACCCGCGGCGCGCGGCGAGCGGCGAGCGCAACGCGGTAGGCGAGTTCGAGACAGTACACATCGATCAGGGGATTCTCGTATTCCGCAAAGGCCACCAGCGTGGGAAGGCAGGGGGGGGCGACCAGGTTGACCGGCGACAGTGCCTCGTACCGCGCGATATCCGGGCCGAAATAAGCTTGCACCTTTTGTGCATTCGGGTTTTCCGGAAGCGCGTCGGCGCGCACGCGGCCACTGATGACGATCAGTCCCGCGACGCTGCCATGCATCGGTGGATTCAGCACATGGTCGTAAGCGAATCCCGCGGCATGCGCTGCGCCGGCCGAATGTCCGACCAGGATGATCTTCGCCGGATCCCCCCCGTAGCGCGCGATATTGGCCCGGACCCATGCGATGGCAGCGGCCACGTCCTCGATGCCCGACGGGTAGGGATGAAGCGGCGCGAGCCGATACTCGATGTTGACGCCGACGATGCCGTGCCGTGCGAAATAGTACAAGACGTTCGCATAGACTTCCGCGCTGCGATTGCGATGGCCGTCGACGAACGCTCCGCCATGGACGAACACGACGACCGGCCGAGGCTGCGCACTTTTTTCCGCAAACACGTCGAGCTGCTGTCGTGGATCATCGCCGTAGGCGATATCCACGAAGGTCGAGACGCCTTGCTTGGGAGCCGTCGCGAGGACCGGGTCGAACGCATCGATCACCTCTCTTACATGGCGAGGTATGTCCGACGCCCACACGGGTCCGAGACGCGCCATCAGCGCGCGCACCGGGTCCGGGATCGGGGGTGCGCAATCGCTCATCGGACGTCGGCGCGGATGCCGATGAACTTGACTTGCGACAGGTCCTCCATCGCGTAGCGAAGGCCCTCCCGGCCGAATCCGGAGCGCTTGACGCCACCGAAGGGATAGGCGTCCAGCCTGAATCGACTTGCTTCGTTGATCCACAGGGAGCCGACGTCGAAATCGTCCGCAAATCGATATGCGGTAGCCAAATTGCTTGTGAACACGGCCCCTTGCAGCCCGAATGGCGAGTCATTGGCGAGCGCCAGCGCTTCGTCGATGCCCTCGAACCGGCGCACCACGGCGACCGGTCCGAAGGCTTCGTCGCGCCATAGTGCACAAGCTTCTGACACGCCATCGACAATGGCCGGGCTTACCAGGCATCCCTCCCTCTCCGCGCGCAACACGTAGTTTGCACCGGCGCCGACCGCATCGTCGATCCAGGACATCAGCCGGTCGGCCGCCGCAGGCGAGATCATCGGTCCGATGTCGGTGTTCTTGTCCCAAGGGTCCCCGACCTTGAGGGCCCTGGCCGCCCCGATGAAGTGTTCCATGAAGGCATCGTACCGGGAAGCTTCCACCAGCACGCGTTGCGCGGATATGCACTGCTGGCCGCTAGCCTCGAAGGCCGCCGCGGCAATTCGCTTGGCGGCGTCGGCGACTTGCGCATCCGCCATGACGATATTCGCCGCGTTCGAGCCCAGCTCGGCAATGAATTTTTTCGCCCCTGCCGCGCGCGCCAGCGCGTCACCCGCGGCGGTTCCTCCGGTAAACGTCAATGCATCGACCCCGCCGTGCGCCGCAAGCGCAGACGCTGGCGCACGGTCGCCGAGCACGACATTGAACAGTCCCGCAGGCAACCCCGCCTGTGCAAACAATTGGGCCAGCGCCAACGCAACCCTGGCGCCCGCCGGATGAGGCTTGACGACGACGGCATTACCCATGACGAGGGCCGGACCGACTTTTTGCAGCAGCAGATTCAGGGGCGCATTGAAAGGCGTCACCGCGCCTACCACGCCATACGGAATGCGTCGCGTAAACCCAAAACGCCCAGCGCCGGCGTCGACCGAATCGAGCGACAGAACTTCGCCTCTGAGCGACTTGATTTCGGCAGCGCAGCCGCGCAGCAATTGCACGCCGCGGCCGACTTCGAAGGCCGCGGACCGGATCGGCTTACCGATGTCTCGTACGATCAGCTCGGCAATCTCGGCGCTCCGCTGCTCGAGCGCGGCGGCCGCCTGCATCAGCCACGCAGCCCGCGTGGCGACGGTTGATCGCCGCGCTTCTTTATAAGCGCCGCGCGCTCCCAGCACCGCGAAATCCACGACGCTTGCGGAGGAGTCGGGCATGTCCACGCCATCGCCGCCGGCGATGGGTGATTGCACCGAAAAAGGGGCATCGCTTTGCTCGATGAAGCTGCCCCCGACAAAACTCGTTATGCGCGTGCGCACATTCACTCCGGAAGGGATAAATATTGACGTTTGGTCAATGTTTGTCAATCGCTGGTTGACGATTGGTGCTCGATGTTGCGGAGTGCATCAATGCGTGCAGGTGGTCGCCCGTGTGGCGGCGAGGGGGTTGGGCCGCATCATCACGGCGTTCGAGAAGCGAGGGCGAACAACGGTTGCTGATAGAATGAAACATCGCAATAGGGTCGATGCGTGCCGCGGCTTTCCGCGGCATCCGCTGGAAGCGAGTGCTTGAATCAATGACTACCAAAATGCCGACGCGACGCTTGAGGAAACCTCTGCATTCCCGAGCATCGAAAGCAAAGCCATCGACCGGTGTCGCGACGCGAAACGCCGAACAGACACGCCAGGAGATTCTTGCGGCGGCGACAGCCGAATTTGCGGCCAAGGGGTTCATGGGGGCGCGCATCGACAAGATCGCGAACCGGTATGGCGGCAGCAAGAACATGATTTATCACTATTTCGACAGCAAGGACGGGCTCTTCACCGCCGTGCTGGAGGATATGTATGCGACCATCCGCGACCGGCAACGCGACTTCGAGCTCAAGGGTCGCGCGCCGGTCGAAGGCATCCGCGCGCTCGTGCAGTTCACGGTCGATGTGTTCGACGAGCACCCCGAGTTCGTGAGCCTGTTGCACAGCGAGAACATCGCTCAGGGCAAGCACATCAAGCGATCGGCCGCGATCAAGGCCATGTACAACCCCCTGATGGAAACAATCGACGATCTGGTATCGCGCGGCATCACGATGGGCCTGTTTCGCAGTGATACGTCGTCGGTCGATCTGTACATTTGCATTTGCGCGATGGCGGCCTATTCGATTTCGAACCGGTACACGCTTTCCGCGATCTTCGGCACGGACATCTACGCGCCGAAGCGCCGGAACATGCGCCGCCGGCAGATCAGTGACATGCTGGTTGGTTATCTGCAATACAAGTGACGTGGCGTTCGCCGGGATCTTCAAAGTGCGGGGAAGCGACTGCTAGAACACGACCGCCGACAGCTTTTGGCGGACGGCCCGCTGCACCGACAACGCAGCGAGCGCGGACGTCTTCGGATTGTCGGCCAGCGGCGCAGCGGACACCTTGACCTCGAGCTCGCCGAATTCACCTTGCGCCAGCATGGTATGCGTGTTCCTGACGATCGCAGGATCCGCGATCAGCGTCACCTCGGTTCGTTCGAAGCCGATGCCCGCCAGGGCGATCATCGCGGCCACGTTGGCATTCTTAGGGTACAGGCGCGCTGCATCTCTCGCGTTGCCAGTAAAGATCGTATGCGGCTTCGCAAGCGACCTGAGGTCGACCTGCGCCTCCGCGGGAGTGCCCGTCCAGGCCATCGCGGGCTTGCGCCCGGTGTAGACGACCCTGTCGAGCCGCAAGTGGCTGGCCGCAGCCAGCGCATCGATCGCCGCGATAGCGCCCGGCACGAGCGTGAGTTGCGCGCCGCCCGCCGCGGCCGCCTCCGCGAGCTTCTCCGGAAGTCCCGGCTCCGCCAACGCGCCCACTGAAGCGACGATGACGTCGACGCCCTGCCGCAGCAAGGGCAGGACCGAGTTCGTGATCGCCGCATGCCCTGCGCACTCGAGCGCGAAATCGGGACGCGCGTCCAGTTCGTCCAACGATGCGACGACACGGACCTCGTCGCCCAGCTCCGCTTGCAAGTCCCGGCAGCGATCGGGAGCCTCGAGGATGTGGGAGAACCTCAGCCGCGAGTCGGCGAGCAACGCCGCCATCACGCTCCGGCCCATTGCGCCGCACCCGATCAAAAGCACTCGCTTCATCTGAAGTCATCCGCGCGGTCATCTCGCACCGTCGCTGTGCGTGGATCGATTACTGCCGCTTGTAGGGGCCTAGTTTCTTGGCTGCATCATTGGCGATGGCGGGCACCACGTAATCGCTGTACTCGAGCTTCTTCTTCAGCTCGTTGCCCTTCACGAGCTCGTCCACAGTGAAATCCCACGCCGCCTTGGACAGCAAGCCGTCGACGTTGTAATACTGGATCTCGGCAAAGTGATTGAGGCCGGCCATGATCTCGTCTTTCGACACGTCCGGAAGGACCTTCTGGCTGATCGCGGCCGCGGCCTGCGGATTTTGCATCGCCCAGCGGGCTCCCTTCAGCGTTGCCGTCGCGAACGCCTGGATCGCGTTGCGCTTCTGCTCGAGCGTGCGCTCGGTGGTGACTTCGACGGTATAGATGAAATCCGGAAGGTCGTTGGCAGCGTCGGCGATGACGTGCAGGTAGTCATACTTGGTGGTTCTCGAGGCGAACGAGCTATTCAGGACCCCGCCGTCGATTTTCTTGCCAATGAGCGCGAGCGTGCGCGCCGAGCTGCCGCCGACATTGATGAAGTTGACCTTGCCCGGATCGCCCCCCGCGCTCTTGATCATCAGCAGCGGCACCTGGTAGGAAACCGCGCCCGGGCCCGAGATGCCGACCGTCTTGCCCTCGAATTGCTTGACGTTGGCAATGTCCTTTTGCGCCACGAGCAGATAGTCCATCTTGGGAGACGTGGCGAGGATCACCTTGAGCTTCGCTCCGGCTTCCACCGCTCGCAACGGTATCGCGAGGCCGACACCCGCCGCGATGTCCGCCTCGCCCGCGATCACGGCCCGCATCGCCGTAGCGTCGCCATTGAAAGGCATCAGCACGACGTCGAGGCCCTCGGCCTTGTAGAACCCGTTTTCCTGCGCGAAGTAGTAGGTCTGGAGCGAGAGGTCGGGCGGGGCGGTGCCGATCGCGACGACCAGCTTGTTGGCTTGTGCGGAGACTGCTCCCGAAAGGCAGGCCAGCAGCGCGAACATGCATCCGGCGAATATCGCGTTGAAACGGTGATGCCATACGCTTGCAGTCATTTGGAAGCCTCCTTCTTGCATTTGCGTCAATTAGCTCTCTCGGTTTGCTTCCAGGGTGCCATCTTGACTTCCAGCAGCTTGACTGTTTCGGTCAGGCCGACACCCAGGAGCGCGAGGAGGATGATGACCACGAACAACTTGTCGGTTGCGAACGCATTGCTGTAGTAGACGATCGCGCCGCCGAGGCCGGACATGGCCGTGAACATTTCCGCGACGACCATGCCGACGACGGCCCGGCCCACGGCCAACCGGATGCCCGACATGATGAAAGGCAATGACGCGGGAACGATGATCTTGCCGAAGATCTGGCGCTCGACCGCGCCTTCCGCCTGGGCGATTTCGACCAGGCTGCGGCTGACGTTGCGCACACCCCCATAGGTGTTGACGATGATGGGGAAGACCGCGGCGAGGAAGACGATCACGATCTTCGACGTCATCCCGAGCCCGAACCAGAGGATGAGCAGGGGAATGAGCGCGACGTTGGGTGTCGAGTACAGCGCACTGACCTGCAGATCGACGAAGTAATCGAAGAGCCGATAGCGCCCCATCAGGAGCCCGATCGCCACCCCGATGACGATCGACAAGATGAACCCGATGACCAGCCCTTCCAGCGTCAGCAGCAGCGCTTTCTGCAACTCACCGGATTGCAGCATGACCGGCAGCGCCGACACGATGGCGGTCGGATACGAAAAGAAGATGGGATCGACGCCCCGGCCGTACCATTCCCAGATTCCCAGCGTCAGCACCAGGGAGAAGATTCGAACGGCCTTCGGGTGATCGGTGAGCTTGAAACGGGTGCGCGGCGCAGTGCTGGCCGGCCGCCTCGCCGGTGCCCGCGCCGAGAGACTGTTGGCGGTTTCGCCCTTCTCCGCGGGCGTGTCGGACTCGCCATCGACCAGCATGCCGCGAAGGGTCGTGCACAGCTCGCCGAATCGCGGTGAGGCCTTCACGTTGGACGCAAACCGCGGCCGGGGCAGGTCGATCTGGACATCGGCCCGGATCCTGCCCGGCTTCGCAGCCATGACGATGACACGATCGCCGAGGTAGACCGCCTCCTCGACCGAATGCGTGACGAACAGCACCGTGGTCTCGGTGGTATTCCAGATGCGCAGAAGCTCCTCCTGAAGGACCTCGCGCGTCTGCATGTCGACCGCCGCGAACGGCTCGTCCATCAGCAGGATCTCGGGATCCTTGGACAGCGCGCGCGCCAGGCCCGTTCGCTGCTGCATGCCGCCGGAGATCTGGTGAGGAAAGTGATTCTCGAATCCCACGAGTCCCACCTTGGCGATCGCGGCGTCGCAGCGCTGCTTTCGCTCCAGCGAGGATTCGCCGCGCACTTCGAGACCGAATTCGACGTTTCCGCGCACCGTGCGCCAAGGCAAGAGGCCGTAATTCTGGAACACCATCGACCGCTCGCGACCAGGGCCATGAATCGGCTTGCCGTTGACGAGCACGCTGCCACCGTCGGCCTCGTTGAGTCCTGCGACGATGCGCAGCAGCGTGGTCTTGCCGCATCCGCTGGGACCGAGCAGGCACACGAAGTGGTTGCGCCGCACACTGAGGCTGACGCGATCGAGCACGACGAGCTCGGTCCGCCGGACCTGCGGGTCGTCGTAGAAAACCTTGGAGACTTCCTTTATTTCAAGCATCCGTTCGGCCCGGGTGTGCAGGCGTTGGTGTAGGTACGCGATACGCGCTGTTCATCATCTCTTTAGCAAAGCCGTTCAAGCTTTGCCGATCGTATCTCCTTTCGGCACAACGCGGACGTCATCCTGTCGAAGTCCTCGGCGAACACGGCCAATGCCGACCCCGTGCTCGCCGAGCGGCCTGATGCGACGGCGGTTCCGAACCGATGCCTCAGTGCCGGATCGCCGTCGCCCTGCAGCCGACTGCGCTACTTCTTCCTCGGTACCACCGCCCAGGCTTCGATTTCGACCAGCATTTCCTTGAGATCGATGCCGACGCCCCGCAGGAGCGTCGCCGGGCGCGGATGGGCGCGAAGATCGGGCTCGAACTCCTCGAAGAACTTGTACATCTCGTCGCGCATGTCGAACACATCTTCGCGACGCGGCAGGTAGTAGCGGAACATGACGATGTTCTTGAGCGTCGCGTCCATCATTTCAAGCTTGTTCTTGATGTACTCGAGCGTCTGGCGAACCTGCTGCTTGACGTCCATCGACACGACCTTGCCCTTGCCGTCGCGCTCATCCTGGGGCGTGCGGCATGGCACGTCTTCGAACGGATCGCGGCCCGTTTCGCCGGAAAGGAACAGGATGTCGACGTCCCCTTTCGTCTTGAAACCGCCGCCCCAGTTCATCTTCTCCTTGTGATAGTGCGGCCAAAGAGTGCCCCACTCGTATTCGACCTTACCCTTCTTTGCGAGCTCAATTGCCTTGGGATTCGTAGCCATTGCGAACATCTCCGTTTAGGTTTGTTGCTGCCGTTCGTTCGAGCGCATTCGTGGCGATGGCTGCAAAGCGAAACGCCGGCCGGCGGTGCATGCCCATTCGCGACTGGGCCGTCCCATACAGCCTCCCACGGTTGCGGCGCAAGTATTGACTGAATATTCAGTAAATGCAATGGGGCCGCGCTTCGTGCCTGGAAGGTACCTGTTCGGCCCTCGCTCGACTTCTCCGCGCGGGCCTCGCCTAGATGCTGTACAGCATGTTGAGCGCCACAGTAGCGTACACACGGATCATGTTGAAATAGCCGTCGAGTCGCAGGCGTTCATTGGGGCCGGAGCCGACCGTCGTGAACGAGAACTTGCACGTCGGAATCTTCGCGTGCAGCACGAGCCACCGCGAATCGCTGGTCGCCGGCGATGCCAGGACGGGCATCTGCTTGCCGGTGACTTCAACGCACGCTTTCTGCACCTCCTGCACGATGGGGGAGTCGACTGGAATGAAGGAGTACGGAGCTTCGTACGCGACTTCGACGGTGACGTCCAGTTCAGGGTCCTGCTCGCGCAGCGGCGCCAATACCCGCTCGACATCGGCGATCACCGTCTGAGGCGTCTGCGGCGGAAGCGTTCTGACATCGCAGTGGATGACGCACTTGTCGGGGACCATGATCTCGGAGTAGCCCCCTTCGATCAGATTGACGCTCAATATCGGCTTGCCCTCCAGCTGCGGGTGCGGTTCCCAGTGGGTGAATTCCATCGCCGATACCGCCTCGATGACTTTCGCCATCTTCAAAACGGCGTTGATTTTCTTCTTGGCGGCAGGTTCCGAGGTATGCCCGCTGCGCCCTCTCGACGTGATCATCACGTCGACCCGGCCGCGATGGCCGATCTCGATTCTCGTAGGCATGCCGGTCTCGGTATAGATCCCGTAGTCAGCCTTCAGCAGGTTATTGTCGATTACCAGCTTCAGCCCTTTGAAGCCGCCTAGCATCTCGTCGGCCGTTTGCGAGAGCAGCAGATCCCCCTCCAGCTTCAGATCGCATGCATTGAACAGTCGCGGCAGGAACATCGCCGCCGCCATTCCACTTTTCATGTTCTTGGCGCCGATGCCCCAGATCATTTCGTCGTGGACCTCGGCGCCCAGCATCGGGTGCTCCCATTCTGCCGGGTTACCGAGTGCGACGGTGTCGAGGTGCGAATTGAAGAGCAGCGTCTTGCTTCCTTGCTTGGTCCCGACCAGACGGCCGACGTTGCTGATCCGATTCTCGAAAGGCTCGATCTGCACGACGTCCAGGCCCTGCCGGCGCATGTAGTCGGCGTTGAAATTCGCGATTTGCCGCTCATTGCCGGGAGGGTTGGGGCTGGGGATGCGAATCATCGACTGCAGCAATCCCAATGCCTCGTCCTTGAGCTCGTCGATCTTGTGCAGAACCTGCTTCTTGGCTTCCTGCAACGAGGGGCGGGCGACCATTGTACTCATGCTGCGTGCTCCATTTCGAATGGGTTGAGGGTGCGGTGCGACGTCATTGCACGATGCGGCGATCGACGATCGTGTCATACGGCAATGGCGCCGCAAGATCTCCCGTGTCGACCATGATCTTCATCGTCTGATTCAGCATCTGGGGCTCGATGCCGCCATTGACCGCGTAGATTCCCATTTTCGCCGCGGTTTCGAAGGAGGCGATCACGTTGGCCGGGTTCTTCGCGCCCATTCGCTCCATGCTCAGCTGCGCAGCTTGCCGGGGATGCTGCGTGACGAACTGGATCCCCGCCGACTCCGCCCGATAAAGGCGCCGCAGCGCGTCGGTCTTGGTCGCGATCGTCTTGTCGGAAGCCACCACCGAGATGAAATGAAGATCCGGAATCTTCTCAGCCACCGACGCCAGCGTCACGAGGTACGGATACCGTTCTTCGGCTTCGGCTGCCTGGATGAGATCGACCATCCCGGCGTCCACTTTCTTGGCGATGAGCGCCTGGAAGCGCGTCGCCGTGCTTCCCAGCGCGACGTACGTGGCGCTACCCGGATCGACGCCGGCGCGCGCCATGATGATCCGCGGTATGTGATATGAAATCGCGCCAACCGTCGACACGGCGATGCTGCGTCCCTTGAGCCCTGCGATCGTGCCGACGTCCTTCTGCGCAAGAATGACGTTGGAGGACTTCGGCACGGGCGCATAGATGATCTTGATCTTGGCGCCCTTGGCGATTGCCTGGAGGGCGGCAGCGGTACCCACCCAGGCCACGTCCACTTCGTTGCTCAAGACCGCGCGCAGCGCCAGCGAATCGCCTTGAAGCCATTTCACGTCGACCTTGATCCCCTGCTTCGCGATGTCGCCGTTGCGCTCCGCTGCATACAGGGGTTCCGTGATCAACGACGGTGACGACACCGCGTACGCATAGGTGAGTTCCGTCACGGGCTGGCCATGCGCCGGCGCGCCTACCAGCGCCGCAAGCGCGACCAGCGAAGCCCGGAGGCAACCAAGCGCTGCCCATTCCAATCGACTGTTCATGATCATCCTCCGCAGTCTGCGCCTCTAGACAGATGGCTGGTAGGCGGTGCTGCATGGCCGATTATTGACTAATGAGTCAAGTTACGCAAGCCGAGGAGCAGCCCGGTTCGCGCCGCGCTCGGGGCGGAAGGATCATTGCGCGAGGCCTGAAGAACCCTATGATCAGTGTTGCCGTGAACCGGCTCTCATGTCTCGTTTCCGGGCAACCGACTTTACTAAATTCTCCGTCTCACTGAAAATGGCGATTAGGTCACGATGAAAAGTTGACAAGATCGGAAGACAATTCTCCCCAACCCCTCGACTAAACGCCTCTGCGTCCGCAAATCATGCGGAACAGGCGAAATTCTGCTACGGTTGCGACGCCAAGAATGAGACCTGTTGACAGCTTGCAGCCGAGCACAAGGTAACGACACCATGTCAGACATAAATCCAGTGATGCGCAAATTTCCCGTTCCCGGCACGATCGTGAAGGAATGGATTATCCCTGCGAAGGGCTATGACGCGTTTGTCATGAAGAAAGGCGAGGTCGTGCGCTTCGTCGATATCGAAGGCAAGCAGGTGCCGGATCTGGTGTGCTTCGATGTCGACGACCACGGTGAATGCATCAATCTTGGCAATTCGGTGCTGCTGAACAAGCGCCGCGAATTTATCAAAGGCAATGCGCTTTATTCG
>Ga0207674_10001877_pt1 | contig 26763 bp, 20 predicted proteins | sample KBSCornC72_FD_184303 | JGI IMG/M metagenome (GOLD analysis project Ga0207674, IMG submission 184303) | Corn rhizosphere microbial communities from Kellogg Biological Station, Michigan, USA - KBS Corn C7-2 (SPAdes) (version 2) | ecosystem: Host-associated > Plants > Roots > Rhizosphere > Soil ...
GTGTTGCGCTTCGGCGTACTTTTGGAACGATTCGGTCAGCCACATCGAGCGCCGCGCAGCTTCGGCGAGATCGCATTTTCCCTTCGGCGGATGCTTTGCTTCGGCCTCGACTTCCGACAGTGGCCGTACATGCTGACCAGCGAGGTCGACATGGTATTCCGCGGCCAGGGCGTCATAGGTTGCGCAAGCCTGGTCATATTGCTGGGCGGCCAAGGTCTTGCCGACGTCGCCGAGCCGTGTGTTGAAATCGATGACGCGTTTGTAATTGGCGTTGTAGCCAGCCGCGTCCTTGAGCGGGTCGGGAAGCGCTGCCTGCAACTTCATTCCGTACTGACCGAGCGCCATCATCTTGTTGAAAGCATCGTCCCGCGAACACGCCGCACTTGCGGGTATCGAGCACGATGCAACCAGGAACACGCAACACCAGCAAATGCCTGCGCGCATCAAAATGTCTCCAGCCGAGGATCGCAATGCTTTAAACGCGTCAACGCGCCCAATCGAACAGCTCTTGTCTGAGCATCGCGGGCGCAGTACCTTGCGCTTGGGGATTGCTACAGGGGAAGGGAACAATGATCCGCATCGCGTTGGTCGATGACCATGCCCTCATGCGCACGGGATTGCGCATGATCCTCGAGAAGCAACCGGATATGGAGATCGTCGGCGAAGCGGACGATGGCGAGCGCGGACTCACATCGATCAAGCAGACGCAACCGGATATCGCGCTGGTCGACGTGCACATGCCGGGCATCAGCGGCGTCGAACTCACCGAACGCGCCCGTCGCGCAAAAATTTCCACGCGCATCGTAATCCTGACAGTCGCCAACGAAGCGCCGTTCCCGCGTCGATTGCTCGAAGCTGGCGCGTGGGGCTATCTGACCAAAGGTTGTCCGGCGGAAGAACTGGTCAAGGCGATTCGACAGGTCGCCGACGGCAAACGCTACATCGGCGCGGATGTGGTGCAGCAACTCGCGTTGGCGACGATGGACGGCGACGAATCGCCGTTCCAGAAATTATCCGCGCGCGAACTCGAGATCGCGATCATGTTGTCGCAAGGACACAAGGCAAACACGATCGCCAAGCGCCTGCATCTCAGCGAAAAAACCGTGGCGACGTACAAAGCGCGGCTGTTCGAGAAGCTCGGCATCGACAACGTCGTGGCGCTGGCGAATCTCGCCAGCGTGCACGGGTTGCTGAAGAAATCCTGACGCGACTCGTCAGGATTGCGGGTTGGACGGTTTCTCTTCCGGATTCGCCGCAGCGGGCACGGGCTTCGTCTGTTCCGGCACGCCCAACGGCAGCTGACCATTTTCGCCGGTCGGTGCGGGCGGCTTGGGTGCCGGCGTGATCACGACCGGCGGCGGAGCAAAACGCGGCGGTATCGGCAACGGCAGATTCGACATCAACACCGGGGTCGGTTTCGACGGCTCCGTCATTGGTGCTGGACGCGGTGCAGGCGCGGCGGCTGCCGGAGTGACCGCCGGAGCGGGTGCCGGGATCGGCGCAGGACGCGGGGCCGGTGCGGTTTCGGGCGCCGGTGGTGATGGCGGCGCAGCGCTGGGACCGGCAGGCGCCGCAAAGGATGGTGGCGGCGGCACCACCGATGGACGCGGCATCTGCACGGTGGGTGCCGGCATTGGCGCTGCACTTGGCGTCGACACGGGCGCTGGCGTCGCCGTCGCAGGCGTGACTGGCGCCGTCGCAGGCGGGACAACAGCCGGTGAAGGGACGGCGTGCAATGCCGGTGCGGCGGGCATCGCATTTTCACGCACAGGCGCAATCGGTGGTGCGGGCGGTGCTACCGGAGCGATGACGACAGGTTTTGGCGCGGTCACTTCAGGCGCGTGGTGGACGCGCGGTGGAGCCTGTGGAATCGGCGGCGCCGGTGGCGGAGCAGATTGTGCAGGCGTCGGTGCCTGTTGAAATTGCATCGCTGCCGTTTTTTCCGCGGCAGGAGCTGCTTGCGAGGTTCCGCGTTCGGCATCTTCGTCATCGAAATCGAACACGACCGAGGCGCCCGGAGTGTTCGGAATGCCGGCTGTTGCGGAGCCTTCCTCGCCACGACGGCGACGACGTCCACCGCGACGGCCGCGGCGGCGTGAACTCTTCGCTTCGCCTTCGTTTTCGGCCGCTTGCGTTGACGGTGCAGTGGCGATCGGATTCTGAATATTCGCAATGGGTGCAGCGGCGGCGGGCGCCGACGTTACCGGTGACGGAACAACATCGCGCTTCGGACGTTCCTGCTGCGCTGGTTGTTGCTGCGGCTTGCGCGGCTGCTGCGCCTGGCGCTCGTCGCGGCGTTGGGATTGCTTGCCATCGCCACGACCGCGGTCGCGATCGCGCGATCCGCGCCCATCGCGCTTGTCGCGCGATTCGTCACGGCGACGATGCTCGTTCGCCGTTGCAGGCTTGGCGGTACGCGCGGGTTGCGGGACCAGCTCGGCCAAGGTCTTATCCGGCTGCGCTGGTTTGCCGTTGAAGAAGCTCATCAGCCGCGCGAAGAATCCGGGCGCGGAGGTTGCGGCCGGCGCTGACGGCGCGGCGGCGCCGATCCGTTCGGGTTCGACCTTGATCGGGGCAGGGCTGGCCGGCACCACGCCACTGACGGCGGGTTTCTCCGGTTCGGCGCCCGGCTTTGCCACTTGCGGCGGCGGCGCGGACACGACCGGCGTCAGGCGTTCGTAGCTAGGCTTGGCATCGCCGGTGATATCGGCGGCGCGAATGCGCGAGATTTCAAAATGTGGCGTTTCAAGCTTTTCGTCGGCAACGATGATCAGCGGCACATCCTGACGCTTTTCGATTTCGACGATGCTTGCGCGCTTTTCGTTGAGCAGGAAATTCGCCACTTCATGCGGCACCTGCACGAGCACTTGTCCGGTGCTTTCCTTCATCGCCTGTTCTTCGACGAGGCGCAGCACCGACAATGACAGCGATTCGACGCTGCGCACGCGACCGTGACCTTCGCAACGCGGGCACACGGCTTGCGTGGCTTCGCCGAGGCTGGGACGCAGGCGCTGGCGCGACATCTCGAGCAGGCCGAAGCGCGAGATCTTGCCGATCTGCACGCGCGCGCGATCGTGACGCAACGCGTCGCGCAATTTGTCTTCGACGTCGCGCTGGTGGCGCGCGTTTTCCATGTCGATGAAATCGATGACGATGAGGCCGCCGGCATCGCGGATGCGCAACTGGCGAGCGACTTCGACCGCCGCTTCGCAGTTCGTGTTGAACGCGGTCTCCTCGATGTCGCCGCCCTTGGTCGCCTTTGCCGAGTTGATATCGATCGAGGTCAACGCTTCGGTCTGGTCGATCACGATCGAACCACCCGACGGCAAACGCACGCTGCGCTCGTAAGCGTTCTCGATCTGAGTTTCGATCTGGAAGCGCGAGAACAGCGGAACCGTATCGCTATACAGTTTGAGCTTGCGCAGGTTCTGCGGCATCACTTGCTGCACGAATTCGCGCGCGTCGTTGTAGAGTTCCTCGCTGTCGATGAGGATCTCGCCGATGTCGTTGCGAAGATAATCGCGCAGTGCGCGGATGATCAGCTTGGATTCCTGGTAGATCAGGAACGACGCGGGACGATCCTTGCCGGCGTCCTCGATCGCCTTCCACAGCTGCAGCAGATAGTCCAGATCCCACTGCAGTTCGTCGGCCTCGCGACCCATGCCGGCGGTGCGGATGATCAAACCCATCTCGTCCGGCAGCTTGAGCTGGTCGAGGATTTCCTTGAGGTTGCTGCGGTCGTCGCCTTCGATGCGGCGCGAAACGCCGCCGGCGCGCGGATTGTTCGGCATCAGCACCAAGTATCGGCCGGCCAGCGAAATGAACGTGGTCAGGGCCGCGCCCTTGTTGCCGCGTTCCTCTTTCTCGACCTGGACGAGAATTTCCTGGCCTTCCTTGAGCAGCTCGCGAATGGTCGCGCGATTGTGATCCACGCCCTGCGCGAAGTAGTCGCGGGAAATTTCCTTGAGCGGCAGGAAGCCGTGGCGGTCGGCACCGTAATCGACGAAACACGCTTCGAGCGACGGCTCGACGCGCGTGATGCGGCCTTTGTAGATGTTGGCCTTTTTCTGTTCCTTGGACGGAATCTCGAGATCGAGATCGTAAAGGGTCTGGCCATCAACAATGGCCACGCGCAACTCTTCACGCTGAGTTGCGTTGATCAGCATCCGCTTCATTGTATTTCCTCGCGCGCTCGACCGCGAAACGCGCCGCACTCCGCGGCCAGCACAAACGAGTGCGGCGCGGCTTGCGACTACCGTGGGCGCGCAGTGCGCGTCCGCGGGAACGCTTGTTAATGGCCGGCGCGTTTTTTGATCGCGCCAGGCCGGTGAACGTATGCCCTGTGTGCAACCGCGGACTCGAGCCGTCATTTGACGACGACAGGTAATCCGCAACTCGAACCGTTTCGCTATGATCGCTCGCTGGATGAGCGTTCAATCCACCGCTGCCGGGTGGCTCCTCCCGGAGTGACACCGGGGCGCGCGGGGTGCGTTGGATTCGAGTGCGCCATATGCCACCAGCTAACCGGTGGCAGGCGCGAAGCGCACGGAATTGTAGCAAGAAGGACGAAAATTTCCAATCGGGACGCGAACTTCGATGAATATTGAGAGAAACAGCGTCAGTCCCGGCGTGCGCATGGTGACCGTCGCCGAAGAGCGCGACGGCCAGCGCATCGACAACTTCCTGGCGACGCAGCTGAAGGGCGTGCCGAAGAGTCTGGTCTACCGGCTGCTGCGCACCGGGCAGGTACGCATCAACGGCAAGCGCGCCAAGGCCGATACCCGTGTGGCCGGCGGCGACGAAGTGCGCATTCCGCCGGTGCGCATGGCGGCGCCCGGCGAAACAACGGCGCCGGGCAAGGCGCAGCTGCAGCGCGTCGAGCAGGCGATCATTTTCGAGGACCGCGATTTTCTCGTGCTGGACAAACCCGCCGGGCTCGCCAGCCACGGCGGCAGCGGCGTCGATTTCGGCGCGATCGAGTTGCTGCGCGCCGCGCGCCCGACCGAAACGCTGGAACTTGCGCATCGCCTGGATCGCGATACCAGCGGTGTGCTCGTGTTTGCTCGCCGGCGCGCCGCGTTGACGGCGCTGCAGGAATTGATTCGCGGCGGCGAAATCGTCAAGCAATATCTTGCGCTGCTGGGTGGACATCCGAAGCGCGCGAAGTTCGACGTCAATGTGCCGCTGCGCAAGTCGATCCTGCAAGGGGGCGAGCGCATGGTGCGCGTGAGCGACGAAGGCAAGGCCGCGCTCACGGCGTTCAAGGTGATTTCAAACTACGCCGACGCGAGTCTGGCCGAAGTGACTTTGTATACCGGCCGCACGCATCAGATTCGCGTACACGCCCAGCACGCCGGCCATCCGCTCGCCGGCGACGAAAAATACGGCGACAAGGAATTGAACCGGCGCCTGCGTGATTTCGGCCTGCGCCGCTTGTTTCTGCACGCGGCGCGATTTGAATTCGCCATGGCCGGAAAGACCTGGAGTTTCTCCGCGCCGCTGGCGAAGGATCTGGCCGCGGTGCTCGAACAACTTCCTACTGGAAAAACCGTGCGCTGACCTCGGCCGATAGAAGAATGTCCGCCGGCAGCAAGGCGATCAGCAGCAATGCGCTTGCCGCGTGCGAGAACGCAAGCGGAAACAGCGCGCGTTCGCGCAAGTACAGCGCGCACCAGCACAATCCGCCCGCGAACGTCGCCAGCATCAGAGTGGAATTCGGCGTGTGCAGCAGCGAGAAACACAGCGCGCTGCAATAAATCGCAGCAAACGTGCTGCCGGTCAGCGACTGCCACCGCGGCAGGACGATCGCGCAAATCAGATATTGCTGGATCAATGCCCAACCCAGGTAACGAACAATGTGGCCGGAATCAATCGAGCGCAGCGACTCGCCGGATCGATGCAGCGCGAATCCAATGCAGATAGCCGCCGCGACCACAGCCGCTGCGAACATCCATGCGCGCGCGCTGCCGATCCAAACCCACGTGCGCGGCAAGCCCAGGCTGATCGCATAAATTACCGAGGTCGCGATCAACAACCCCTGCACGAGGTCGACGCGTCCGCTGAAATGGCCGCCGACGATCAGCCACAAGGGAACGGCGAGCACGAGCGCGGTTTCCCCGAGCGCGCGCACGCGTGCATTGCGCGGGGGGCGTACTCGCGCGAGCAGCGCGACGAGTGCAAACACGGCAGCGGCGAATACGTTTGGTTTGAACGCCGTGTGGGCGCTCTCTGCGCGCAGGAGAGCGGGCGTAGCGCCCGCCGGCATGATGATCGCGGCGGGTTGCTCATCATGGATTTGCCGAACCGCGAGCGATTGCCGCTCGACCGATCCGGTCGGCAATTCGCGGATCGGAGCCGGGGCAGAATGGGGCGGCAATTCCAGAGAGACATTCGCTACGTGAAACGTTTTACCTGCAGGCAGATCGACTTGCAGGCGCAACATCGCGGCGCGCTCGGGCAAAGCGTTGTTGTCGCGCAGATCGAGTGTCGTTTCCGCGTCGCGCACGCTGATTGCGCGGCCCACGGATTCCGGCGCGTCGAGTGTCTTTCGAACAACGATGCGCAGTGTGGCGGGCCCGTCAGCCGAGGCGCCAATGTGCACAAGTGGAAAACGGCGCAGATCCAGCGGACGCGTCAGCGGCAGACCGACTTCGAACGGCACACCATCGGACTGCACGCGTAATCCGTCCGCATCGAACGAGAATTCACGCGCGCCGAACACGCGACCGGCGACGATGTCGTCGGCTTCATGGAAATGCCACTGCCAAGGCGATTTCGCCGCCGCATCGAGGTCGAGCGCTCGCGTTGCGTCGTCGCGCAAGTGTGCGCTGAGCTGGCGTTCGGCAAGGAACGGCAGCAGGCGGAAAGTGAGCGCGATCAGTGCCAGCGCGGCAACCGCCTTCACGACGGCTGCAATGCGCGCCGACTGCGTCTCAGCCGGCAGACAAGACCTCGGTCTTCGCCGCGCAGATGAAATCGTTCATCGACAAGCCACCGACATCATGCGTCGAGAACTTCACCAGGCAGCGGCCCCAGCCGAGTTCGAGATCAGGATGATGGTTCTGCTGCTCGGCGACATAACCGAGCGCGTTGACGAACGCGAGCGCGCGCACGAAATCGGGGAACTTGTACTGCTTCTGGATATGCGCCTCGCCGGCGCCAAGTTCCCAACCGGGGATTGCGGCGAGCAGTTCGCGCGCACCGGCGCCGGTGAGTTGATGTTCCTTGCCCTTGAGCGGCTTGCATTTTTGTTGCGCGAGATCCTTCAGGTTCATGTTCGCACTCCTTGTGTCGACTCTCCAAGTATAGCGCCGTGATCAGGCCTTCAATTGCAACTACAATGACCCAATATGGAAACCATGCTTACTCTTTCAGAAACCGCACAAGCCCATTTTCGCCGTCTGATCGAACAGCAGGGCATCGATGGCCTCGGCGTGCGCATGCAAGCGGTGCAACCGGGCACGCCAAAAGCGGACTGCCGCCTGGAATTCTGTGAACCGGCGGATTTGACCGGCGGCGAATGGGCGCTGCAATGCGCCGGCTTCATGCTGTACGTGGATGCTGCGAGCATGCCGTACCTGGGTGGCGCCGAGATCGATTATCAGGAAAACGCGACCGGTGGCCAGCTGACCGTGCGCGCACCGAAGCTCAAGGGCACGCCGCCGGCGGATGATGCGTCACTGGCCGAACGCGTGCGTTATCTGCTCGACAGCGAAATCAATCCGCAGATCGCCGCACACGGCGGACGCGTGAGCCTGGAAGAAATCAGCGATACGGGCATCGTCACCCTGCGCTTTGGCGGCGGCTGCCATGGCTGCGGAATGGCCGACGTGACGCTCAAGCAGGGCATCGAGAAAACCCTGCGTTCCCGCCTGCCGGAAATCACCCAGGTGCGCGACGCGACGGATCATGCCAGCGGGCACAATCCGTATTATCGGGATCACAGCGGGAAGACGGCGATTCGCTGACGAAGTCGCATTGCGGTCGCTCTGAGCTATCAAAGGGCGAACGGCACGCCATTGTCGCTGTTCGTGATTCGCTAGCTCACCACGAACGGTGCGCGACTCGTTACTCCGACCCTTGCTCGTGCTTGGCCAGATCGTCGAGCTTGGTCGGCATCTCGGCGAAATAACGTGCGAGTGCGTCGATATCGGCGTCGCTAAGCGTTTTCACGAAACCGGCCATGATCGCGTTCTGGCGATCGCCTGTCTTGTATTCGTGCATCGCGCGTTCGAGATAATCGTGATACTGCCCGGCGAGGCGCGGATACTGCGCCGCGGTGCCGTTGCCATCCGCGGCGTGACACGCTGCGCACGGCTTGGCCAGGTCCTGGACCGACTTGCCCGGAGCGGCGCCGCTTTCTTCGGCGGCGAAAACATTGCCTGCGAGCGCGCAGGCGAGCAGGGCGAGAAGATGCATCGATTTCATGGTCGCGTCCTTACGGCTTCAGGCTGGACAGATAAGCGGCGATGTCGTGGATATCCTTGTCGGACATGCCTTCGCCCTGCGCGCGCATTGTCGGGTGCGCACGTTCACCTTTCTTGTATTCGGTGAGCGCCGCCACGATGTAATCGTAGTTCTGTCCCGCGATGCGCGGCACGTGGTAATTCGGATACGCGTTCTTGTAGCCGGTGACACCGTGGCAACCCTGGCAGGTATACACGAGTGCCTTGCCAGCCTTCAAATCGTCATCGGCGTGTGCGGAAGCAGCGAACAAAAAAGCGGCGAGCAGGACGAAGCGACAAGCGATTCTTGGCATGGCGGAAGGGATCCGGGAGCAGTCAACGAATTATCCGGCAAGTATATCGTGGCGCGGACGATCGCCGCCACATTCCATGCCAGCAATTGTGCATGCGCGACGCCAGCGCGAGCGAAATCGCAACGAATGATTGCAACTCAAAGCCTCGTTCGCGCATCCAACATCCAATGCGGGTAGTGCGCGCGTGACTATCGGCCCTAGTGCTGAAAATTCGCGCGACTAAACTTCGCAAAACGCTGCCGCGCGGGGAAAGGGGCTTGATTGTTTTGGTGATATAGTCTAGTATAACACCATAGCAATTCACTCAGCCCGCGCATCCACCAGGAATGTCCCAATGAAGACCCATAAAGCACTGATTCCGCTGGCGATTTGTGTCGCCGCCGGCCTGATCTCCGGCTGTAACAAGGATGGCGCAGCGGCTCCGACCAAGCCTGCCAATGTCGACGCGGTGCCAGTCGAGGTCGCCGCGGCCGCGCGCAAGCCGATCAGTGCAAGCTATAGCGGCACTGCCGCATTGGTCACCGATAACGAAGCCCAAGTCACCTCGAAAGCCAGCGGCGTGTTGAAGAAATTGCTGGTCGAGGAGGGCATGACGGTGCATGAAGGCCAGCTGCTGGCCGAACTCGATGATAGCGCCGCCGTGGCGAGCGTGGCGCAAGCCGAAGCGCTGATGCACAAGGCTGATGCGACATTCGCGTATGCCGAACAATCAATCAAGAAAAACCTGATTCCGAAACGCGACTACGATCAGGCGAATTTCGACATGCTGAGCCAGCACGCCGCGTATCAGACGGCGAAGTTGCAGCTCGCCTACACACGCATCGTTGCGCCAGTCAGCGGCGTGATTGCCGAGCGCTCGGTCAAGCTCGGCAATCTGATTCAGATCAACCAGAACATGTTCCGCATCATCGGCATGGACCCGCTGCAGGCGGTGCTCAACGTGCCCGAACGCCAGCTCGGCATTCTCAAGGTCGGCCAGCCGGTGGACCTGGAAGCCGATGCACTCAGCGGCCGCAAATTCACCGGTACGATCCTGCGTGTCGCACCGGCCGTCGATGCCGCCAGCGGCACGTTCCGCGTGACCTGCGAATTCCGTGGCCAGAGCGGCCTGAAACCTGGAATGTTCGGCCGCATAGAAATCGTCTATGACCATCGCGATGATGCGTTGACCGTGCCGCGTGCCGCCGTGATCGAGGAAGACGGCGAGACGGCCGTGTTCGTCGTCGACAAAGCGCCGCCACCTGCGCCGTCGAAAGACGAAAAGAAGGCGGAGGCCAAAACTGACACGAAAGCCGCCGTGGCCGTCGACAAATTCGTCGCGCATCGCAAGCTCGTGAAAGTCGGCTATAGCGAGGGCGACACCGTCGAGATCCGCGGCGGCATCGATGAAGGCGCGCAGGTGATCACGGTCGGTCGCAACGCGGTGCGCGACGGCACGTCGGTGCAGAAACTGAACATGCCGGACAAAGACAAGGTGGTCGAGGAGAAGGTTGCGGGAGTCAAAGGGTGAATATCGTCGAGGCTGCCACGCGCCGACGCGTCACCGTCGGCATGGTGACGCTGACGCTTGTGTTGTTCGGACTGATCGCATTGTCCGGCCTCAAGGTCAATCTGTTGCCGGACCTGAGCTATCCGACACTGACCGTGCGCACCGAATACGAAGGCGCGGCGCCGCTGGAGATGGAGAACCTCATCTCGCAACCGGTCGAGGAAGCGATCGGTGTCGTCAAGAACCTGCGCAAGATTCATTCCGTCTCGCGCACTGGCCAGTCCGACGTCATTCTTGAATTCGCCTGGGGCACGAATATGGACCAGGCCGGACTCGACGTGCGCGACAAACTCGACGTACTGCAGTTGCCGCTCGAAGCGAAGAAACCAGTGCTGCTGCGCTTCAATCCGTCGACCGATCCGATCATCCGCCTCGCGTTGAGCGCCGGCAAGACGGACGTCAGCGAAGCCGAGCTCAAGCAGTTGCGCCGCTTTGCCGATGACGAATTGAAAAAGCGCCTGGAACCGACGCCTGGCGTCGCCGCGGTCAAGGTCGGCGGCGGTCTCGAAGACGAAGTCGAAGTGGAACTCGATCAGCAACGCCTGCAGCAGCTCGGCTTGAATGCAGCGGACGTGGTCAAGCGCCTGTCCGACGAGAACGTCAACGTTTCCGGCGGACGCATCGAAAGCGGCTCGCAGCGTTACCTCGTGCGTACCGTCAACCAGTTCGGCACGCTCGAGGAGATGCGCAACCTGCTCGTCAAGGTCGATAGCAACGGCGTGCCGGTGCATCTGCGTGATATCGCCCAGGTGCGCCAGGGTTACAAGGAGCGCGAGGGCATCGTGCGCGTCGACGGCCACGAAACGATTGAACTCGCCATCTACAAGGAAGGCGACGCGAATACCGTCAGCGTGGCCGCGAATGTGCGCAAGCAGCTGGATCGTCTCACGTGCGCGCAGGTGAAAGAAGGCTGCACTCCGGTGCTGCCGGCGAACGCCAAGCTCGACACGATCGACGATCAGTCCATTTTCATCCAGAGCTCACTCGATGACGTGCGCTTCGACGCGATCATCGGCGGCATCCTGGCGATCGTGATCATTTTCTTCTTCCTCAGCGACGTGCGCAGCACGCTGATCATTGCGCTGTCGCTGCCGATTTCCCTGATCGCGACATTTTTCTTCATGGGACAGTTCGGCGTCAGTTTGAACGTCATGTCTCTCGGCGGCCTCGCGCTCGCCACCGGCATGGTCGTGGACGATTCAATCGTGGTGCTCGAGAACATCGCGCGCATGCGCGAGCAGGGCATGGGCATCCTGGAGGCCGCGGTCAAGGGTGCGCGCGAAGTGTCGATGGCGGTGATCGCCTCGACGCTGACGACCGTGGCGGTATTTTTTCCGCTCGTCTTCGTGCAGGGCGTGGCCGGTCAGCTGTTCCGCGACGAGGCATTGACCGTCACGTTCGCGATGCTGATTTCGCTCATCGTTGCGATGACGCTGATCCCCATGCTCGCTTCGCTGAAGGGCCGGGCGCCGCTCGCGTACCGGGAAGAGGAACGGTCGCCGGGCTGGCAGCCGACCGGGCGCTTCGGCAAGGAATTGAAGAGCGTTACGACGCCGGTCTCGCGCGGCATCGGGTGGATTCCCCGTTCGATCGCCTTCTTGTCAGTTCGTGCGGTGCGCGGTTTGCGCTGGCTGATTTTCACACCGCTCGCTTTCGTCGGCCGCTACGCAATGAAGCCGTACAACGCCGCGGCGCGCAGCTATCATGGGTTCCTGCCGAAAGCGCTCGCGCATCCGTTCGCGGTGCTCGGCCTCGCGGCCGCGATGTTCGCCGCCAGCGTCGCTTTGATTCCCACGTTGGGCATGGATCTGATCCCGTCGCTGGCGCAGGGGCGTTTCGAGATGACGGTCAACGAGCCACCGGGCACCGCGCTGATCGACACGGACAAACTCGTCGCCGAACTGCAGCGCAAGAGCGCCAGCGATCCCAACATCGCATTGATCTACGGCGTCAGCGGTACCGGCACGCGGCTGGATGCATCGCCGACCGAATCCGGCGAAAACATCGCGCGCCTGCTCATCGTGCTCAAGCCGGGTGTCGGCGAGAAAGGCGAGCGCGCGGCCACCGATGCGTTGCGGGCAGCCATGGCAACGCATGCTGGCTCGGAGGTGAAATTCGCGCGGCCGCAATTATTCAGTTTTGCCACGCCGCTGGAAGTAGAACTGCGCGGCTACGACCTGGCGTCGCTGGAGAAGGCCGGCAAGAAATTGTCGACGCTGATGAATGCGTCGCCACGATTCGCCGATGTGAAATCGACGGTCGAAGGCGGCTATCCGGAAATCCAGATTCACTTCGATCAGGAACGCGCCGCTGCGCTTGGCCTGACGACCAAGCAGATCGCCGATCAGGTCGTGAACAAGGTGCGCGGCTCGGTCGCCACGCGCTACACGTTCCGCGATCGCAAGATCGACGTGCTCGTGCGCGCACAGGCCGACCAGCGCGGTACCGTGGACGACATCCGCAACCTGATCGTGGGCTATTCGACGCAAGGCGCGGCGGCGACGACCGCCGCAGGTTCGAGCACAACGACCGCGGCGACGACCACGGGTGGCACCGCTGCCACCACGAATGGCGCACCGATTCGTCTGTCGTCCGTCGCCGATGTCGTCGCCACCGAAGGACCGAGTCAGATTCATCGCGTGAGCCAGGAGCGCGTCGCCATCGTCTCGGCAAACCTGCATTACGGCGATCTCGGCACCGCCGTCAATGAAGTGCGCAAACTGATTCGCGACAATCCTCTTGCGGCCGGCGTCACTACGCACATCGGTGGGCAGAGCGAAGAACTCGATGCGTCGGTGAAGTCTCTGGTCTTCGCGCTCGCGCTGGCGATCTTCCTCGTCTACCTCGTGATGGCTTCGCAGTTCGAATCGCTGCTGCATCCGTTCGTGATCATGTTCTCGATTCCACTCGCGTTGGTCGGCGCGGTGCTCGCGCTCAAGATCACGTTCACGCCACTCAGCGTGGTCGTGTTCATCGGCCTCATCATGCTCGCGGGCATTGTCGTCAAGAACGCGATCGTGCTGATCGACCGCGTGAATCAGCTGCGCGAGGAGGGCGTCGACAAGATCGGCGCGCTCGTGCAGGCCGCCGAATCGCGCCTGCGCCCGATCTCGATGACGACGCTGTGCACGCTGCTCGGCTTTATGCCGCTGGCGATCAGCATCGGCGACGGCAACGAAGTGCGTGCGCCGATGGCGATTGCGGTGATCGGCGGCTTGCTCGTCTCCACGCTGCTGACGCTGATCGTGGTTCCGGTCGTGTACAACTTGCTCGACCGCCGCCCCGATGCGTATTACGTCGCACGTCGCGCGCGCAAAGGTGAGACTGAAACAGTCCCGGCCGCCATGGCTGAATTCGATGTGCACGCTCCGGCTGGAGAAACCGCATGACGCTTGCCGAGCTGAGCCTCAAGCGACCCGTCACCGTCATCATGGCGTTCGTGTCGATGACGGTCATCGGCCTGATTGCCGCGTGGCGTTTGCCGCTGGAATCGATGCCGGACATCCAGTTTCCGTTCCTGGCGATCATCATTCCGTACCAGGGTTCGACGCCGGCGGAAGTCGAACGCACACTCACGCGACCGATCGAGGAAGCGTTGTCGACGCTGACCGGCATCCAGCGCATGGAATCGATCACGCGCGCCGACGGCGTGAACATCGAGCTGCAATTCAAATGGGGACAGGATACGAGCACCAAGGCGGTCGAAGCGCGCAACAAGATCGACGCCATTCGCGGCGATCTGCCGACCGACTTGCGGCGTTATCAGATTTTCAAAGGCTCTACGGCCGATCAGCCGGTGCTGAACCTGCGCGTCTCGGCCGATCACGACTTGACCAACGCCTACGAATTGCTCGACCGCATGCTCAAGCGCCCGCTCGAGCGCTTGCCGGGTGTGGCGCAAGTCAAGATCGAAGGCGTGGCGCCACGCGAAGTGCAGATAGAGATCGACGCCAATCGTCTGAGCGCCGCCGGTGTCGGCTTGAACGAGCTGTATCAGAAATTGTCGAGCGCGAATTTTTCCGCATCCGGCGGATTGATCAAGGATGGCGACACGCGCTACCACGTGCAGCCGGTCGGTGAGTGGAGCAGCGTCGATCAAATTCGCAACATGGCGCTCAACGAAAAAGGCCTGAAGCTTGGCGACATCGCCGACGTCAGCGTCAAGCCCGGCCGCCTGACCTACGCGCGCCATCTCGATCAGCGCCCGGCCGTGGCGATCGATATTTCCAAAGAGCGCAGCGCGAACCTCGTCGACGTCGGCCGAACGGTCATGGCCGAGGTCGATCGCATTCGTCAGGAACCCGAGCTGCGCGGCATACAGATATACGTACTCGGCGATCAAGCCAATGCGGTGACGACGAGCCTGCGCCAGCTCAGCCAGGCCGGACTTGAAGGCACGCTGCTGTCGATTCTCGTGCTGTTCTTCTTCCTGCGCGACTGGCCGTCGACGCTGATGGTGTCGCTGGCGATCCCGATCTGTTTCATCATCACGCTCGGCTGCCTGCAATTGTTCGGCATGACGCTGAACATCCTGTCGATGATGGGCTTGCTGCTCGCGGTCGGCATGCTCGTCGACAACGCGGTCGTCGTCGTCGAAAGCATTTATCACTACCGAGAACAGTATCCCGACAAGCCGTGGTACAGCGCGGTGGAAGGCACGCAGGTCGTCGGCATCGCGATCGCCGCCGGCACACTCGCGAGCATCATCGTGTTCCTGCCGATGGTGTTCGGCGAGAAAGACGACATCAGCATCTTTCTGACCCAGGTTGCCATCTCGATGGCGATCGCGCACCTGTCGTCCTGGCTGGTGGCAGTGAGCCTTGTACCGATGCTGGCAGCGAAGTTGCCACCGCCGAAATTCATCGGCCGCAAGAATTTGATCACGCGGATGCAGACCGCATATGCGCGCCTCATTACCTGGACGCTGGCGCACCGACGCTGGACGATGACGGGTCTCGTCGCGCTGCTTGTAATCAGCATTGTGCTGCCGGCGTCACACGTGAAGTCCGAAATGTTCCCGGCCGGCGATCGTGATCGTCTGTTCATCGGTTATCGATTGAACGCGCTCTATCCGCTGGCGGAACTTAAAACGTCGGTCGACAAGGTCGAACAATACCTGCTGGCGCACAAAGCCGAATTCCACATCAAGAGCGTCTACAGCCGCTATGCCGAGGATGGCAGCGATACGTTCAGCTCCATCCTGTTCGAGCCGAAGAATCCGCCGGCCGAGAACGCCTGGCAATTCGTCAAGCAGCTACTGGGTTTCAAGCAGAACCCGTTCGACACCAAGCAGATCATGGAAACGATCCGCAAGGACATGCCCAAGGTGCCGATCGGCGAGCCGCTGTTCGATTTCAACGACAACGGCGGCGGCGACACCAGCATCAATCTGAATCTAAACGGCGATTCGGGTCAGGTACTGCGAGAGTTGTCGGCCTCCGTCATTCCGGTGCTGCGCCAGATTCCGATCCTGCATGGGATCAATTCCGCGCAGGACAGCGGCAACCGCGAGCTGTCGGTGCACGTGGATCGCGAGAAGGCCAAGGAATACGGCTTCTCCGCTACGGACGTTGCGCAATTCATCGCGATCGCGCTGCGCGGCATGCAGTTGAAGGACTTCCACGGCGGCGACGCGCAACTGCCGGTATGGCTGCGCTTCCGCGGCTCAGACGCGCAGAGTCTGGACGATCTTTCCGACTATAAACTGCGCCGGGCCGACGGCGTGCAGGTTCCGCTGTTGTCGATGGTGCAGATGGCAACGACCAACGCCTCGTCCGTAATCGAACGCAGCAACCGGCAGACTTCCTTTGCGCTCAAGGCACGGCTCGCCGAAGGCTCGACCAGCGACGACGCGCGCAAGGCAATCACCGCGGCGATGAAAACCGTGCAGCTGCCGGCGGGCTACAGCTGGAGTTTCGGCCGCAATTTCGACCGCGACGACGACGCCGGCAAGAAGATGATGTTCAACCTGGTCATCGCGCTCGTGCTCGTGTACGTGTTGATGTGCGCGATGTTCGAATCGCTGATCTATCCGGCTGCAATCCTGACCACGTTCATCTTTTCGATCTTCGGCGTGTTCTGGCTGTTCTGGCTCACCGGTACCGTGTTCTCGATCATGGCAATGATCGGGGTACTGATTTTGATGGGCGTAGTCGTGAACAACGGCATCGTCATGATCGTGCACATCAACCAGCTGCGCCACAAAGGGCTTGGCCGGCGCGAAGCGCTGATCCAGGGCGCGAAAGACCGCTTGCGTCCAATCCTCATGACGATGGGCACCGCGATACTCGGCATGGTGCCGCTATGCATTCCTGGCGCCACGATCGGCGGCGACGGGCCGCCGTATTATCCGATGGCACGCGCAATCGCCGGCGGCCTCATGTTCTCCACGCTTGTCAGCCTGCTCGTGCTGCCGGTGATCTACTCGCTGCTCGACGACATGAGCCTGTGGTCCAAGCGCATGCTGCGCGAGGCGCGCGGCAAGACTGCTGCGCAACTGCAGGCCAGCACGGCGGGATAGAGCGTCGATCCTACAAGACGGTTGGACGTCTAACCCACGTTGCCGTCGAACGGTTCGCGCCTGCAAGGCCCGCGCAGTGGCCGATCTTCGGCTCGATTCTTCGAGTTGATCTGGGGAGTTGCCCCCGTCCTCCATAAGGGAAGCGCAGGATTCACCAACTCCGATAGGGGTGCAAGACTTCTTGCACGCCCTTTGATCATGGACATCGAAGCAATTTCGCCGAAACGTCAACCATTACCGGTAACGGTTCGCACTGCCATGCCCGGCGACGCTGCAGGTCTGGCGATGCTTTGTGCTCAAGCCGGTTGTCGCGTGGAGGTCGCCGATGTCGTCGAGCGTCTGCAGCACATCATGCAGCGCGGCGGCGGAATGGTGTTGGTCGCCGCCAGCGACGACACGACGATCCTTGGCCTGTTGCACGTGGCTCCGCATTACAGCCTGGCAGCACCGCCACAAGCCGATATCCGTGGCCTGATCGTGGATGTCGACTCGCGCCGGGCCTGTGTCGGTCGTGCGCTGCTCGGTATCGCCGAGGTGTGGGCACGCGACCGTGGCATGTCGCTGATGCAGATGCACAGCAATCTCGTGCGCGACCACGCCGATCGTTTCCTCGGAACACTCGGCTACACGCATTCATGCGAGCAGCATCTGTATCGAAAAACGCTGGCGTGAGGCAGGTAAATCCGGCAACGCAGTGGACGAACAAGCGTCCCGGCTGCGTTGAACGGAAAGGCCGGGCGACTACGGCAGTGAATCGATTGCCGTTCGCGCGGCAACGGCAAAACGCTGTTCCAATTCCAGCGGCTGCGGTGCTTGCGCAAACCAGCGCTTGAGCAAGTCCGCCAATTCGCGTTCGGGCTCGGCGCGCGCGCCTTCGCGCATGCGCGTGGACAGTCGTTGCACCTGGTGATTCATGCGCAGCTGACGATCTTCGCCGGGTGATTCGACTCCGGCGAGAAATTCCAGGCTGACGAGTGTTGCGCGCGCCGCAGCTTCATCCGTATCGATTGTCTCGCCCGCATGACGCGCGCTGAGCGATGCATCGAAATCGGCCGCGGAAGGCAAATCGTCCATGACGGCTGCTGGGCCGCCGGTTTCCTGCAGACGCAGGGCGGCGTATTTCTGCATTGCCGCGCTGAAGTGGCGCAGGCGTTTATGCCGTTCGGAATTTTTCAGGTTCAATGCGATCGCATCGCGCAATTCGCGTTGGCGCTTGAGCATCGCGCGATCGTCGCTGCCGCCGGATTGCCAGCGTGCATCGAGGTCGCGCAACTGCTTCTTTGCGCTTTCCGCGTCGTCGCCTAGTGCCGCCAATGCCGCATATTCGTCGAGCAGCTGTTGCGTCTGCGCTTGCGACGCAGTGGCGGCCTCCTCGCGCTGCTTGCGCGTCTCGTCGAGCTTGCCGAATACTGCATCGCAGGCGGCGCGGAATTCGCGCCACTGTCTCTGATCCGTATTGCGCCGGCCGTTGCCGAGGGCGGTCCAGCGTTTCTGCAGATCCCGCGTTTCGCGCGCCGCATTGGCGTTGCCGCCAGCCGACAGTGCCGTGGCCTGCGCAATCATTCGCGCCTTGGCAGCTTCAACTTCGCTTTCGTGCGCGCCCGCCAACGCGGACATGCGCGCGATGACGCCTTTGAGCTGCGTGGCGATCTGCGCACGCCGGCGCGGATCGACGCCGTCGAGCGCACGCAGCGCAGTGCTCGCCTGCGTGCGTAGTTCGGCGATACCTTTCCAGTCGCTGCTGTCATCACCAATCGCACTGGCGCGAGACACCAGGGCCTCGATTTCGTCCGCATGCGTCTGCCGGACTTCCTTGCGCTTGGCGAAGTACGCGCGCGTCGGACGCAGCGCGCGCGCGCATACGCCGTGGAAACGCTGCGCGATGCCGGCGGCGGCTTCGGTGTCGTCCGCCAGCCCTTCGGCGGCATTCATGTGGCGCCATTCTTCGCGCGCCTCGCGCACGCGCGTGGCGACCGCGTCCGGGTGTGCGCCGGAATCGACCAGGTTTTCGATGTCCGCGCACAGGATGCGGCGGCGCTGATTGTTCGACCAGTGTTGCCAGCGCTTGAGCTCGGCGTAGCGTGGCTGCAGAGCGTCGAGTCGGGCGCGCAGTTCCGGCGCAACATCGCGCAGTTGTTTGCGCCGCTCTTCGAGCTGCGCATGCAATCGATGCGCGACGGCGCTGTCGCCACTCTCGAGCGCTGCCGAAAAATCCCGGATGATGTTTTCGAATTCATCGCGCAGCGCTTTCTGGCGTGCGCGTTCCATGCGCGCTCGCTCTGCGGCAGCCTCGTCGATGCGCGGCGGCGTGACAATTGTTTCCGGCTGCGGCGGAGCAGGCGGTTCAACAACGGGTGCTGGCGATTCATGCACCACGGCGGGGCGCGGCTCGCCGGCTTTCCGCACGAGTGTGCGCGCGCCATGGAAGCGGGCGGACAGCGGCGCCGGTACGGTGTTGCCGAGGGTGTCCCATTCCGCTTCGATTTCCGCCAACAATGTCGCGGCATTCGCCGGCGACGTGCGCATGAGCGCCTCGGCGCGCTCGCACAGCGTCTGCGCGTGAGCGGCGATCGCAGTCGCATCGCCCGCGCCGATGCGCGACGCTTGCAAGCGCTCGCGTGCGCGGCGGCTGACGGCTTTGTCAGTCTTGCGCGTGCGTTCGGCGATGCGCTCGAGCAGCGTCGTATCGGTGATGCGTTCAAGCAGCTGCAGACGCAGCATTGCATCGGGATCGGCTGCCGCACGTTGCGCGAGCAGCGTTTGCTTCGAAACGCGTGCGACGGCCTCGCGACGCAGATCGACGTCCGCCGCCGAAGTCGCCACGCGCTCGATTTCATCTTCGCTCAGCGTTTCGAGTTCAGCGATGCGACGCGCAACAGACGGCGCGCCAGAGCCGGAACACAGCATCGACAGGTACGTTTCGCGCGCGACATTGCGCACCGAACCTTGCGCGTCACCGGTGGAGCGCTCGCGCCACGCCTCGTAGTCGCCAAGGCGTTGCAATGCCGCGAGGCGCACGCCGGGATCTTCGTCGCGACGCGCGATTTCCGGCAGTGCCGCGACGAGTTCCGCATCGTCGCTGTCCGCGGCGATAGCGGCTTTACGCGCGGCGGGATCCTTGTCCTGCCACTTGGGTTTGAACAGCAATTTGGAAAGAATCATAAGACGCGATGCAATATGCGGATTCCGGCCATCCACTCGCCGATCATCATGCCGAAGTTGGAGAACATGAACACGAGCAGCGTGCGCGAGACGCGATTGCGCCACCACCCGTGCCAGTCGATGACATCATCGCGCAGCGCCTCGAAATCGGCGACGCGCGGCCGCCGCAACGCCATCTCCACCGCTGCCGCGACAGCGCCGACCGGAACGAACGGACGAAACGGTTTGAGCGGGCCTACCACGAGCGCAGTCAGCACGCTCAGTATGTGACCGCCGCCGACAAGAGCGCCGAGGGCGGCGCCAACGCCGGTGAACAGGATCCAGTCCTGCAGCGCCAGCGTGCCGAAACCGACGCCGCGCGTGAACGCATAGGCGATCGCGCCGAAGATCGCGACGAGCAAGCCGACGCCGATCCACTTCGGCCATTGCGCGGCCTGCGGCACCGCGTTAAGCGTGGCGAGAAGGGCTTGTGGCGCGTCGTTCTGGTCAGCAAGTTCGCGTTCGATACCGGCCAGATGCCCGGCGCCGATGATTACGAGCACGCGCCGCAACGGCTGTTTGGCAGTTTCCTCGCGCAGGCGTGCGGCCATGAAGGTGTCGCGCTCGGCGATCAGGCTGCGGTACAGTGGCTCGGACTGCTGCGCGAATTCGCTGAATGCGCTCTGCAGCATGTCGCCTTGCTTGAGCTTCTCTATTTCTTCCTCGGCCACTGCACCACGCTCGAACACGCTGGCGACGAGTCCGGAAAAAATGCCGAGTCGGTCGCGCAGCCGCACGCTGCGATACGCACGCTTGAGTGTGGTGGCGATCTCACGATCGATCAGCCATAGCGGCTTGCCTTGGCTGTCGGCGAGATCGGCCGCGACTTTCATTTCCGCACCAGGCTCGATGCCGAACTGTTCGGCGAGACGCCGCTGGTACGCCGAAAGCGCGAGATTTGCCGCGACCATGCCGGCCTTGCCTTCGCGGATGATCTTGAGCAGGTCGAGATTACGCCAGGCTTCACGATCGCGCATCGAGCGGAAACGCGTATCGCACAGCTCGACCGCGATCGCATCGTAGTCGCCGCTTTCGGCCAGCGACCGAACCGCTGCCACGCTCGCACGCGACACGTGTGCGGTGCCAAGCAGCGTGTATTCGACGCCGTCACGCGTCACTCGCGCGATGGGCTGGTCGGCGTGCGCCGTGTCGACGGCATCGTTTGTCGCGGTGGGAGCGGTTGAGGAATCCATTGATCAGTCGCGGAAACGCTTCATCAAGTCATCGTAGGCATCGATGCGCCGGTCGCGCAGGAACGGCCAGATGCGGCGCACGTTTTCGCTGCGCTCCATGTCGATGTCGGCAATGAGCAATTCCGCTTTGTCGGGATTGGCTTGGGCCAGCATTTCGCCTTGCGGCCCGGCTACGAAACTCGAACCCCAGAATTGCAAGCCGCGGCCATCCTCTGGAGCAGCTTCGAAGCCGGTGCGATTGCAGGCGAGCAGCGGCAAGCCGTTGGCAACGGCGTGACCGCGCTGCACGATGATCCAGGCTTCGCGCTGTCGCTCTTTTTCGGCCGCCTCGTCGGCGGGGTCCCAGCCGATCGCGGTCGGGTAGAGCAGCAGATCGGCGCCGGCCAAAGCCATCAGGCGCGCGGCTTCCGGATACCACTGGTCCCAGCACACCAGCACGCCCAGTTTGCCGACCGATGTCGCCACCGGCTGAAAACCGAGATCGCCCGGAGTGAAGTAGAACTTTTCGTAGTAGGCCGGATCGTCCGGAATGTGCATTTTGCGATATTTTCCACAAATATCTTTTGCACAGTCGAACACGACGGCCGTGTTGTGATACAGGCCCGCGGCGCGGCGTTCGAACAGCGAAGCGACGATGACAAGTTTCAGTTCCGCCGCGAGCGCGCCGATGCGCGCCGTGCTCGGTCCCGGAATCGGTTCAGCGCGATCGAATTCGCCGACGCTCTCGTGTTGACAGAAATACGGCCCGTTGTGCAGTTCCTGCAGCAGCACCAGGCGCACCCCTTTGGCTGCCGCGGCGCGCAAACCGGCCTCAATCGCATGCAGATTCGCGGTCACGCTGCCGTGATCGGTTTCCTGCAGCAGCGCAACTCGGAGTGTCTTATACATTCAATATACCTTCGGGCAGCTGCATGGTCAGGCAATGCAGGCTGCCGTTTTGCCAGATCAGGGCCCGGCAGGGTACCGCAATTACTTCGCGTCCGGGGTGCGCCGCCGCGATCGCTCGTGCCGCTTCAGCGTCTGCGGGATCGCCGTAGGCCGGTACCAGCACCGCACCGTTGACGATCAGATAATTGGCATAGGACGCCGCCAGGCGCCGGCCATCATCGAAAATCGGCTTCGCCCACGGCAGACCCAGCAGGCGATAGGGCTGTCCGCTCGCTGTGCGCAGCGTCGTCAGTTCGTCCCGCATCGCGGTGAGTTCGTCGTAGTGCGGGTCGGCCGGATCGTCGCAAGACTGGAATACGATCACGTCGTCCGGCGCGAAGCGTGCGAGCGTATCAATGTGTGCATCGGTGTCGTCACCCTGCAGGTAGCCGCGTTCGAGCCAGAGCACGCGTTCGGCGCCGAGTCTTTCGCACAACACGCGCGTCATCTGCTCGCGGCTCATTTCCGGGTGGCGCTGATGCATGCAGCGCCAGGTCGTCAGGATCGTGCCAGCGCCATCGCTTTCGATCGCGCCGCCTTCCAGGGCCCAGTCGACGCGGCGATGATCGGCATTGCGGAACAATTCACGCGCGGCGAGGCCTTCGACGAGACGGTCATCGCGGTTCGCGGCGAACTTGCCACCCCAGCCGGTGAAGCGGAAGTCGAGCAGTCGATACGCGTCGGACGCACGCAACGTGATCGGGCCGGAATCTCGCAGCCAGGTGTCGTCGTATTCGATATCGACGAACCGGCACTGCGCTGCGACGTCTCCGAGCAAGGCCTGCGCACGTGCGCGCACCTGCGCGTCGGCGACACAGATCAGTACGGGTTCGGCGCGAGCGATGGCTGCGGCAAGCGCCACAAACGTGGTCTCGACATCGGCGAGGCGTTCGGCCCAGTCGGTTTGCGCATGCGGCCAGGCAAGCAGGACGCCTGCCTGCCGTTCCCATTCGGCAGGCAGGCGGAAATTCGTATGGGTCATTCGTTACTGGCGTTGCGGCGGGGGAGCGTTCTTCAGGCCGATTTCATTCGGCCCCTTGTTCATCACGCTGCTGATGACGCGATCGCGTTCAAAATATACGGTGTATTCCGGGTAGACCCAGCGATTGATCACCGGATGCAGTTTGGTATCGCCGCCGCGCGGGTCCTCCTTGGCTGTAGGAGCGCCATAGCGCGACTCGACCTGAGCCATGCTCATGCCGCGAGAAGGCGCATTCATGCCGCGCTCCTGCTTGACGCGGTCCACCAGCAGGACTTCGGCATGAGCCAGGTTGGCGACCGCAAAACCCGCTGCGGCCACGAAATATGCGAAGGAACGATGGTTCATGGCGCGTACTCCTCAACGCGCGGCGGATGCCGCGTTCCGAAGCAAATTCTGGCAGATTCTTCCTGTCGATTCCATGACTTGGGCAGCATTCCTGAATGTTGAGTAACGCGGCGGGCAAAATAAAAAAGGCCGCTCGAGGCGGCCTTTCCGATGCGAGCGGAGCGCCTGGTCTCAGCGCTGACGCGCCTTGAAGCGCGGGTTGCTCTTGCAGATCACGAAGACCTTGCCGCGGCGGCGAACGATCTTGCAATCACGATGACGCTGCTTGGCTGACTTGAGTGAGGACAGGACTTTCATGGCTTTACTCGTTCTGGGTATGGGGCACGAAGCCGCGCATTGTAAAGCATTGGGTCAGAAAGGGAAACTCCCCCATTACGGCTGCGTCCAACCGGCATGCCGGGGCGGAGGCGGGTCCAAGCCCTGATCGGACGCCCGCCAATCCGCGATTTTCTCGCGATCGAGCGGCAGACCATACCTATCGACGAATTGGCCGTGCCGGAAAGTAGCCGGCTGCCAGTCATTGCCCGTGAAACTCACCTCGACGGTCTGGCGTTCGTTCGGAAGGTCATTTTGCATGCGCGTTCTCCTGAATAAAAAAACACGACGCGGGAAAGCGCGCCCGCGTCGCGAACGGGGGATCTTTACGGAACCGGCGTGATGCGCAGCGCCCAGCGCACGCCATTGGCGTCGGTGGCACTGCGCCCGGTGATCTCGCCGGCGTTGTTGATGTCGTTGGCGAGCACGATGACGCCGGTGTAGTCGGTTTCGCCGGGTGCATTGAGGTCCTGCAAGCCGTGTTCGGTATCCCAGACGAATCCGTGCAAGCTACCGTCGCCAGCAACGAAGTAGCCGACGACCTGGCCGGCGTCGTTGATGCCGGTCGCCGTGCTGTTGTCGTCGCTCGCGGTGTTGAGGAATCTCACGCCGCCGCTGCGCGTCCAGACGAACGCGTGCGTAATGCCGGCGGTGGGATCGCTCGGGTCACCGGCGAATCCCGCGACGTCGCCGTTGTTGTTGATTGCGACCGGCGTATTCCAGAACGGTGCGGTCAGTGCACCGGCGCCGATATCGACGACGCTGCCGTCCTTGTTCCACAACACCGCATGTGCTGCGGTATAGCGGCCGACGGCCTGATCGCAGGCACCGGAAATTCCGACCACCTCGCCTTGGTCGTTGACGGCGACGGCAGCGCCGGAGCTGTCGCCGGGCAACAACGACAGCGCATGGATGGCGGTTTCGCCGGGACCATAGACCACCGGTAGGAATTGCAGTACCTGGCCGCTCTTGCCGGGGCCGGCGCCTTCGCAAGTCGGATCATGCACGGCGGTTTCCGCCCAGCCGACGATCGCGCCGCGATTGTTGGCGTCGGTAGCGTAGCCATTGTTGCCGCCGAGTGTCGGCAGTGCGCGCATGTGTCCAGCCTCGTAGACGAAGCCGCGACACGTGTAGCCGAGATTGTCGACTTGGAAGAAAGCGGAGCAGCTCCAGTTTTCGCCGAGCGGTTCCGGCGTTGCCGTCTGCGAAATACCGACGTAGCGACCGTGCAGGTTTTTCTCCGGCCAGGCGATGCTGCTGTTCGGCCCGCCGAGCGTGCCCAGATCGTGCGCGCCATCGGCCGTCCAGACAGTCGCGTGACGATGCAGATCGCCGGGCCTGGTGGAGAAACCGCCGACAACGCCGGCGTCGTTGATGCTGTTGCCCTGATTGCGCGCGCCGCCGAACGCGGGCAGGGTGTCGACATGATAGGCGGGCGCTGCGATTGCAGCGGATGCAACGCACATTGCTGCGGCGAGTGTAGTGAAGCTGAGACTGCGCATAACTCCTCCGGGATTGGTGGGTGTTGCGCGGTCACTTTCTCCAAGTCGCATCAGCGTGAGGAGTTCCACTTTTGCGACGGCGCATGGTCCGGCTGCGTCTGCAAAGCTAACGTCAGGAGGCTTTGCCCATGCGTCGCTGGGAACTCTCGCTCGCGCTCGATCAGCGCCGGGAACAACCGTTGTTCCTGCAGGTGGCAAGCGCCATCGCCGATGACATCCGCTGCGGACGCCTGAAACCGGGTGAAGCCTTGCCGGGATCGCGCGAACTGGCGGAGCTGCTCGGCGTCAATCGCAACACGATTGTCGCCGGCTACGGCGAACTCGTTGCGGAAGGATTGGTCAGCACGCGCATCGGTGGTGGTACCTTCGTCGCCTGTGAAGATTCCATACCGATCATGCGCGCCGCAGTCGCGGCGAACACGCTGGACGATACGCCCACCTATGCGCTGACGGCACCACTGCCGTTGAAAATCCCGACAACGGCCTACAAACCCGGCGCTTTGATCCTTTCGCGCGGCGTGCCCGATGCGCGCCTGTTTCCGGCGCAGGCGATGGCACGTGCGTTTCGCCGCGCGATCGGCCGTCGCGGTTGCATGCCGCTCACGTACACGAATCCGGCCGGCCATCCGCGCCTGCGTGCCGAACTTGCCACGATGGTGTCGCGCACGCGCGGATTGTTTGCCACGCCGGACAATCTCATCGTCACGCGCAGCATCGAACAGGGCATCGATCTCGTCGCGCGCGCGTTGCTCGCGCCGGGCGATGCGGTCGTCGTCGAGCGCTTCAGCTACGCGCCGGCACGCAGCGTGATGAAACTCGCCGGCGCGCGACTGATTCCAGTGCCCGTGGACGAGCAGGGCATGGATGTTTCGGCGCTGGAAGCCGTGCTGGCGCGCGAAACGGTGCGGGCGGTGTTCGTGACGCCACATCATCAGTTTCCTACAACCGCGGTGATGTCGCCGGAACGCCGTGCGCGTCTCGCCGAACTGGCGCTCGCGCATCGCTTTGCCATCATCGAGGACGATTACGATCACGAATTGCATTACGCGGGCAAACCGATTCTCCCGATCGCTGCCGGTCGTGGTCGCCCGAATACGGTTTACATCGGCTCACTCGCCAATTTTCTGACGCCGGGATTCGGTACGGCATTCGTCGTCGCGCCGCCGGCGGTGATCGAGCGCTTGATCAGCTTCCGCGCCGCCAGCGACGCACAAGGCGACGCCGCGGTCGAGTGCGCAATTGCCGAATTGTTCGAGGACGGCGAATTGCTGCGGCATGTGCGGCGCATGCGTCGCATGTACGTGGCGCGCCGCGACGCGCTCGCTGCAGCACTGCAACGGCATCTCGGCAGCGCCATCACGTTTCGCGTTCCCGACGGCGGCATGGCGCTGTGGGCGCGCGTCGATGATGCGATCGACACCGCGACGTGGGCGCAGGCCGGCGCGCGCGAAGGTGTCGTATTCAACGATGC
>Ga0207674_10001881_pt1 | contig 26738 bp, 22 predicted proteins | sample KBSCornC72_FD_184303 | JGI IMG/M metagenome (GOLD analysis project Ga0207674, IMG submission 184303) | Corn rhizosphere microbial communities from Kellogg Biological Station, Michigan, USA - KBS Corn C7-2 (SPAdes) (version 2) | ecosystem: Host-associated > Plants > Roots > Rhizosphere > Soil ...
GCCAGAACGGCGCCTGCATGTTATCACCTGGCTCAAGTCGGCCTATCGCCACGCACCTGATCCACGCATCGTCGAGTTCCTCTTCGAGACCATCCAGGAGAACCCTCTCACTGAGATCACTGACCAGACGCGATATCAGATGGCGCTGCGATTCGAGGCGACGCGTGCCCTCGCGGAGTGTGGCGATCCACGGGCCGTTGGGCCATTGCTGGAGATCCTACAAAACCCCTCAAGCTCTCCCAGTATGAGACAATCAACGGTCCGGCCGCTCGGTGAGCTTGGAGACGCGCGAGCGTTGGAGGCGCTGATGGCTGCCTATGAAGCGAGTATGGCAGGGAATGATGGAATTGATGTCAGTGAACATCCAACACAACGGTATTCGTTTCAGGATGCTCTGCTGTGGGCCATGTCAAAAATTCACTCACGCCTCGATGCGGCAGGAGCCGACGCGGACTCCCCTGGGCCGTCGGCTGCAACATAACACGCCTGGGAAGGAATATGATTATGTCTGTACATGCGATAACGGCGGCATTCTCGCGCGCGCGTGACGAGGGCCGCACGGCGCTGTTGCCCTACGTGATGGCGGGCTATCCCGACGCCGCGACCAGTGAGGCGCTGGCGGTGGCGCTGGGCGAGACGGGCGCGGACCTGCTGGAACTGGGCGTGCCGTTCTCCGATCCGATGGCCGACGGCGCGACGATTCAAGCGGCGAGCCACCATGCACTCGAGGGCGGCATGACCCCCGAGGGCGCGCTGGCGCTGGCCGGACGCATACACGCGCGCATCGCGACGCCGCTGCTGCTGATGACCTACTACAACCCGATCTTTAGCGCTGGCATTGCATCGTTCTGCGAGCGGGCAGCCCAGGCGGGCATCGTCGGCCTGATCGTGCCCGACCTGCCGCCGGAGGAGTCCGAGCCGCTACAATCGGCGGCCAGCCAGCAGGGCATCGCCCTGATCTATCTGGTGACGCCGACCAGCCCGGACGAGCGGCTGGCCCAGGTGGCCGCGGCGGCTAAAGATTCTGGTGGCTTCCTCTACTGCGTCTCGCTCAGCGGCACGACCGGCGCACGCGACCGCCTGCCGGAGCACCTGGCGGCGTTCCTGGCCCGCGTGCGCGGCCACAGCGCTCTGCCGCTGGCGGTGGGCTTCGGCGTCTCACGGCCCGAGCACGTTGCCGAGATCGGCACGATGGCCGAGGGTGCGGTTGTCGCCAGCGCGCTACTCAATGCGGTGGACACCGCCCCGGCGGATAAGCGCGTCCAGGCGGGGGTTGACTTCCTGCATGCGCTTCAGGCAGGAGCACAAAGATAATGAGCGCGGGCGGCTGAATACTGACGCATTTCTTCCAGTAGGTACATGTGGTTTCGCCCTATGTCGGGATGTCGGGCGGGGATAGAGAAGGGATCAAACTATCATCGTAGCGTCTTGACCAGCCGTATGTCTTCCTCCTGGTAGCCGTGGCGGGCGTAGAAGGCGCGGGCGCGAGTGTTTGCCATTCCTGTGCCGAGCGCCAGGAAGGGCAGCCCCTGCCCGCGCGCCCAGTCTTCGGCGGCGGCCAGCAGCAGCGAAGCGACGCCCTGCCCCTCGACAGGTTCGATCACCGCCAGCTCGCCCAACTCGCCCTGTGGCGCGCCGGTGAAGTGCGCGCTCCGTTCGACCGTGGCCGCGCCGACCGGCGTGCCATCGGCATCCTCGGCGATGAATACCGTCCCGTCCGCGCCCATGCCCTCCAGATTCTCCAGCAGCCAGCCGCGCACCGTCGCCAGCATCGCCTCGCGGCTGCGCCAGGGCGGGATGCCGATCGTCAGCCGGGGAGCCAGTTGCTCCAAGAACGCTCGATCCGCCGCCGTTGCGGGTCTAATGCGCCATCGTGTCTTCTCCGCCACCGCGGACACCTCCTTATCTCGCATCACTCACTGATCTTCCAATGCCCACAGTATACACCAGGCGAGCTTTAATAAATTAATATGAACGTTCGACGGCGTGTGCTATTGTTTGAACAGGCCACTTCCATTTGTGTAGTAATGTGTGAGTCGAAAGCGAGTGGCGCAGATGAAGATAGGTCTCTTTGGCGCGAGCGGCATGATTGGCCAGCGGATAACGCTGGAGGCGCTGGTGCGCGGGCATGACGTGAAATCGCTGGCGCACCACCTCAACGGCCCGATCACGCATCCACGGCTGACGGAGGCGCAGGTGGATATCTTTGACCCCGCCAGCATCCTCGAAGCGATTGCCGATACCGATGTCGTCGTCAACGCGACCAGCGGGCGCAAGAGTCTCGATACCCACGCTTTCTACGTTGACTCGACCCAGGCGCTGATCGACGCCTTCGGGCGCGCGGGCGAGAAGCGGCTGATCGTCGTCGGCGGCGCGGGCAGCCTGGAGATTACGCCAGGGCAATTGTTGAAGGATGCGCCCGATTTCCCCGCCGTCGCGAAGCCAACCGCGAACGCTCAGGCCGAGACACTGGTGATGTATCGCGCCGCGCCGATCACCTGGACGTTCTTCTGCCCTGCGCGGATGATTCAACCGGGGCGGCGCACCGGCAAGTATCGGCGTGGCGGCGACCAGCTGCTGACCAACGATCAGAGCGAAAGCTATATCTCCGCCGAAGACTACGCCTATGCGCTGCTGGATGAGATCGAGCAGCCGCAGGCGATCCGCCAGCGCTTCACGGCGGTCTCGCTGGAGAAGTAATCACGATATAGCCAGTGAAGGAGAGACAACACTATGGAGACATTCGATGCCGTGCGCACGGTGCTGGCGACGCGCCAGTTCCGCGATACGCCAATCCCCGATGATGTCGTGGGCGAGATCGTTGAGGCGGCGCACCTGACCGCCAGCGCCAGTAATGCGCAGCCGTGGCACTTTATCGTCGTCCAGAACAAGGATACGCTGAGGCAGCTGGGGCAGATTGCGACGACCGGACCGTATATTCCCCAGGCGCCGCTCGCTATCGTCGTCGCGACCGAGAATACCTCTATCGCCCTCTCGGATGGCAGCAGGGCGATCCAGTCGATGGTGCTGACGGCGTGGTCACACGGCGTCGCCTCGAACTGGGTGGGCTTCCATCGCCTGGATGCGGTCAAGCCGCTGCTGGGCGTCCCCGACAACCTAGATGTGCTGGCGATTGTGCCGTTCGGCTACCCAGCCAAAGCGGCGGGCGCAGGCAAGAAGAAGCGCAAACCGCTCGGCGAGGTGGTCTCGCGTGAGCGGTTCGATCAGCCGTATTCGTAGTCGTCGGCGACTTACCGTTGGCCGGGAGTCAGCACGCCGTCGCTGATGTCGTAGACCTCGTCGGCCATCTGCGACGCCTGGGGATCGTGCGTGGTGACGATGAAGGTGATGCCCGCGCGATGGGCCACGCGACGCATTAGGTCGAGGATGGCGAGGCCGGTGTGGCTGTCGAGGTTGCCGGTCGGCTCATCGGCCAGCACGATTCGCGGCGCGTGGACCAGCGCCCGCGCGATGGCCACCCGCTGCTGCTCGCCACCGGAAAGCTCCGGCGGGCGGTGCTTCTCGCGCTCGGCCAGCCCGACCAGCGCCAGCGCCTCGTGCGAGCGGCCCTCGCGTTCCTTGCGGGCGGTGCGCGCCAGCCGCAGCGGCACCTCGACGTTTTCGCGCGCGGTCAGCACGGGATTCAGATGGGCCGCCTGGAAGACGAAGCCAAGATCGTGTCGCCGTAGCTCCGTCCGTTTGCGCTCGCTCAGCGTGGCGAGGTCACGTCCGAAGAGCGCCACATGCCCGCTGGTGGGGGAATCCAGCCCGGCGATGATGTTGAGCAGGGTCGTCTTGCCCGCGCCGGAGCGCCCGCGAATGGCGACGATGCGTCCCTCGCCGACGGTCAGCGTGACGTGCCGTAGTGCGGTGACTGTGCCGCCACCGCCAACCTTGAACTGCTTGACGACATCCTGTGCCAGCAGCAGCGGCTTTGGGCTGGCTGATGTGGCTGGCGCGGCCTGCATGGCGGGTGGATTGGGCATCGACGGCATGGCGGGCATTACGGGCGCGGTATCAATATCCTCGGCGGGGCGCTGATATGGCTGGTATGGCTGATATGGCTGGTATGGTTGATATGGCCCGTCCGACCGATTCCCGTCGTTCTGGCTCTGCGGTGTCCCCCACTGCATGTGCGCGCTACTCCTCGCTCCGATGACGCCTATCTCTAGCTACTGGCTACGACGCCCAGTCTCACCCCGACTTTACCGGCACGCTTATTGTAGCAGATGGCGTATACTACCCGCGAAAAGAGGGTGACCGGCATTCCACCGATCACCCTCTTGCTAACGGCTAGTGTTGTTATTCGCGAATCTGGCGGGCGGGCAGCGGACGCACCAGCGGATTCGGCCCGTTGGGGCGCTCGTCCTCGTTGCGCGGCACTGGCTGGCGCACCAGGAACGACGGCGCGCGCGCCACATCCTGCATTGGCATCGAGATATCGCGGCCAAAGCGGTTGTAGAACGAGAGCTCGAAGTTGGGCGTCTCGCCGAGCGCGCCGTGCGGGCAGACCTCCACGCAGTCGCCACAGAAGATGCAGCGGTCCAGCGCGAAGTCCCAGCGCACCAGCTCGCGCTCCGCCATCATCAGCGAGCCGGTCGGGCAGACCTGCACGCATGCGCCACACGAGACACAGTCCGTCTCATGCAGTGAGGCGTTGAACGGCGTCGAGACTATCGTATCGAAACCGTGGCCAAACATGCCGTAGCAGTTCGGGCCGATCACGTCATGGCAGACGCGCACGCACTGGGTACAGTTGATGCACTTGTTTGGGTCGCGCAGAATGAAGCTGTGCGAGAGATCGAACTCGTAGTCGTGGTAGTCGCTCGGCTCGCCATCGTGGAAGCGGTTGTTTTCGAGGTTGTACTCGATGCTGTACTTCTGTAGATCGCACTGCCCCGCCGCCGGACACGCGCACTGGAGGCAGCGGCCCGCCTCGCGCTCCGCCTGCTCCTGCGTGTAGCCCATCTCGATCAGCCGGAAGTTGCGATCGCGCTCGTCATAGGGCAGCATCGGCATCTTGACCTTCGGCTCGACCGGCTTGTAGGGCACGATGTCGAAGAGGTCGGGCTTGCGCTCCTCCGCCTCGATGGTCTTCGAGACGACCGCCATATCCTCACTACGCAGGTAGGCATCAATAGAACGGGAGGCCAGCTTGCCCTGCGCCACGCACTCGATGATGGTCGAGGCGCCGATGACCGCGTCGCCGCCCGCGAAGACGCCTTTGCGCGCCGTCATGAAGTTGTACGGGTCGGTCTCGATAGTCTGGTGCTTCGTCCAGTTGATACCGCTACTCTCTGGCAACACCGCTTTATCGGGCTTCTGGCCATACGCCGGGATCACCGTATCGCAGCTAATCTGATATTCGCTGCCGGGGATCGGCACCGGGCGGCGGCGACCAGTGGCGTCCGGCTCGCCCAGCTGCATCCGCTGGAACTCCAGCCCCGTCACCTTCGTACCATCGTGGATGACCTTCGTCGCCGACGCGAACAGTTGCAGGTCCGTGCCCTCGTTCTCGCCGTCCTCGACCTCCTCGAAGGTGGCCGTCATCTCGCCACGTCCGCGGCGATAGACCGTATGCACCTTCGCGCCCAGACGGAGCGAGGTGCGCGTGCAGTCAAACGTCGTGAAGCCGCCGCCCAGCACGATCACCTCTTTGGTGTCGTCCACCGGCTGCGTCAGGCCGCGCGTCTTATCCTGCAAATAGGCGATGGCGTTGATGACGCCGGGCAAATCCTGGCCGTCGAGGCCCAGCTCGTTCGAGGTCCACGCGCCGATGGCGAGATAGACCGCATCGAAGCCCTCGTTGAAGAGATCGTCAATCGTGAAGTCCTCGCCCAGCTTGACGTTGTACTGCACGTCCACGCCGAGCTTCCAGACGCCCTCGAACTCGCGGTCGATCTGGTCTTTCTCCAGGCGATACTCCGGGATGCCGTAGCGCAGCATGCCGCCCGCCTGGGGCATCATGTCATAGACCTTGCAATAGTGGCCCTTGAGCGCCAGATAGTAGGCGGCGGTCAGCCCGCACGGCCCCGCGCCGACGATGGCGACCTTCTTGCCGGTCGCAGCTTCCTGCACCCACGGCGTCGGCGGGTCGTCCATGCACTGCTCAGCGGCATAGCCATGCATGCGGCAGATGGCGATCTCCTCTTCCACCAGCCCGCGGCGGCAGACGTCCTGGCAGGGCGCCGGGCAGGTCAGGCCAAGGATGTAGGGGAAGGGCAATACTTCCTTCACCAGCCGCGCCGCCTCGCGATTCTGCCCCTTCGCGATCAGCTCCAGGTAGCCGGGAATATCGATGTGCGTCGGGCAGCCGACCTGACACGGCGGCTGGCAGTAGGCGTTATGGTCGGAGAGCATCATCTCCAGGTTGGTGCGGCGAATGTGCTGCAGCCGGTCCGACTTCGTGCGCACGACCATCCCCGGCGCGGCGGGCGTATTGCACGACGGCAGCGGACGCTCCGCCCCCTCGATCTCCACCAGACACATGCGACAGGCCGAGGTGGGTTCGAGTTTCTCATCGTTACAGAGATTCGGAATGTCGAGAATCCCGTTATCCACCGCAACGCTGAGAATAGTCTGCCCCTCATAGGCGCGCATTGGGCGGCCATCGATGGTCAGCGTGAAGGATGGCTGGCCATGGTCGTTCCGTTCGAACGGCTGCCCGCCCGGCGTGGCGGCGGAATCATCACGAATCGTGACTGCCATAGAATGCCTCTTCCCAGATTGCCTATTGTCTATTGCCTTATTGTCTCAAGATGCTTAAAGCACGTGCTTGGTCGCATAGCGATGCGCGCGCACCGGCTCGCAGACGCCCGTCGGGCACGTGCCGTCGAGATGAGCGGTGAAGTCGTCGGCGAAGTATTTCATCGCCGTCGTCAGCGGCTTGACCGCGTTGACGCCGAAACCACAGAGCGAGCCATCCGGCACATACTGCGCGAACTCGGTCAGCAGCGCCAGATCGTCTTGCGTGCCCAGGCTGCTCATGATGCCTTCGAGCGTGCCGCCGATGCGTTTGACGCCGACCCGGCAGGGCACACACTTGCCGCAGGATTCGCGGGCAAGCGTGTTCGAGCGGTCGGTGGCCCAGCGCACCATACAGGTGTCTGCCGGGAGCAGCTCGATGATGCTGGAGCCGACGATGGCGCCGGCATCTTCCAGTGTCTCGTAGTCATAGGGTGTATCCAGCAGGCTGAGCGGCAACGCGCCACCCTCGCCGCCGCCGACGACGACCGCGCGCGTGTTGCTCTCGCTGACCGGCGCGCCAGCCTTCGCCAGCACATCGCGAAGCTTCGTGCCGAAGGGCGCCTCGACGATGCCCCCCTGCGGGGAGCCAGGCCAGATGACCGTCAGCAGCTTCGTGCCGGGGCTGCCCTCGGTGCCCAGCTTGCGGAAGGCGTCGCCGCCGCGCGCCACGATCACTGGCAGATTCGCCAGCGTCTCGACGTTCTGCACGACGGTGGGCTGGCCCTGCAAGCCGTACTCGGTCGGGTACGGCGGACGCTGTTGCGCCTTCATCGGGCGGCCCTTGATGATTTCGAGCAGGGACGATTCCTCGCCTGCCATGAAGCCGCGCTCGACGCCGACCAGCGTGATATTCAGATCGGTCTGCGAGCCAAAGATGCCCCGCCCCAGCGCGTTGCGCTCCTGGGCGCTGGCGAGCGCCGCGCGGATGCTCTCGGCGGCTGCGGTGCGGCTGCTACGGACGTAGAGGTAGGCCTCGGTCGCGCCGATGGCATAGGCGGCCAGCGCGATGCCCTCGATGACCAGGAACGGGTTGCGCTCCAAGAGGCTACTCGCCACGGCGGAGCGCATGTCGGCATCGTAGGCGTTGCAGACGAGATATTTCTCGTCGGCCACCGCCTGGGCCACCAGTTTCAGCTTCTCCGCCGTCAAAACGCCCGCGCCGCCGCGCCCGCGCAGGCCAGCGGTGCGTAGCTCGCCCAGCACCTGCGCGGGCGTCATCGTCGTCAGCGCCTGGCGAAGACCAGTGAATCCGCCCTGCTGCGCGTAGGCGTCAAAGCTTGTCAGCGCCGGGCCGGATGTTGTCAGCAAATATGATTGCGTCTCAGGCACGCTGCGCCCTCCGATGGTTGATGCTGCCATACTTGCCGCGCGTCGCCGCCGAGGGGCCACGCTCGACGCCGTCGGTGCGTAGCACGCCCGCTGTGGCAGCGGCGGCGGGCTTGAAGCGCTCACTGGCGGTCACGATGCCGAAGATGTCGCTCAAATCGACGCCGCGCCGCTCCACCACACGCCAGGCGACGGCCAGCGGCATCCCGTCATAGGCGTCCATCAGCTCGTCGAGCAGCGCCGTCAGATCCCAGGCGTCGAACGGCGCGCGGTCGAGAATCTCGTCGGCTTTGGCAAGGTCTACGGGCTGCTCCAGCTCGGTGGTGACGGGCGTCAGCACGGGCGGCGAGAACGGCCGGTTGGGATAGTTGACAGCGTACTCCGAGATACGCGGCGTGTAATAGCCAGCCACCGAGGTCGGCGAGAAGTAAGGCCGACGGCGGAAGCGCAACGTGGGCCGCGCCTCGATGGTGATGGCGCGCGGCGGGCAGGCCTTCTCGCAGAGCAGGCACGCCTCACACTTCAGGTTGAACGGCGTTGCCTGCCCATCCTCCTGGATCAGCTGGATTAGGCCGCGACTGCGCGGCGGCAGCTTGCGCTTCTCATAGGGATAGAGCCGGGTGACCTTGGGCCGGGTCACGTGGCTCAAGGTCAGGCCCAGACCCTGAAGGATTCCGCGCATCGTTCGCTCCTTATGTAGTCTTCGCCTTTAGTCTATGCCTAGTCTTCGCCTAGTCTTCGCCGCGAATCTTCAGACCCTGCTTCTCGATTTTCTCACGCAGCTTGAGAATGCCCTCGATCAGCGCCTCTGGCCGGGGCGGGCAGCCTGGCACGTAGATATCAACCGGCACGAGTGTATCCACGCCCTGCACGGTGTAATAGCTATCGTAGAACTCGCCGCCGGACGTGGCGCACTGGCCGAGCGAGAGCACCCACTTGGGGTCGGGCATTTGCTCGTAGAGGCGCACGAGGCGCGGCCCCATCTTGACACAGACGGTGCCCGCGACGATCATCAGGTCGGCCTGACGCGGGCTGGAGCGGAAGACCTCCGATCCCCAGCGCGAGAGGTCATAGTGGCTCTGCGCGGCGGCCATCATCTCGATGGCACAGCAGGCGAGGCCGTAGCCCAGCGGCCAGATCGAGCGACTGCGCGCGTAGTTCTGCGCCCATTTGAGCATATCGGCGACGCTGGTGAGCGCCACCTGCCCTTCCTGGCTGCCGGGGACATATTCGCCAGTGCGCCGTTTGGTGCTCTGGTCCAGCATCTGAACAGTAATACCGCGCGGGGCTCCACTGCCCGCTGCGGGGCGATTGGCGTTATCTGCACTCATGACGAAGGCGATCCCTTCTGCATCGGCGCGACTCGTGTTCGCGCGCCTGGCCGGGCGTACGCATGCTACGCGTCAGGGGAACAGTGCGCGCCGACAGTGTTGAATGAGCATCGGTGAGTATTTGTGGCGGAGCCGTGCGGGCGCTGTCACGCGGGGGCGCACGGTGGCCCAAAGTTCATTATAACAGAAGCCCAGCGCCCTGCCCACCCACACACACCGTTCGGTTCATCCGCCAGCGAGGAGCCGGGCGTCTTGCCGGGACGCTCCCAGGCGCTACCCCCTGACACAAGTACCAGTCGGCGCAATTTCTTGTGTTGTGGGCGCGATGCGGGTTGGCACGACTTCCGCCTTATTGCCCCTTGCCAGATACCGCGCTCTCACCTAAAATACAGTGCTTGATGGCGCTTGCTGGCTGGATGCCGTCCGTCTGGTTCTCTTTCAGGTGTGGGATGGCAGTGGCTGACGACGATGTAACAGCCGTGCCGTGGCGATGCGCCAGAGACTGTTTCAGACGACGCGCCACCTCAGTCTACTGGGGATGAGGTGGGTGGGCGTGCTTTCGCGTGCGCGCGAGAAGCGCGATAGAAACGGCATATCACATGATGAACAAGGAACCCAGGCCTACGCGCCGGACGCCGCAATGGTTGCGCCGGAGTAATTCATCGCCAGAGAACCGGATGGCCCCTGAAGGAGCAGAGGGCGGCGCATTCTCGCCCCGCGAGAATCCCAAATGGACCCGACCCATCCGCGAAGAGAAGGCTCCACCGGAGCCACGGCTGGCGCTCTCGACGGTGATTGACCAGACGATCAACGTGATGGATGAGCGCGAGGAGCAGCGCCATAACCTCATCAATACCCTGATCATCGTGCAGCTACTCATCACCGCGGCCGTCTCATTCGGCTATCATGATAAACCTGGCCTTATCTTCCCGATCATGCTCGGCTCGCTGGTGGTTTATCTGGCCGCGCTCGTGGTTGGGAATGTCTTCAAGGACGACCGCCTCGCCGCCTATTTCCTGGTCTTCGGCGGCGGTGTTGCCATCACGGCGCAGGTTATCGCCGCCATGCTGACGGGCAGCGCCGAGGCTACAGGCCACGTCGCGCTCTTCTTCCTGGCGGTCATGCTCGAAGCTGGCCTGCTGATGATCCCCCAGGTGACGGTGATCGTCGTGGCAGCCGCGCTGGCGCTTTCCGGGGCGATGCTGCTGTTGATCGCCGTCAATAACAACGTCACAGGGTCGCAGATCTATGTGGTCATGCTCTATACCCTCAGCCCGCTGGCGCTGACGGCCATTCTCTCGTGGCTGCTTTCACATTTCATCTATGCGACGGCGGTCACTGCCCAGCATGCGCAGGACCTCGAGTTCCGGCAGGCGCAGTTCCAACAGATGAAGATGCATGAGCGCGAGCGCCAGGAGCAGCTCGACAGCAACATCGGCGCTATTCAAGTGGCGATTGCGCAGGCGATTACCGGCGACTATACCGTGCGCGTGCCAGTGATGCCCGGCGATCTGGAGGTGGTGGAGAACAGCCTGAACCTGCTGCTCGATACCTTCGACTCGATGGTGCAGGTGCAACAGGAAAACGCCCGGATGACCGGCGCGGTGCTACCCATTACCGAAGGCCTGAATCGACTCAATGTGAACGATACGATTACCCCGGTCCATACCATCAAGACCGATACGCCGTTCGACAATGTCTCGGTAATGGTCACCCGCATCGCCGACAACTACAATCGCCGTCTGGCCCGCCTGCAAGAGCAGCTTGGCCGTGTCTCGGCGGGCGTTGCCCATAGCCGCGATGGGCTGACCAACGCATCGGACGAGTTCGTGGCGGCGCGGCGACAGGCTGGCGCGCTCATCTCGCGCGCGGAGGGGTTGCAGGCGTCGTTGCAGAAGCAACTGGAGTTGCTGGCGCAGGCCCGGCGGATGATGGCCGCGGTGCTGCCATCGCAGATTACCCAGACGGCGGACCCACTCGAAGGCGGCAATCCCGCGCTCAAAGGGCTTGGCATAGGCGTCGAGCCGGGACTGACGCACGAATTCGAGGCGCTTGCGCCCGCTACGCCCGGTGAAGCTAACATCGCTCCGCTGACCATGCCTCTGCCCGCACTGGACGCTGGCCAATCCGCCGATGAGAGTCGGCCGAGCGGGTCGCATGGCGCACATGGCACGAATGGTCGGGCGCTGGCGTCGGATGGCGAGCTTCCGGCGGAGCTGGTCGAGGTGTGGCATCTGCTGCTGCAAATCGGTGAAGAATTGAACCAGCAGGAACGCGCGGTCGCGGCGTTCGCACAGGAGCTTGGCGTGCTCTCGCGCACGGTGCGCAACGCCGATACCGGGATTGCCTGGACGCTCACGGCGCTGGATACGGTCCAGAAGAGCAGCGACATCGCGCAGCAGTCCTCGGCGCAACATCTGGCGCCCGATGGATCAGACGGAGCTGATGATGGCCCATCCGATGAACAGGACAGCGGCGGCTTCTCCCTGCGCCCGGCTGGCCCGTCTCGGCCCCTCTGGCCCGGCAGCGGCGCTCCCGAGAACGCCGACCGGCCCGCGCCACGTGGCTCGCTCAGCGGGGCTGACCTGCTCGGAAGGGACGCAGCCGATGGGCTGAAAGGCGACGACGCGGCGAATGATGCGACTGGCGCTGACGGCGAGCGCTAGCGCAATCATCGAGAGGGAACGCATGCGGCGGGAGGCAGTGATTGCCTCTCGTCGTTTTTTGTGGGCGCGCTGCCCCAGGACCGTATCTTGCAACACCGTCTGCTGTTCGTGGCGTCCGGCGGGCAATCCGCCGCGACCGTAGACGTACTATAGAGGTCAGGAGGACAATTGCGATGAAGGATTCACAGGACAAGGAGCGTATGCCGGGCGCTGGCGCCGCAGTCGCCACCGCAGGCGCCGCCAGCACCACAGAGCGCTTCGAGCGCGGCATGGGGATGCGCGCGTTGTACGAGCGGATGCGCGCGGACCAGCGCACCGCGATTGCGGGCGAGTTTATTCGGCTGCTGACGCTGGCGGGCGATAGCCGCGCCGACCAGTTCCGGCAGAAGCTCCAGGACCACACCAAAATTGCGACTGATGCCCACAATGAGCTGCTCTCCGCCGAGCAGGTGGAGGCGATAGACAGCTACGTGCGCCAACAGCACCCAGAGATGATCGCGCAGCTGCTCTCGCATCCGGTGACGCGGTCTGCGCTGGAGATGCCAGGCGCGCCAGCCGAAGACGAGGCGGAAACGCCAGCCGCAAGCGAGACAACCGGGTCGGGTACGGCATACGCCACCAGCTGGGAGGAGACGCAGCAGCACAGCGAGGAGGCGGCTCAGCGCGACAGCGACGAGGACGAAGGGGAGGGCAAGGACGAGAACGCTTCAACAGAGCCGCCCACGCAGAACTCCTGATGGCGCCTGGCTAAGAGTTCCTGGCAAAACGCCGTGCTTAGCCGCGGCATTCATGCCGCGAAGCTGGCCCACTTCCACCATTGCCACCGGAGCATGACGGTTCAGTGAGGCATTCTTAATACACCACGGCCTCGGTATAGTCGCCGAAGACGGCGCGGAAGACGCCCATCATCTCGCCCAGCGTGCAGTAGGCACGGGCGCAGTCGAGCAGGTGGGGCATCGTATTCTCCGTGCCGCGTGCCGCCTGCTCCAGCGCCGCCAGCGCCGCCGTCGCCTTCTCGCTGTCACGCTCGCGCCGCACCCGCTCCAGCCGCTCCAGGTGGATGCGCTCTTTGGCGGGATCGACATAGAGCGTCGGCACCTTCACCGCTTCGTCGTCCATCATATACTCGTTGACGCCGACAATGATGCGCTCTTTCGCCTCGACCTCCTGCTGGAAGCGGTACGACGCCTCGGCAATCTCGCGCTGGAAGAAACCATTGCGAATGCACTCCAGCACGCCGCCCAGCTCGCGGATCTGCTCGATGTAGTGGACCGCCTGACGCTCGGTTTCGTCGGTGAGCGCCTCGATGAAGTACGAGCCACCAAGCGGGTCAACGGTATTCGTCACGCCGCTTTCGTGCGCGATGAGCTGCTGCGTGCGCAGCGCCGTGAGCGCCGCCGCCTCCGTGGGCAGCGCCAGCGCCTCGTCCAGCGAGTTGGTGTGGAGCGAGTTGGTGCCGCCGAGCACAGCAGCAAGCGCCTGAATCGTGACGCGGGCAACGTTGATCTCCGGCTGTTGCGCCGTGAGCGAGACACCCGCCGTCTGCGCGTGGGTGCGCAACGTCCACGAGCGCGGGTCCTGCGCGCCGTAGCGCTCGCGCATCTCGCGCGCCCAGATACGCCGCGCCGCGCGGAACTTGGCAATCTCCTCGAAGAAGTCGTTGTGTACATCGAAGAAGAACGAGAGCCGCGGCGCGAACTCGTCGATGGCCAGCCCGCGCTCGATGGTCGCATCGGCATAGGCCAGCCCGTCCGCCAGGGTGAAAGCCAGCTCCTGCACGGCGGTGGCGCCCGCCTCGCGGATGTGGTAGCCGCTGATGCTAATCGTGTTCCAGCGCGGCATATTGCGCGTGCCGAACTCGATAGTATCCACCACCAGCCGCAGCGACGGCTCCGGCGGGAAAAGGAACTCCTTCTGCGCGATATACTCCTTGAAAATATCGTTCTGCAGCGTGCCGCCGAGCTTGGCCATCGGGACGCCCTGCTTCTCCGCCGCCGCGATATACATCGCCCAGATGGCCGCCGCCGGACTGTTGATCGTCATCGAGGTGGTGACTTTGTCCAGCGGAATATCCTTGAAGAGAACCTCCATATCGGCCAGCGAGGAGACAGCGACGCCGCACTTGCCGAACTCGCCCAGCGCCATCGGGTGATCGTGGTCATAGCCGTAGAGCGTGGCCATATCGAAGGCGACCGAGAGGCCGGTCTGCCCCTGCGCCAGCAGATACTTGAAGCGGGCGTTGGTTTCCTCCGCCGTGCCAAAGCCCGCGAACATGCGCATCGTCCACGGCTTGGCGCGATACATCGTCGGCTGCGCGCCGCGGGTGTAGGGATATTCGCCGGGAAAGCCCAGGTCGCGCATGTAGTCAAGGCGCGCGCCATCTTCGGGCGTATAGAGCCGGTTGATGGGCATGCCCGACTGCGTGGTCACATTGGCGGTGCGCTCAGGCATGCGGGTGGTCGCCTCGGCCACCGGACCCGCCTCCCACGCGCGCTCGGCCTCGCTCACCTGCTGCAGTGCGGCGGCGGCGTATAGTTGCTGGCTCGCCGCCGCTTTGCTTCGGCCATTGCCCCGGCCATTGCGCTGACCGTTCTGCTTTGCCTTGGGCGCGCTGTCACGCCGCGTCTGTTCGAGCATCTCGCTATAGCCCTCCTCGTTGAGGCACTTCAGTGCCGCCGCCCTCTCCCCCGGCCCCGCCCTGCGGGCCGCTGACGCTGCGCGCGCTCCCTCCGGGATGCAGCCCCTCCGCACGCTCGTCGCGCGCTTCTCGCCTCTCGGCTCGCGGGTCTGCCTTCGCACGCTCCGAGGCTTGGCTGCGCCTACGCCTCGCGCGCCAGCCCCTAAAAGGGAGGGGAGCCAGCATTAGGAGTTGGTTCCAGGTTTCTGATCTCCCCTCTCCCACAGGGATAGGGGGTAAGGTTACACCTCGACCGACATCGCGACCGCGCCGCCGCCGCCCAGGCAGAGCGTCGCCAGCCCGCGACCGCCGCCGCGCCGCCGCAGCTCATACACCAGTGTCGTGAGCACGCGCGAGCCGCTCGATCCAATCGGATGGCCGAGGGCAATCGCGCCGCCATTGGGATTGACCCGCGCCCAGTCCCATTCCAGCTCTTTGCCGTTGGCTAGCACCTGCGCGGCGAAGGCCTCGTTGACCTCGATCAGATCGAAGTCGCTCATCTTCTGGCCGGTGCGCTCCAGCAGACGATGGACAGCGCGCGGCGGGCAGGCGAAGATGTACTTCGGCTCGATGGCCGCCGCGGCATAGCCGGTGATGCGCGCCAGAATCGGCAGATCGTGCGCGCGGGCGTAGGCCTCGCTGGCGACTACCGTCGCCGATGCGCCGTCGCTCAGGCCAGGCGCATTACCCGCCGTGACGGTGCCAGCCTGCTTGCGGAACGCCGGACTGAGCTTGCCGAGCGCCTCCAGCGTGGTATCGGGGCGAATCGGCTCGTCGCGGTCCACGGTGACGCTGCCCTTCTTATCGGCGATCTCGATGGGCACAATCTCGTCGGCGAAGCGTCCGGCCTCGGTGGCCGCCTGCGCCTTCATGTGGCTTTCGTAGGCCAGCCGATCTTGCGCTTCACGCGAGATATCGAACTTGTCGGCGATGATCTCGGCCTCTTCGCCCATGTGGATATGCTCGAAGGCACACCACAGCCCGTCGTTGACCACGGCGTCGATAATCTCGCCGTTGCCCATCCGATAGCCGGTGCGGCCCTTCGGCAGCAGATAGGGCGCGTTGCTCATGCTCTCCATGCCGCCCGCGATGTAGAGGTTGCCGTCGCCCGCCTTGATGGCCTGGGAGGCGAGCATCACCGCTTTGAGGCCCGATCCGCAGACCTTGTTGACGGTGACGGCGGGAATATCCACGGGCACGCCGCCGCCAATACCCGCCTGGCGCGCGGGAGCCTGACCCTCGCCCGCGGAGACGACGTTGCCCATGATGACTTCGTCGATCTCGCTCACCGGGAAATCGCCCGCGCGTTCGATGGCGGCGCGAATCGCCCGCGCGCCCAGCTCGGTGGCCCGGAGGCTGGCAAGCCCCCCAAGGAAACGGCCTGTGGGCGTACGTACCGCACTGACCAGAACGGGATCCCTGTCGCTCATAACGTTGGCTCCTTTGTGCGCATCCGGAGCCAGCGAATGGGTGCGTCTCCGGGTGTAAGCTACTACGGATGATGTATCACAAGAACTGCGCCATTCATTATAAGCCATCGCGGCCCCGCATGCGAATGGCGCCGCGCGGAGCGGCGCGAACAGCAGACTAGCCCAAATGGCGGGGACCCAGGAGAGCGCAGGCGCGCATGTGCAGACCCTCAAAATAGTCGTAGTCTGTGCAGGATGCGCGCTCAATACCAGGCCGATTGTTGAAAGCCAGATGTGCAGGGCGGTTGTGAAAAACTCACAGTAGACAAGCGCGCAAACATCAGTTACTCTTGACACACAAGGGAACACTGCTGGCCAGACCAGACCTCCAGTCGAGGTGGACACACACGGCCAACGTTGCCGCACTTGTCCATTTGTCGCTTTCGGCCTGTGTTTGTGTTCGGTCCTGGCCACTCTTGATGGCTTGTTTTTAGCGTAGCGGAGGAGATAGCTCCGCCAGGAAGGGAACACATCACATGGGTGATCAGCCAAACTATGGGCAGCCGATGCAGCCACAGAGCGCCGGGGCCAAGTGGGGTCCAACCTCGATGGGAATGGAGTCGCACATTGCAGCGGGTTTGAGTTACCTCACGCCAGTTGCGGGACTGATCTTCTTCCTCATGGAGAAGACGAATCGCTTCGTGCGGTTCCATGCGATGCAGTCGATCATTCTCGGCGTAGGCTACATCATTTGGTTCATTGTGATTGGCATCATTCTACCAATTATTCTCGGCGTCGCTGGCGGTACTGCTGATGCCGCGACTGGCAACACGGGCGCGTTCGGCCTCGGTGGCTCATTGCTCAGCTGCGGCCTGGTGTGCCTCTCATGGGTCGGTGGCCTCGCCTTCTTCGCGGGCTGGCTCTGGGGTATCATCTCCGCCTTCACCGGCAAGTACACCAAGCTTCCGGTCATTGGCAACCTTGCCGAGAAGTGGGCTGGCGGCCCGGCGCAGCCAGCATTCTAGGCTGAGCCTCCCTGCTCGTCGCCTCTCGGCGCTATCCGCGCGCTGGATGACAGTTACGTCGTCCAGCGCGTTTTTGTTGTGTTGCCCCCGGCCCTCTCCCCCAGCCCCTCCCGTTGGGATGCTGGCGCTACGTGTGCTTGACGCGCACTCCGAGCCTATCGGCTCGCGCACCAGCCCCCTAAAAGGGAGGGGAGCCAGAGGCACTTTCCACGGAAGGAATCTCCGGCGCCATAGCAGATGTGCGGTGTCGCGCGATACAATGCAGCAGCCGTATGATACACCGCCCCTCAGCCCTACGCGACTGGAAGAAGGAGATGCTGCCATGCTGGTGGATGGATGCCTTGCTTGCGACGTGCTTGCCGGGAAGGTGACACCGCCCGGTGGCGTCATCTACGACGACCAGTACTGGCGCGTGGATCACTCGACAAGCCCAGTCGTGCTGCCCGGCTTTCTCATCATCAAGCCACGCCGCCACGTCGAGCACATCGCCCTGCTCACCGTTGAGGAGATGGCCGCCTTTGGGCCGCTGCTGCGCAACACCTGCCGCGCGCTGGCCCATGTGCTGCACCCCGCCAAAATCTACGCGACCTCCTTTGGCGAGTCGGTTGCGCATGTCCACTGGTATGTGCTCCCGCGCATGCCAGATATGCCCGCCAATGGCTTCGAGGTGCTCAGCCGCCTGTTCGGCGAGAAACCCTGGGCAGGCAGCGACGAGGAGGCCGCCGCCATCGCCGACCAAGTCCGGCCAATCCTCACTGAGATGATGCGCCAGGACATCGCACGCGGCATGGAGCGCCACTAACTTCGCCCACCAGGTGAATCGCTGGCGCACTACGCGGCGTGACCTTGTAGAGCTGGGATCCGAGGGTGGACGCGCCCGTGGATGGCAGCGACCTGCAATTCATCGGCAGCCAGGAAATCGTTTATGATGACTTTTTAGATCGTCTACTGAGCACATATTGCACCGAAGGGCTAATGGCCTTATCTGTGCGGTGAATGCAGCCGATCCAACAACAAGGTCGGCGCATACCCTCTTTGAGCTCCGTGCGCACCCGTTCGACATGCTGTTGTCTCGTTTCCGGCTTCTTCACGGAGATCGTCCAGCATATCCATTCATTGCGCGCAAGCGGTGTAAGATCCTCCCATATCGTCAGCGCCTCCGCGTCAGACGCGAGGGTGTCCCGTAGGTCCTCTGGCAAGTCGTGAACAACACCACCGGAGATTTCTTTCGTGGTCATATACGAACTGGCCCTCTCTCGCAAGGATTGCAGGAGCTCACAGCGTCTCCACTTTGCCCCTCTGCTCCCGTGCCGAAATTGTAGCACGTCGGGATAGCGCGGCTGGCATTCTGGCCTCTGGCTCACCTCCCTCTTTAGGGGGCTGGTGCGCGAGCCGATAGGCTCGGAGTGCGCGTCAAGCACACGTAGCGCCAGCATCCCAACGGGAGGGGCTGGGAGAGAGGGCAGCAGCCTGCGGAAAACTACTGTATCATAGGCCATGGTGTCGGCGGATAGAGAGAGGTACAGCGCCAGACGCTGTACGTGTTCCTGCCGACGTCCTGCCAGGCAGGTGTGTATGTCGAGGTGGATCAAGAAGGAGCGAAGCAATGAAGTGGATCACCCGCGAGAAGGTGAAGGTTGATCGGGTCGCCTGTCCCTGGCTTATCCAGAAGTTCGTAGACCCTCAGGCAGAGTTTCTCTTCGTTCCCGCTGATCAGGTGATGGCGGTGGCCGAACGCGAAGGCGCCACGCCCTTCGATGTCAAAGGTGTCGAGTTAGGGCACCACGGCCAGGAGTGCTCGTTTGAAGCAATCCTGCGCAAGTATGATCTGATAAAAGAACCAGCGCTGGCGCTGCTGGGCAAGATCGTCAATGGCGCTGATACCGACAATGCGCTGTGGCAGCAGCCGGAGGGACCGGGACTCGAAGCCATCGCCGAGGGATTCCGCCATCTGGGGCTCGCCAATGACCACGCGATGCTTCAGGCGGAGAGCATCGTCTATGATGCACTCTACGCCTACTGCCAGGCGATGGTCGCTCAGGGCAAGCCCAACGGAGCCTTCAAGGGGTAACGCTTCATGCGCGATGGTCGGCGAATCATTCTCATGCGCGGGCTGCGCCAGGGAGCCTACGGGCTGCTGGCGGTCGTGCTGGCCATCGCGCTCACCCGCGACGGCTTCTCGCCCGCCGCCATCGGCGCGCTGGTGGCGGTCTCGCTGGTCGGCGATTTTCTCGGCACGCTGGTGATCGGCCACTACGCCGACCGCTGGGGGCGACGGCGCACGCTGGTCGTTCTTGCGCTGCTAATGGCGCTGACTGGCCTCGTCTTTGGCTTTCTGCACTGGTATCCGCTGCTCTTGCTGGCGGCGTTCGGCGGCACGCTCGGCACCTCAGGCTCGGAGACGGCGCCATTTCTGCCCATCGAGCAGGCGATGCTTGGCTCACAGGGGTCGGGCGCTGGGCGCACCGCGTTGTTCGCGCGCTACAATCTCGTCGCCTCGGTTGCGGGCGCATGTGGAGCGCTGCTCGCCGGGCTGCCCGCGCTCCTCGCCCAACAAGGGCTGCCGTTCGATACCTTGCTGGCGGGCGCTTTCTGCCTCTATGCGCTGGCGGCGCTGGTGGTGGCGTGGCAGGCGGCGCGCCTCTCTGCCGCTGTCGAGGTGAAGGGCGGCGCGCCTAAAGACGAGGGCACACTTTGGCATCGCCTGATACCGCCGCTGCCCCATTCGCGCGGTATCGTGGCGCGGCTGGCGGCGCTCTTTAGCGTGGACGCCTTCGCAGGCGGGCTGATCGGCCAGACGCTGCTGGCGCTCTTCTTTCATCTTCGCTTCGGGGCCGACCTCGCCATGCTGGCGGCGCTCTTCTTCTGCGCCAACCTGCTCTCGGCGCTCTCATTCCTGGCGGCGCCGTGGCTGGCGCGGCGCTTCGGGCTGCTCAACACGATGGTCTTTACCCATCTGCCGAGCAATATCCTGCTGATGCTGGTCCCGCTGATGCCTACGTTCCCGCTGGCGGCGGGGCTGTTGCTCGTCCGGCAGTGTCTCTCGCAGCTCGATGTGCCGACGCGCCAGGCCTACACGATGGCGCTGGTGGACCCCTCCGAGCGGACGGCGGCGGCCAGCGTCACCTCGCTCGCCCGGAGCGCGGGCTCGGCAACCAGCCCGATCCTGGCGGGTGTGCTGCTCCAGGGGCCGCTGATCGTGTTGGGGCTGCCGCTGCTGCTCGCGGGCGGACTCAAAGCCGCCTACGACCTGGCGCTCTGGGCGGTCTTCCATCGCGTGCCGGAAGACGTGGTCACGAAGGGGCAGGATATCTAGACCTGGCGTCAAGATACCTGGGTGCGGCCCATTGCGCTCGACAGCCCTGTAGCCTGTTGCTGAATGTCTCACCGTGCTATAAAGTTGCTATGAGCGAACACGAACATTGGGCAGAGAGAAGCCTGGCCGCGTCCAGTGCGGTATGCGGTATGCGGACGGCTCCAGGGTTGATGACAGCCAGGCCCGGAAACAGAGGATGTTCCAGCGGTTTCCAATCTCAAGGAAGGGACGGTGCTGATGCCTACCAAATATCTCCGAGCGATCACCATCGTGGCCGGGGCATGCCTCGTCATATGCGGGATAGGCGCTTTTCGCAGGACGGTGAAGACTCAGCGCGCGGAGAGTGGCTTCCAGGCGATTGACAACTACATTACCGCCCGGATGCAGACATCGCGCATTCCAGGGCTGTCCCTCGCGATTGTGAAAGGTGATCAGATCGTTTACCTCAAAGGCTACGGTCAGGCAGATCCCTCCGGGCATCCGGTGACGCCGCAAACGCCTTTCATCATCGGCTCCGTCAGCAAGACCTTCACGGCCCTGGCGGTGATGCAGTTGGTCGAGTCTGGCAAGGTGGAGCTGGACGCGCCGGTGCAGCGCTACCTGCCGTGGTTCCGCGTCGCCGATCCACAGGCCTCGGCACGGATCACCGTCCGCAACCTGCTCAATCACACCAGCGGTCTGCCCCAGGTGACGCAGACCTTCCTCTGGACCGACCAGGATGCGGGCGTGCTCGAGCGGAGCGTGCGTTACCTGAAGTCGGTCGCACTGGCACGACCGATAGGGAGCTTTGGCTACTCCAACGCCAACTACCAGACCCTGGGCCTGATCGTCCAGACCGTCTCCGGCCAGCCGTATGAAACCTATGTCGAGCAGCACATCTTCGCCCCGCTCGCGATGCAGACGAGTTTCGCCTCACAGCAGCAGGCGCAGCGACATGGGATGGCCACGGGGTATCGCTGGTGGTTCGGGTTTCCCATTCCCGCCACCCTGCCCTTCAACCGCGCGGAGCTCCCTGCCGGATTCCTTATCTCCAGCGCCCAGGATATGGCCCACTACCTGATTGCCCAGATGAATGGCGGGCACTACCAAAATCGCTCCGTCCTCTCGCCGCAGGGGATTGACTTCCTGCAGACGCGCTCGGCCGGGATCCCTTACGGCAATGGGTGGGACAATGGGCGGCCGCTGGTGAACCAGGACGGCGCTACCGCCAACTACCAGGCCTCGGTCTTCTTCGACCCAAAGGAGCGGGTGGGCGTCTTCATCGCCGCCAACGTGATGAATGCGCTGGACGGCCTCTCGTCGCCCCTCGCTTCGGTGACGTTTGCCTCGATCACCACTCGTGGCATGGCCCAAAGCGTGTTGAGCCTGGCGACGAATCAGCCCCTGCCCGACCAGGGGCTGGGAATTGCGCGGGTATCGCTGATCTTCGATCTACTCGTCCTGGCGCTAACGGGTGTGCTGGTGCTCGCATTGGCGCGGATGCCGCGGCGCTACCGGCGATTGGCCCAGCGCGGAATCGCGCAGTGGTCCGAGCTGGCGCGGCGCGGTGGCTGGGTCGCGGCCCTGCATTTCGCCTGGCCGCTGGCGCTTCTGTACGTGGCACTCACCGTCCCGGAGTGGAAAGAGCTCATCTGGTATCAGCCCGACCTGACCTACTGGCTCTCGGCAGTCGCCGCGCTGGTGACGCTCAAGGGAGGAATCGAGCTTGCGCTGCTCTGGCGCATCTTCGAGCACACGCGCCAGGGCCACATCGCGCAGCCGGTGTATAGCAACTCGTAACGCTCCAGGTTGGCGCTGGTGAATGTGGCGCGCCACACAATACCCCAGCGCGCAAGCCATTGCATGCCACGTTTAGCTTTGCGCGCGCGCCCGTTCCTGCTCAAGCAGCACGCGGCGCAGGATCTTGCCCGATGCCGTTTTTGGCACCGCCTCGATGAACTCCAGGCGGCGAATCTTCTTGTGTGGGGCCACGCGCACCGCCACGTAGGCCATCAGCTCTTCTGGCGTCACATCGGTCGCATCGGCCTTGCGCACGACGAAGGCTTTTGGCACCTCGCCAGCCTCCTCATCCGGGCTGGGAATCACCGCGGCGTCCGCGACGGCGGGGTGCGAGAGCAGCATCGCCTCCAACTCCGCTGGCGCGACCTGCATCGCCTTGTACTTGATCATCTCTTTGAGGCGGTCCACGATGTAGAAGTGTCCATCCTCATCGGCGTAGCCGATATCGCCAGTGCGCAGCCAGCCGTCCTGGTTGATGGTCGCCGCCGTGGCGTCTGGACGATTGAGGTAGCCCTTCATCACCTGCGGCCCGCGCACCCAGAGCTCGCCCTCCTGGCGCACGCCTAACTCCTCGCCCGATGCGATATTCATCACCTTACACTCGGTATTCGGCAGACAGGTTCCGACCGAGCCGAGCTTCAGTTGCCGCGCGTCTTCTGGGTTCACGTGCGTCAGCGGGCTTGTCTCGGATAGGCCATACGCCTGCTGTACGAGGCAGCCTATCCGTTCCGAGCACGCGCGCGCGACGTTCTCGCCCAGCGGCGCCGCGCCCACCAGCAGCGCCGTGAATTTCGACAGATCGTAGTTGTCCACGGCCGGTTGCTTCGCCAGCGCCACCGCGATTGGCGGCACCAGCAGCGTTCGCGTCACCCCATAGTCCTGCACGGCGGCGAGGAACCGTTCGAGGTCGAAACGCGCCTGAATCACGACAGTGCCGCCGTTGTACAGGCCCAGGTGGAAGAGCACCACCCACGCCGCGATATGGAAAAACGGAAGCGAGGCGATCAGCGTGTCCTGGTCGCTGGCCTTGGTAATCGCCTGCGCCTGGCAGATGTTGGCGACGATATTGTAATGCGTCAGCATCACCCCCTTGGGCAGACCGGTCGTGCCGCTGGAGTAGAGCAGCACCGCCGTATCCTCCCGCGGGTTGATCGCCACGTTTGGCGGCTCGGCGGCCTGTGTCAGCAGCGGCTCGAAGGGGACAGCGCCCGCGGCTTCTCCGAATGTGAAGATCGTCTCGACCGTCGGGCCAGCCGCCCCCCGCACTCGCGAGACCAGCTCCGGCGCTGTCAGCACGTAGCGCGCGCCCGCGTCACGCAGCTGATCGCCCATCTCCCGCGCCGTATAGAGGGGATTGATGGTCAGGCTGCGGCCACCCAAGGACCAGATCGCCAGCAGCGTGATGGCGTACTCGGGCGAGTTGGGCGCGCAGATGGCGAAAATGTCTCCACGCTGGAATCCGCGCCGCGCCAGATTTCCCGCCAGATTGCGCACGGTTGCGGCCAGCTTGCCATAGGTGTAGGCGCGTTTCGTCGTGTCGTCGATCAGCGCGGGCTTCTCCGCCAGCCGCTCGGCATGCCGCAGGAGCAAGGGTGTCAGCGGCGTATCAGGGATCGTGATATCGGCATACGGACTGCGAAAGATCATCGTGCGCCTGCCTTTCTGAATACCTGACGGTCCCGCATCCAGCAAGACCGTGGTTGCTTCGTACTCCTCCCCCTTAGCATGTCCGAATTGCTCGCTAGGCGCCCGCGTGGCCTTTGCGCCGCGCCTGTTGCTCGCGATACGCCGCCATCACCGCCGCGTGCTCGGGCGAGCGCAGACACTCCTCCTGCGCCGCCACCATCTCCGCATGCAACGTTGCCATGTCGGCATCGAACGCGCGGTTGATCTGCCGTTTCGTCTCTTTGAGCGCGGTGAAGGGAATCGCCAGCAGCTCGTCCGCCAGCTCCCGCACGCGCGCTTCGAGTGCGGATAGTTCGACCACCTCATCCACTAGGTCCAGCGCCGCGCTCTCCTCCGCAGAGCAGCGATGCCCCAAGAGACAAAGCCGCTTCGCCCGCGCCGCGCCAATCTGCCGCGCCAGCCGCATCGGCCCCAGCGCCGCCACCACGCCCTCGCGGACCGCCGGGATGCTCAGCACCGCATCGGTCGCCGCGACCCGGAGATCGCAGGCGAGCACGACCTGCAACCCGCCGCCGAGGCAATAGCCCTGGATGGCGGCGATGGTGATGGCGTCGAGCCGCTCCAGATTGGAGACGCCGATCTCCCAGGTATCGAACCAGTTAGGGGTAAGAGCGCCAGCCGCCAGCTCCTTCACGTCCAGCCCGCTACAGAACGCCCGACCCTCGCCACTCACGATCACCACATTCGCCTCGGGATGGGCCGCGAAGTATTCCGTTGCGGTGACGAGATCCTTCACCCACTGCCAGTTCGCCGCGTTGAGCGCCTGCGGGCGGTTCAGGCGGAGCCGTCCTAACGCTCCCACCACCTCGCAGCGCATGGTCTCCAGTTCGAGTGTCGGCATGGTCCGCGCTCCTTTCCGCTCTGCCGGATAGTGATTATGTAGATATCACACATATAGCACTATACCGTATATCGCCTCCTTGCACGCCCTCTATCTTCCACTCTCGTTCGCGCGGACAAGAGATAACGCCCGTCGCCAGGCGTGTTGCCGGGCTGCGGGCGGGGGAAATGGTGGCGTGTGTGCGGGCCGCTGAATCGCGCTAATTCTTGTCGAAGGCCGATTTGTTCGCCATTCGCTTGCCGAGGCGATTGAGGAAGACCACCACTACGACGGCGATGATGGTGACGATGACGGCGTAGATGGCCTGAACGCCACCCTGAGTAAGTTTAATGCCAAATATCTTGCTGTCGACAGGTATGGCCTCGTGGAGGATTTCCTGGATGGCAGAGTTCCAGGCCAGGGCGGCGACGAAGCTGAAGGCGGCGGTGATAAGGCTGACGATGGTTGCCAGCACCATCGTCGTCGCGGCCTGCGCCTGCGCGCGCGCAGCCAGTTGCGCATGAATCATACGCTCGACCGTAGCCGGATCGAGGGCTTTGCGGGGATCGATTCCCCCCATCAGCCGACGACCCTGGGCGGGCGCCTGGGGGTCAGTGGGCTGCGCATACGTCCCCTGGAGATTGGGATTCTCGGAATAGTCTGACATTGGCGAACATTACCTCATCTGGATGTTTGGCGCATTCTTGACGACCAGGAGCCGCGCTTCTCAGCTAGCATGGCCTGAGCCGAGTGTACTCTATTTGGTCAACCATGCGTAACTATCCAGGACTACTCGACATCGCCCCAGGTGATGGTATGCCGCGTGCCGTCATCCGCCGCGAGGATCAGCGCGCCCGACTCGTCCACATCCTGCGCGACGCCTGTGAGTGTCGTATCAGCCTGCTGGATGGTCACGTGCTGGCCAAGCGTGACCAGCCGCGCGCGCCACGAGTCGCGCAGCAGACGTTGTGCGCGCTCACCGCCCGCCTTGAGCGCCGCATAGAGGTTATCCAGCCGCCGCACGATCTCGATGAAGAGCGGCTCCCGCGCGATAGGGTGGCCGAGCGCATCGGCCAGAGTGGTGGCGCGCGCCGTCAGTGTGGGGCTGTGTGCCAGTGACCCGTTGACATTGACCCCGATGCCCAGCACCGCAATCGTTCCGCTGGTCTCGATAAGGATGCCGCAGACCTTGCGCCCGTTCACCAGCACATCATTGGGCCATTTGATGCCCGGCCGCAGCCCGGTGGTCATCTCGATGGCTTCGGCGACGGCTAGCGCGCTTGCCATCACCAGAAAGTGCGGCGGGAACGTGGGATGCAGCACGAGCGAGAGCGCAAGCTGCTCATTCGGCAGCGACTGCCAGGCGCGCCCCATCCGACCGCGCCCTGCCATCTGATCATCCGTGGTAATAAGCATGCCTTCCGCCGCACCCTGCCGCGCCAGATCCATCGCCGTACTGTTGGTGGAGTCAAGCGCGGGATGGTAGATCAGCGGGTGGCCCAGCGTCACCCGCGCCAGACCCGCCTCCAGCGCCGCCAGGTCCAGCAGATGCGTCGTATCTCCAGGGGAATTGTCCATACCTGGCGCTCCGTTCCACATAGTCGTGGTAGTAAGCAGTCGCGGTAGGAGAAAGATTAGCCGCGGCATTCATGCCGCGAAGCCGGTTCACTCATGCTCTGCCGCGAAGCTGGTTCACCTCATTCCCTGCCCGCGTAAGCTACGCTATTCCATCGCAGTCCAAGAGCGGTTTCTGCCAGCCAACAAAAAAGCCGGGGAGTCAGCCATACTGGCCAATTCTCCCCGGCCGCCGCGCAGGCAGACATCTCCGCCGCCCGTGAGGCGAATTTCACTGCCACGTTAGCAGTTTAACTCTCCCATGGAATCGGTGTGGAGAGCATTCGCGCTGCCTGCGCAGCAAATACGTTCACCCATTACACACCACCTCCTTTCGTCAGA
>Ga0207674_10001882_pt1 | contig 26733 bp, 21 predicted proteins | sample KBSCornC72_FD_184303 | JGI IMG/M metagenome (GOLD analysis project Ga0207674, IMG submission 184303) | Corn rhizosphere microbial communities from Kellogg Biological Station, Michigan, USA - KBS Corn C7-2 (SPAdes) (version 2) | ecosystem: Host-associated > Plants > Roots > Rhizosphere > Soil ...
CAGACGGTGCGACCAGAAACCTATACGTACCAGGACTCGATCCGCTAAAGGCGCACAAGTTTGACGTTCGCATTGACTGGGCGCAGAGCGAAAAGCAGCGGATCTATGGGCGATTCTCGTATGACAAGCTATTCTTTTCGCTCGTGAATGCGTTTAACAGCATGTGGGATCCGTACTATGCGCAGAACGCCACGAACGGCCGCAATTTTATCCTGGCCGACGACCTGACATTGAACCCCACGACGGTTTTGCAGCTGCGCTACTCGTTCACGCGGCACTACGAAAACCAAGGCGGGGATCCACGACAGAACGGATTCGATATCACATCTCTGGGATTCCCGGCGTCGTTAGCAGCAGAGCAGGTCTACAAGACTCTTCCCCTGGCAGATTTCTGGGATGTGGGCGGCGGTATTGGCGGAACCTCTAATTGGAATACGTTTGTTTACGCGAGCGAGAACAGCGATGTCAATGTGTCGCTGACGAAGACGCTGGGGAAACATGAGCTGAGCGCCGGGTTTGAATATATGAAGCGTCTTCTGAACGTGGGGCAGCCGCCCGCCTCTTCGGGTTGGTATAGCTTCGATACGTCGGCGACGGATCAATCGCTGGAATCTGCGGAAGGCGGCAGCGATTTCGCATCGTTCCTCATCGGCATGGGTTCAGTGCCCGGTGCGGAGAGCTACAACTTTACGAAGGATCTATTTGTTGCCGAAGCGAATCCTTATTACGCAGCCTTTATTGAGGACACCTTCCATCCGACCAAGTCGTTCACGGTGACCGCCGGACTTCGCTGGGATATCTTCGGCGGCCGAACCGAACGGCACAACCGGCTCGAGTATTTCGATCCCAAGGTTTCGAACACGGTGGACGGCGTGCAGTACACGGGCGCTGAGGTCTACGTAGATAAGAACAATCGTTCGCCCTTCGAGGCAAACTTGAAGGACTTTGGTCCGAGACTAGGATTTGCATGGCAGGTTGCGCCGAAGATGGTCGTGCGCGGCGGCGCCGGGTATTATTACGGCCCAAGCCCCCACATGGTGGGAGGCGCTTCGCAAAACAGTGACGGATTCGCATCTGTCTCCAACTGGGATGCCACGTGCTTTACGGCAGCGGGCAACACCACCTACAACGGCACTTCTCTGTGTGCCGATGCGGCGCCAGGCAGCCCGGCACCGAGCACGACAGGAATCTATTCACTGAGCAATCCATTCCCAAACGGGGTTGTGGGAACCATCAGCTCGCCCACAGGATTGGCTAACAACCTGGGTTCGACACTGTACACGATGCTGCACTCGCAGCGCACGCCCACTACGTACAACTTCAACTTCGGAATTGAATACGAATTCCCGCACCAGGTCATCTTCAGTGCCGCGTATGTCGGCAGCCGCGGACTTTTCCTGCCCCTGGGTGGAATTGATCTGAATCAACTTGATCTCAATACGATCGCCAGCCACGGCGCCTCACTGTGCGTGGACAACTCTGATCCCGCATGCGAGATGGTTCCGAATCAATGGTCATCGATCCTGCCCGCGACCAATTCAAACTTCGGCGCTGACGAAGTGCCGCTCTGGGTGTCGCTGCAGAAGTACCCGCAGTTCGGCAGCGGGAACTACGGCGCCGGCAATGGAGTGAACATTGCCGGATACCCTGGGGGTGACTCAGATTACAGCTCTCTGCAGACGAAGCTGCAGAAGAGGCTCACACACCATTTCACCTCCCTGGCAACATTCACCTGGGCGAAACTGATGACGGATGACGCGCAGCCCCCGCTGGCATTTGTCGGATCGCACGGCGGCGGTGCACAGAATGCACGTAATCTGAACCTCGAGCATGCGGTTAGTCCGCAGGACGTGAAGTACCAGTTCACCGGACAGGCGTCCTACGATCTGCCAATTGGACCCGGACGCGCGATCAACATGAATGGCGTGGGCAATGCCATCCTCGGCGGATGGACGGTGAATGGAATTGTGTACCTCAGTACGGGCGTTCCGATCGCGTCGCCGTCCTCGGGAGTGGAGCCGTCCTATTTCAACCAGCGCGCGGACTTGACCTGCGATCCCAGCAAGGGCGCGCCCCACACCGCGGACGAGTGGTTCAAGATGGACTGCTTCTCGATTCCAGCAAGCCCGTTTGTTCCGGGCACGGCTCCTGCGTATCTCGACCATGTGCGCACAGCGGGCGCCAGAGATGTTGATCTGTCGCTCTACAAGCACTTCACTTTCGGCAGGGAGAAGGATCTCAGGTTCGAAATCTCCTCCTACAACGTAGGCAACTACGCACAACTCGGCATGCCCAACGTGCCTAGCCTGACGGTGCCGACTGATTGGGGATTGATTGGGAACACGGTCAACAGTCCACGACAATTCCAGTTCGGAAGCAGGTTCACGTTCTGAGCCGACTGAGAGCGGAAGCAGAAAGCGAGCCAATTGCCTTCGGGCAGTTGGCTCATTTGTTTTGTGTGGTCAGAGCCCCGTGTAGAGTTGCAGAGGGGCCCAGTAGAACGGCTTTCGAAACTCCTTTTTCGAATGAAGCAGCGCCAGCTTTGCCTCGCGCAGCGCAGCGCCTGGAGGCATGCCTTGTTCCAGATGCTGATAGAGATCGCCCATCATCTGCGGCGCGGCATCATCACTTACTTCCCAGAGAGCACCGATCACGTTGTGCGCGCCGGCACGAAGGAAGGCCCATGCGAGTCCGATAGGCCCCTCGCCGGCGAAAGACCTTGCGCCGCTTCCGTAGCATGCGGAGATCGTGACGAGATTTGCGCGAATTGGATGCTGGACGATGTCGCGCGCGTGAAGCTTGAATGAATCTTCAGCCGCGGAAGAGCGTGAAAGGATGATCGCCGAGTCGAGCGGATCCGTGCGGCTGGCGACGCCATGAGCGACAAAGTGAATATAGCCAAATTGCTGCGGGCTCACGCCAAGGTAGGACGCGGGAGTGGCGTGCTCGCGGGAGTAAAGCACGGCATTCCGAGGTCCGACCTGTTGCTCAATTTGCTGCATCTCCGTGCCCGCCATCGGCAAGTTGGGATAATCCGGCCCGGGAGATATAGCATCCCCGATCAGGAGAAGCTTGCGCTGGGCAGATGCCGTGGGGCGGTACGACGCGAGCATCTGCAACGAAGGGGCGGAGGAGATCGTGGCGTCTTCAATCCAGTAGTGCGGATGCGGCGCGGGAACGATAAGCGTTTCGAAGTTCAGCTGGCTGAGCGCCCCGTCGCTGAGAACGATGACATTCGAATTCGGGCGCAGCGATCCTGACGCGGGAGCAATCAGCTTGTCGTACAAGGCCCGGCCATCAGCGTCTGAGTTCTCCAGCGGGTCACCGAAGCCCAGCAGGCTCTTTCGGTAGCGAACCACGGATTCCTTGATCTCGTTCTGAGGAGGCAACGTGTAAAGGGAAGTGTCCTTCGCCGTGATTGCCCATAGATACGATTGCTTCGCTCCGAGCCAGTAGAAGAGAAGCGTGGAACCGGTCTTTCGCGCGATATCGACAGGGTTGAGTTTAGGAATATCGATGCCCGAGTTCGTTGAAAGTACACCCAACCCCTGAGCCAATGTTTGCGCGCGGCTCTGATCTGCGATGAGCAAAGCCTCATTACGCCTGTTCTGATTCACAAGGAAATGGATGTAGTCATCGTAGATTCCTTCCGCGTTCGCGACGAAAGGCAGCTTGGAATCCTCATTCTTCAATTGATCGCGGGCTTGTTCGAAGGTGGTCAGAGCGGTATGGAACATCCGATCGGCGGCCTTCGAATTCTGTTCAGACTCGAAGAGGAGCGCCAATCCATGTTCCGCAGCCATACGCATCGAGGTCTGGCTTGCAGTATCCTCCACAACAACGCGGAATAAGGCCTCGGAATCCTGGAAGTGGCCTTTCCCCGCTGCGATTCTCGCTCGAGCAAGGGTTACGTCAAGAGTGTCTAGGTGATTTCCGCTTCCTGGAATCAGTTGTGCCACTTCATTCAGACAAGCGTCGGCTTTATCGAGTTGACCGAGATCGATAGATACATAGGCAAGATCCTCCAGAGCATTGATGATGCCTTGCTTTATATCGATCTGCCTTGCCACAGCGAGTGCTCTTTGATACGCGTCAGCGGCGCGGGCCAGATCGCCGGCACTCCCGTAGACGTAACCGGCTGTGTTGATCCACTCAAGCTCTGCTCGGATTGAACCACGGCGGTGCGCGCTACGCTGAGCTTCGACAAACAAATCGAGCGCACGTTCTCCATCGCCGAGATTGAAATAGGCCCATCCGAGATTGCCAGTGACCCGCTCCGCAATCTCTTCCGCTCCCAGCGCTTTGCAGTCTCTGTAAGCTGACCTCAACCAGTCCATCGCTTCATCGAAATGCTCACTTTGCAGAGCGGTCCACCCGATGTTCATCTCTGCAATGGCGCGGCGAAATGAGTTCTTGTGAGCATCTTCAAACGCGAGCGTATCTAAAAACGCCTGCCTGGCCTCGAGCAGCTTTCCCTGATTTACTGCGAGAATCCCTCGCGCGTTCAAGACGTTTCCACATGTGGAGACAGGATGATTGCGACACAGGATTTCGGCCGGAGCGAGAGTCTGTTCTGCTTTCGCAGCCTGTGCCTGGCGGCCCAGAGCGATACTCTCCAGCGCGAGCTTCAGTACAGTTCCGTCGACGTGGTCAGGAGATGAAGGATAGGTGCTGAGGAGATGAAGGGCAGGATCATACATTCCACGCCAGACCATGGCCTCAGCCGCGAGGAGCTGGAATCGAGAAGCCCACTCTTTGTTACTGTTCCGGAGCTTCTGGTAGCCGCGTTCGGATTCGCGTTGAGAACCTTCCAGATCGCCTCGCACGTAAAGTCGCCAAGCGAGGTCGTAGTCCGCTGCGGGAATGACTGGGCGCGGATCTCCGCGAAATGCGAGGAGGAACAGGCCGAGAACTGCGATCTGTACGCCGGATCGCAGTCCCCGTTTGGCTATGGACCGCTTAGGCCGTTGGTTTTGCCGCTCCCCAGATTGAGCATCCCACCGCCGATACAACCCATCTCGCACCTCAGCATGGTCAGCGAGATCATCGTCAGCTTCGGACTGCCTTCGCAGAAATCGGAGTGTTCGATCTTCAAGGTTGCGAGATGGACTTTGCCGAAGTCGGGAATGAAGAGAATATGCCCAAAGGAGCGCCCCGGAAAGGAACCCTCCACCTGGTTTACCAGTGAGCACTCGACGGACCCTCGATCTGCAGATGCTGACGGAATCTGATTGTAACGCTCCGCCAGGTCGTCCGGGAGATTCTCATGCCCACGGATGGTTTCGTACTGGCCCGCAACTCGCTTCATGAATTCGGAATCGCTGGTATAGCCTGCATCCTCTGCCGGCTTATCCCCGACGATCATGTGATTGTAGTGAATCTTCAACGGGTCGCTCCCCGCGATGCGGAGGTTCTCGATGCGCGTACCGAGGAATGTCACGCGCGGAACGTAGCCGTTAAGGGGGTGATCTGTCGAGATCTGCGCAACCACACGGTCAGCAGTGACGACCTCCATCACATTGAGGCCTTCGATGACGGCGGTAGTGATGGTGTTCCAACCGTGGTCCGGCTTGCTGTCGAGATTGCCGCCTACGTGAGTGTGAGAAGAACGAAAAGTGATTACGCCGCCAAGATGGAAGCGATCAGCGTGCTGTGTTACATATCCGCCGTTTTCGTTTAACTTTGAAGCCGTGTGGGAGCAGGTCTTCTGCGCAAAAGGCAGGTGCAACTCACCTTCAAGGGTGGTTGCCTCTGCGTGAAACTTGTGCCAGTCCTTCTTTTTCGCGATAGCCATGGGATTCTTTCACTTCCTCGGCACAGATTTTTGAAGTCTCAGTTTTCGAATTGTACGTCAAGAATGCGTCTGTCGATTTCGACTCGCTTGTTTTCCGATGTCATACCGGAGATGGCGAGAGTGTACGAACCCGGCCGCAGCTCAGAACCCGGGATGACGAGCGACACGATGCTTTCGTCCCCCGTCCCCCGGCTTACGGCATGTGTCCAGAATTGCTTGCCGTTCGGATCGTATAACTCAAAAACATACGATGAGTAGCTTGATGACTGAGGCAGATCGAGCGAAAGCGCCAGACCGTCTTTGCGATCGGCCTGCACCGCTGTGTGCGCAGCACCTCGCGTTCCCAGATGAATGGGGTTGGAATAGAGGACCTTCGGCTCGGATGCGGCTCGCCGCAGTGAAGGAATTGCGGAGAAGTTCTGATATGCGATGATAGCGAGCATCACTGCGAAGGCAGGCATGGCAAAGGCCGGCTGCCAAAGGAACGACCACGGCTTCTTTTTCGGCTCGGGTTTTGCAGGAGCAGGTCTATCAGGAATGGCAGCCGAAGTTTTCGGCTCCATCTCGGTTAACTGCGTTTTGGCCTCACGGATGAATGCTGCTCCGGCGCGGATATCGAGAGCGCATTCCTGGCAGCCAAACATGTGGAGCTCGAATTCGTCCCGCTCTTCCGGCGTGAGCTCGTCGAGGAGGTAACGCTCAGCTGCCATCATTTGTAGTGCTTCTCCGTGGTCCATCGCCTTTTCCTGGCCGATCCCATCGTTGGATGGTGATGCAGCTTTCATACCCGTTTCACGTTTTTGTTAATAAGTTTCTCCGCCGATTTTCTTAAGGTACTCAGCCTTGAAATCCTGTTTCGCGCGATGCAGCAAAACCCTAAGGTATTCGCGATCGACGGCGAATTCGCGGCAGATCTCGTCCCGGTCGCGTTCGTCGAGGAATACAGCTTTCAGAATCGAGCGATCCCGCACAGGCAAGCCCAGAAGGATCTCCTGCACCTTGATCTTGATTTGTCCTGCAACGGCTATGGTATGAGCGTCAGCGCCTGTCGAGGCAATTTCTTGTGCGCCATCGTCGTCGAGCGACTGGCTTCGTGAAGAAGCGCGATAGTGCTCAAAAAGAACGTTATTACAGACGGTGTTGACGAAGGCGCCGAGGCTTTCGGGTTGGCGGATTGCGCCCGGCTTCCTTAGACCTGCAAACACGCGTGCAAACGTTTCCTGACGCACGTCCTCAATCGCCTGGGGAGACTGTAACCGCGAGCGAAGCTTCATGTGGAGCAATTCGGTGAAGTAGCCAACGAAATGCTCCTGAGTGCGGTGATCCCCGGCGCGGAGATTTTCGATGTACGCTGCGTCGAACGCATGAAACTGCAAGGCATTCCCCGAAAAGCCTGGAGGACGTAAGTATAACATCCCAAAAGGTTGACGAGGATTACGAGAGTCGCGGGTGCGGCACGTTTCCTTGCGGGCGCGGCTGGGGCGGGGTGGAGCTGAGGGGGAAGGCTTAACCATGGGGGACTGTGACCAGACCTTCCTCTCCAGGGGGCAGGCCGCCTCGGGGAAAGCGGCTGCCACTGGAGAAGCTGGCCGATCTGGCTCCTTGCCAGGACCAGATCGACAAGGTTAGAGAACCGAGACAAACGAAAAATCCTGCAATCAGCGCGGAGAGATTCGGCTGTGGGCTAGCGCGCACATGCCCGGTATTCCTCGCTCCGGGTCTGGGTTTTAGAAGAGGGGCCGGCTGGCGGGGGGGCGCCAACCGGTCCCGAGTCGGACAAATCGGAAGGACGTCCCACTCGTACTTCCGAATCGCTTTCGTCTGCCAAATGGACCCAGGACCCGGGCTGGAGACGATCGGTCCGACAAGCATCTGGTCGTACGGTTTCAATCTGGGTATCCAGAACATTCCCCCACAGCGGAGTCCAGTCTGGTGAATCCGCAGGTGGAGGCGAGTTCCACGAAAGAATCGTGCGAATGATCGGCGGAACCTTCGCGGCCTTTATCCGTTCGGGAAGGTCAACTCGTTTGGTGACCAGGCGGATGTGCAGCCGGGATCCGGGCTCATCGCATACATTGAACGCAGTCAGACCCTCGTTGTGCCAGGTCGCGCCGCGGTCGAACGAGAGATAAAAGCGGACGTACTCGCGGGAGCTTGCATTGCGAAGAGCAAGAGAGTATCCCCAGTCACGCTTGAGTTGAATGGAAGCATACAGCTGATCAAGCAGCGGAATGTAGCTGACGCATCCGAGGCTTTCGAACGTGGTGTCGCCGCTCATGTTGAGGACGACTTTTACCGACTTTTCGGGAAGGCTGCCGAAGTAGTTCGGGTTGGCGAGAAGCAGTTTGCGCAGGTTCTGGCTTGCGAGTTCGGGATGAAGTGTTGCCAGGTAGATCAGTTCCAGAGCCGGCTGCAATGTCTTGGGAGAGGTTGTGACCTGGGGGGAGGGCATATCCGTTCCTCAAGTTGCATGGGAAGTGGGCCAAGTGGTGCTTGGCCGTGGCAAGGAGATCCTCAACAGCAGGTGTCGAGAACGGAGTAGCCGGTGAGACCACATCCTGGAGGCTTGTAAATCAGCTTTCGAGCGGATAGTGCGGCGGGAGGGGGTACCGTTTCACGGTTACCAGGAATTTTTTTGAATTTGCGATGAAAAGGATTTGGGAAGGGTTGGTTGTTGGTTCGGGGAGAGCGAGCTGTCTTCGCCCTCCCCGAAGGTATCTGGATGTGTACGAATCAGGCCGCCATAGCCGACTCCCAGGGCTTCAGAACCACCTTGGTGCATCGGTCTCGTTTGTCGCGGAAGGTCTTATAAGCCTCGGGTGCCTGATCGATCGGCAATACGTGGCTGATAACGAACGACGGGTCAATATCGCCGTTCTGGATACGTTCCAGAAGCGGCTGCATATAGCGCATCATGTGTGTCTGGCCAGTCTTCATGGTCAGGCCTTTGTTGACATACGCTCCCATGGGCACATTATCGATGAAACTGGCGTAGACGCCAGGGACTGAGACGGTGCCGCCCTTTTTGCAGGCAATGATTGCCTGGCGGACAACGATGGGCCGGTCCATCGACGCGCGCATCATCTGCTTGGCTTTATCCATTGCGAAGACGATGCCATGCCCGGATGCCTCCATTCCAACTACATCCATGCAGGCGTCCGGTCCCTGATTGCCCGTCATTTCGCGCAGGGCTTCCAGCACATCAACCTCGTCGAAGTTCAGTGTCTCTGCGCCGGCTGCGCGGGCCATTTCGAGCCGTTCCGGTACCCGGTCGATGGCGATGACCCTGCCCGCTCCGAGCATGAAGCAGCTGCGAATCGCGAACTGTCCGACAGGACCGCATCCCCAGACGGCGACTGTGTCGCCCGGACGTATGTTGCAGTTTTCCGCACCCATATAGCCCGTAGGGAAAATGTCAGAGAGAAAGACCACCTTCTCATCGGGAATTCCGTCGGGGATCTTGATAGGGCCGATATCTGCAAAAGGCACGCGTGCATACTGGGCCTGTCCGCCGGCGTAGCCGCCCAGCATATGGGTGTAGCCGAAGAGGCCTGATGGCGAGTACCCCATCATCTTCTCGGCGATCCACGCATTGGGGTTGGAATTATCACAACAGGACCAGAGCTTGTCCTGGCATGAAGGGCAATTTCCGCACGCAATCGTGAAGGGAACCACCACCCGATCGCCGACCTTGAGTTTGTCGCGGCTGACACCTGGGCCAACCTCGACTACCTCACCCATGAACTCATGGCCCATGATGTCGCCCTGCTCCATCGTGGGAACGTATCCGTCGTAGAGGTGAAGATCAGAGCCGCAGATACAGGTGCTGGTGATGCGGACGATGGCATCGCGCGGATTGAGAATGGTGGGATCAGGAACATTGTGCACCTGCATGTTTTCCTTGCCCATCCAGCAAACTGCTTTCATAACAATCTCCTTATTGGTTGGCTCGTTCGTTCAGGCAGTCTTGCTGTAGGCTTGCGCAGCTTGAGGCGCGGCGAGATTCCCTGTTTCGCGGAATAGCACCTGCTCAACGGAGCCATGCACCCCACGAGGACCATGCGACTGGCCGAGAGTTGTGGGAGTCTCGCCCGCTTCGAGCAGCGCTTTAAAGCGACGCAGGTCTTCGCGAACCATAAATTGCGGATGCTTGCCCAGCATGGTGGCAATCGTCTTGGAGAGCTTGCCTCCCGGCGTGTACCTCACAGTGGCTGAGACGTAGGTTCCGCGTCCAGCGCGATGAGGTCGAAACTCTACCGAGCCGCTGGTCTGCACCAGGGAGTCGGGACGCGACCTCCAGGAGATGCGCTCATTCTTAACGTCCTCGATGATTTCGGCGTACCACCGGATCTCACGATCCATGGGGCCAAGTACCACCCATTCAGAATGCGTCTCGTCCAGAACCTCGACCGATTTAACGTGGCGCATGAAGCGGGCGAGATTCGAGAAATCGCGCCAGAGTTGGTAAGCCTGCTCGGGCGAAGCATTGACGAGGAATGTGGCGCGGGTATGAGCGTGTGACGGGTTGTGGGAACGCGATGCGTTCAGGGCCATGAGTCCGCCCGCCGTAGCAAGGGCCAGGCTCGTCTTCGATCTGCGAGTGATGCCATAGGCCATCAGGGCGGCGGCGCCGACCAGGATGCCCTTTGAGCTGAGAAGATCTTTCGAGTCTCTGTCAAATGAGAGTTGCGAATGTTGTGGGGTCATGAATCGCTCCTTTGTGAATGGCGCATTCTGGGCTGCCGGACGTGAGATGAAGTAGGAGAGAAGATCTAAATCTATGGATCTGCTTCTATGGTTCGCCAAGGCACACACTAGGGATGGCGAGGTCGTCGGTTGAGTTGCCGAGCATCGCCGAAATCCTGTGGAGACGGAACAATCCAAAGTTGAAGCAGGTTGAGCTACTTACAAAAATGAATTTCTCAGAATGAGTTGCATGGATTTCACCCCAAAGGAAGCGGCGGGTCTATGCCGTAGGAATCCGTACAGCTTCGGTTTCGGCTGCGGTTCCCGGCCAGTTGAGCTGCGCCTGTTATTCAGATTCCGTTCTTCGATCCCGATAAGGCCCGATGAATCGCATCGGTTACGGATGCGCGCAGGGCCGTTTCGTCCTTTGCAGGAACTTCTCCTTGCGCGAGATCAGGCGAACCTCCACCGCGCAGACCAAGGCTGGCCAGAGCTTCTTTCAAAATTGAGCCGCAGTTGAATTTCAGATCAGCACTTCGCGCAAGATAAACGCGGACTGGATCAGCATCTTCGGCGCGGAAGAACACTATGGTCGACGGAGCGGCCGCCGCGGCACGGGAAGCCAGCAGTTTCACGAAGTCGCGATCGCGGTCTTTCCACCCACGAACAATCAGCCGGATGCCGTTTTCGAGCGGCGCTTCTTTCACAATCTCAAAGGCCTGGTAGCTTGCGAGTTCTTCACGAAGCCTCTGGCGCTCCTTCGCTGCAGTCTTGCTGTCGACCAGCATCTGCCTGACCAGACCGGGCAATTCCGGTGCGCCGGTCGAAAGGAGTCCGGCGGCTTCGGTCAGGATCGCCGCATCAGCACGAGCAGCGCGAACAGCACGGAGTCCGCAGACGAATTCGACACGAACGCCGCGGCTGACTTTTTCAATGCTGCGAATCAGCAATCCGCCAATCTGGCCCGTCGAGCGTACATGTGTTCCTCCGCAGGCATTCCGATCGAGGTCCGCAATGTCGATGACGCGGATCGTCCCTTCGCGGTCTGGCAGCTTGCGCAGCTCGCCCGAGGCCAGCATCGCTTCGGCTTCCGCCCGCGTTGCATACGATATGGTGACCGGACGGTTCTCACCGATGATCTCGTTAGCGATTCTCTCCACGCGCTCCAGAGAATGATGCGCAATCGAACTGCTGGTCAGGTCAATGGTCGAGGTCTTTTCCCCTAGGTGAAACGAAACAGTTGCCGCCTGAAGTTCGCGTACAAACACGGCCGAGAGCAGATGTTGGCCTGTGTGCTGCTGCATGTGATCGAAGCGGCGCGTCCAATCGATCTCTCCCTCGACCTGGGTTCCGGTCGCGAGCGGCTTCTGAATCAAATGCCACACAGTGCCTGCTTCGTCTTCGTCGACCTGCTCTACTGGAATTTCGTCGCTCGAACCCGCTGCCGATGCGGTTCTGAGTAGGCCGGTGTCGAAAGGCTGACCTCCGCTGGTGGGGTAGAAGGCGGAACGATCCAGGGAGATCTGCCACACGGAACCGCTCTCCGAGGCAGACGGTTCGCGAACGCCGGCGACTTTCGCGCTGAAGGTTCTGAGAAACGGATCCGAGTAGTAGAGACGATCAGAGTCAGCCAAGTTGAATCTCCAGCGACAATGGCGAACCGCCCAATACAGTTTAGTTCGATCGAGGCTGTCACGTCGTGAGGCGGAGAGAGATTCTCGCGCTCACGCGAACAAATGTGCGGCCTCGCGCATGCGCTACGATACCCGCATGCGCCTTGCACCACGGATTGCGTTGTCTATCGCACTGATATGCACGTTTGGCTACTCTCAGAGTTCGCTCGGTCAGCAAGCCCCTACTCCTCACAAGAACGAGGAGAAACCGAAAGCGCAGATTCGACCGAATGACGCTGGAGCCGCAATTCCCACGCGATTCGATATGCTTCGCGGAGCCTACGGTCCCTTCCGCGCAAACAACGATCTGCTGTACTACCACCTCGACATTCGCGTCGACCCGGAGCAGAAGTCGATTCGCGGCAAGAACAGCATCCGGTTTCGAATGCTGCAAGAGGGTACACGCATTCAACTCGACCTCGACGAGGCGCTGAATATCGACAAAATTCTTCTCGGGAGCGAGTCACTGAAATTTGAACGTGACACGGGCGCTGTGTTTGTTGACTTTCCACACACTCTGCGAGCGGGCCAGGTGTACTCGATCGATTTCTATTACTCCGGGCACCCCAAGGAGACGGGCCGTTTCGGAGGCATCACATTCAAGAAAGATCCGGCCGGGCGCACGTGGATCAACACTGCCTGCGAGGAAACCGGCGCGAGCATCTGGTGGCCGAACAAGGACCAATGGCGCGACGAAGTCGAGAGCATGGATATCAGCGTCGCTGTTCCGAACGGCCTGACCGACGTGTCCAACGGACATCTCGTCGGCAAGACCGATCTCGCGGATGGCTACACACGATGGGACTGGCATGTGAGCTACCCCATCAATAACTATGACGTCTCGCTGAACATCGGCGATTACGCGCACTACTCAGACAAACTCGGCGATCTCCCGCTCGACTTCTATGTGTTGCCCGAAGATCTGGAACGCTCAAAGCCGCAATTCGCGCAGGCCAGGGGGATGATCGAGGCATACCAGCACTACTTCGGTCCCTACCCGTTTGCGAAGGACGGATACAAACTGGTCGAGGCTCCGTACTCAGGCATGGAGCATCAGAGCGCGGTCACCTACGGCAATCTTTTCAAGAACGGATACCTGGGGCGCGACTGGACCGGTGTCGGCATAAGCCCGCGGTTCGATTTCATCATTATTCACGAGAGCGGGCATGAGTGGTTCGGCAATGCCGTGAGCGCAGCCGACCATGCGGATATGTGGATCCATGAAGGATGGACCACCTACCTCGAGAGTCTCTACGTGGAGTATCGCTGGGGTAAAGACGATGCGTTGAGGTACCTGAGCGGCTATCGGCCGAAGGTGCACAATCTGCGGCCGATCGTTGCCGAAAGGGAAGTGAATGCGGATCCCACCGAGGACCAGTACTTCAAGGGCGCTCTGATGCTCAATACCTTGCGCAGCGTGGTGAACGACGATGCGAAGTGGTGGACGCTTCTGCGCGGAGTTTATCAGCGGTTCAAATACAGGAACATCCTCACCGAGGAGATGGTTGCATATTTCAACCTGCAAGCGGGCATGAACCTCACGCCGGTCTTCAATCAGTACCTTCGCCATGCAGCCATCCCGCGGCTGGAATTGCTGTTCGGCGAAGTGCCGGGAACGTTGTTGTACAAGTGGGACGCCGACGAGCAAGCCTTTGCCATGCCGGTGCGCATCGGCACGCCGGGCAAATGGCAGACCATCCACCCCACTACGAAGTGGCAGACGATGAAGACCTCGCTCACAAAGGATGAGCTGGAGGTTGATCTGGATCACTTTTATGTCGATGTGAACAAGCAGTGATGCCCTGAGACCGACCTAGCCGTAACCGGAATTTTTGTTACCACTGGATGTTTCGATCAGCGCCGTTCTCTTTGCTCGATGGGCTCCCGCACGAAGGGTAGAGGAAGTTCTTGCCATGCAGGAAAAGTACATATATCGTAGGCAATCAAGCTCCCCTCAGTTCCAATCAGGTCTCCCGGATGATTGCAGCCTTGAAGAAGTTGGCCCTCGGTCTCTGTCTGATCGCAGCGGCCACGGCGGTTTTACTCTATTCCGACCTCGATTCAAGACGAGTGGAGGTGCACAGCCAGCGCCGCGTGATGCGCGTGGCAATGGTCCAGCAGATATCTATTCCAGCGCTGGATGACGGCCTCACCGGCGCTCTTGATGCATTGAGAGACCGAGGCTATGCCGATGGCAGTCGCATGGCACTCAGCAAATACAACGCACAAGGCGACATCAGCACCGGCAACGCAATCGCCAAAGAGGTCACCAGCAGCAATTTCGATCTCATCGTTTCTTTCTCTACGGTCAGCCTGCAGACCATCGCCAACGCGAACCGTTTTGCCACCCCGCCTCGGCACCATGTTTTCGGTTTGGTCAGCGATCCATATGCCGTGGGTGTTGGAGTGAGCCGCGACAATCACCTGCTTCACCCTGCGTACATGACCGGAGTAGGCAGCCTCGCTCCGGTAGAGGAAGCATTTAAACTTGCCCGTCGCATGCATCCGAACCTGAAGCGCGTCGGCCTGGTCTGGGATCCATCCGAGGCGAATTCAGTCGTCACCACGACGCTTGCCCGCAAGGTATGCGCATCGATGGGCATCGCGCTGATCGAAGCCAACGCCGAAAACTCCACTGCGATCGGCGATGCAACGGCGTCACTGATCAGCCGCGGAGTCCAGGCGATCTGGATCAGCCCGGACCTGGTGGCATCGCATGGAACAGAGTTGATCGTCAGCAAGGCACGAGGCGCGCATCTCCCCGTGTTTTCATCAGTGCCGGCCAGCGGCGTTTCGGGAGCGCTCTTCGAGTTGGGCGCCGATTACCTGGCGATCGGCAGAGTCACCGGCAACCTCGCCGCAGACGTGCTGGATGGGCGCGATCCTCGCAGCGTCCCAGTGGAGAACGTAATTCCGGTTGCGCTGAAGATCAACAAGAAGGCGCTGAAAGGCCTTCGTGAGAACTGGAAGATCGATGACGATATGGTTGCCAAGGCCGCGGTTGTCGTGGACGAAAGCGGCATCCACTCAAAGCAAGAGATAGCTCAAGCGCACTGAACTATTGCACCGATGCGGAGTTGAAGATCAAGTTCTGCGAGGACGAGATTAGCTGATGCAGATAACGCAGCACAGAGACGACGAATTGCTGGAACTGCGGCTCGCAGGCCGGATCGATGCGACTTGGGGGGATCACCTGAGCACCACGATTGAAGAGGCGGTGCGGGCCGGATCTCATCGCGTTGCGCTCAATTGCGGTGCTGTCGATTACATCAGTTCGCTGGGCATCGGCGTGATCGTAACGCAGTATAAGCTGCTGCAGTCGGTGAATGGCAGCTTGCTTGTGACGAATCCCAGCAAGTTTGTCCGCGAGATACTCACCACTGTGGGGCTCGCCGGGATTCTGCTGGAAGGCGGGAAAGGCGGAGCGCCTGCCGGTCCGGCCCCGGCTCTTAAAGAGACGAAGGGCGGCGCCTGCTATGAGGTTTACAAGCAGCCGATCTCCCAACCGCTGTCATGCGCGCTGATCGGAGACCCGCGCAAGCTTTCTTCAAGCGGATTCAGCAAATCTGATTGCCGTACTGTGGACTTTCCTTCGGGTACATTCGGCCTTGGACTCGGCGCGTTTGGCACAGGTTTCGATGACTGCAAGGACCGGTTCGGTGAGTTCTTTGCGTTGGGCGGGTGCTCCCTCTCTTTGCCGACAGGCGGTGCTGATGCCGTTCCGGACTATGTCATTCAAACTGGGAAGCTCATTCCGCAGATGGAGACGCTGTACGCAATCACCGGTGCTGGCGATTTCTCCAGCATGGTGCGTTTCGACGCTATCGCAGAGGGATCGGGCAAGATCGGCCTGTCAGAACTTGTCACCTCATTGATCGAACTTTCCTCGGCTCCGGCAATCGCCTTCGCAGCACTCGCTGAGGCGACCTGCATTATCGGCACAAGTCTGCTCAAGTCGCCTGCACTAAGCCCCATGCCGCAGCAGGTGCCTGCAATGCGCGACTGGCTTTCATTCACGACCGAACGCGTAAGCAAGAAGAGCCTTGCCCTGGTAATGGGTATCGCTGGACGAGAATTTCCTGAAGAGGTTGGCCCTTTCGTGCGCCCGCTCTGCCCGGAGTCTTCGATTCAAGCACACATCCATGCCGCAATCTTCAACTATCAACCAGTGCAGCGTGGTGAGCTGCCCTTTGCGGGCATTGTTTCGAAGATTATTTCCTCTTCCAATCCGAACGCTCTGCTGCACCTGATGGCGGATGCGCGGCCGTATGAAGGCGTTGGCGAAACGGATTTGGCGCGCGGCGCGTGCTGGATCGGTCCCATCAAGACGTTCAACCGAGGATGAAACTTCAATGACTCTCTTGATTGGCGCAATGACCATGGGATTCATACTCGCACTGCTTGCGCTTGGTGTTTACCTCAGCTTCCGAATCTTCAATATTCCCGATATGACTGTCGAGGGAACGGTGACTCTGGGCGCATCAGTAGCGGGCGTCATGATGGTGAACCACTACAATCCGGTTCTCGCTACCCTGGTCGCCGCCCTTGCCGGAACGTTGGCTGGTGCAATTACCGGGGTCCTTGCAACCAAGTGCAGGATCAACGCATTGCTGAGCGGCATTCTGGTGATGACCGGACTGTACAGCGTCAACCTGCACGTGATGGGCAAGAGCAATGTTCCTCTGCTCGAAGCGACAACGCTGTCAACCTACGCGGAACATTTCGGAGCGCGATACTTTGGGAGCTCAGCCAACCTGAACGTGGCCGGATGGGCCGTGAGTGTTCGCGATGCATCGATTCTTCTGGGCATCGTGCTGTTTACGTCTCTCATCTGCGTTTTGCTCTACTTCTTCTTCCGCACAGATCTCGGCACCGCAATGCGCGCCACTGGCGATAACCCGCACATGATTTGCGCGCTTGGAGTGAGTGTCGATGGCGCTACAATCTTCGGCCTTGCCATCTCGAACGGGCTTGTCGGCCTGTGCGGCGCGTTGATTGCGCAATATCAGGGCTTCGCCGATGTACAGATGGGCGTAGGAATGGTGGTGCTTGGAATCGCCAGTGTGATCATCGGCGAATCGCTCGTTGGATCTAATTCTGTCGGCCTGCTGATCGCGGGAACAGTCATGGGTTCGGTTCTGTTTCGACTACTTGTCGCCATCGCATTGCGTTGGGGGCTGAATCCGAATGATCTCAAGCTGATTACGGCGGTTTTCGTTTTTGCCGCCCTGGTCTCACCCAACTTCGCCCGGCGAATAACTTTTCGCCGGCGCGCACTGCCTGAAACTGCCGAGTCCTATGCTGCAGATTGATCAAATATCGAAGACGTTCAACGGCGGCACGCAGAATGAAGTGCGGGCTCTGCGGAATGTCTCACTGACCATGCCCAGCGGAACGTTCCTGATCGTGCTCGGGACCAATGGTTCCGGAAAATCGACACTACTTAACGCTGTCGCGGGCACATTCAAAGTCGACGCCGGAAAGATCTCCGTCTCAGGACAGGAGATTACGAGTTGGCCGGAGCATCGACGCGCCCGGCTCATTGGACGAGTCTTCCAGGATCCCTTCCGCGGAACTGCTCCTACAATGTCCATCGCCGAGAACCTCGTTCTGGCATCGCAGCGGGGCCGCCGGCGCGGTCTCGGGCTCGCGGTAAACAAGCGTTCGCTGGGGGAACTGCGCGATCGCATCCGCCCGCTAAACATGGGCCTTGAAGATCGCCTGCATAATCCGATTGGAAGCCTCTCAGGAGGGCAGCGCCAGGCACTCACGTTGCTGATGGCGTCGTGGCTTAAGCCGGAACTGCTGCTGCTTGACGAGCACACCGCGGCGCTTGATCCGAAAACCGCCGATCAGGTCATCCGGCTCACTCACGACATCATCACGCGAGACAAGCTCACCACGCTGATGGTCACGCATTCGATGCAGCAGGCGGTTCACCTCGGCGAACGAATTGTCATGATGCACAAGGGACGCATTCTGCACGATCTCCAGGGGAGTGCGCGCGCGCGCGTGCGTCCTGAGGATCTACTTCGCCGATTCGAGGATGTCCGCAGGCGTGAGCAGCTCGATGGCGAAGTGGCAGAGATGCTCGCCGCAAACTACGTTTAGTCATTTCTGAAGGAGGCCAACATGTTCGTATCTTCTCTCACTCGCCGCCGCATGCTGATCCAGACCGCCGGTGCGCTTGCACTGGCAGGTTGCCGCCGCTCTTCTCGCGGCTCTGGTAAGTCCCGAGTCGGCCTGCTGTACTTCGCGCCGGAAGCAGGCGCCGAGCTTTGCATGAAGGGCCTCTTCGATGGTCTTGTCCAGGGCGGTTTCACCAGGGACGGCAACCTTGAAGTCATCAGCTCTCATGCGCAGGGAGAGATTTCGAACATCCCAATGCTCGTCCAGAACTTCACGACTCAGGGCGTCGACCTGATCATCACACTCACCACACCTTGTCTTACAGCAGCATGCACTGCGGCCCGCAACACTCATATTGCATTCACGTATTGCTATGACCCTGTCGCAGCCGGGGCAGGGAAGTCTTCCACTGACCACCTTCCCAATGTCACCGGAGTCGGATCGTTTCCCCCTGTTGAAGACACGGTCGATCTGATTCAGAAACTCGTGCCGGGCGTGAAGTCTGTTGGCACTGTCTACAGCAGCTCTGAAGCTAATTCGGTGAAGGTGATCAGCGTAGCGCGTGAGGCTTTCAAGAAGCGAGGAATCGCTCTGCAGGAAGTGACAGCCATGAACACGAACGAGGTGTTCCAGTCTGCGCAGGTGGCGTGCCACCGAAACGTTCAAGCCATGTGGGTCACGGGCGACAACACCGCGCTGCAGAGTTTCGATGCGATCGTCAAGACGACGACCGACGCCAAGCTTCCGCTCATCATCAATGATCCCGAGTTCACCGATCGCGGAGCTCTGGCGTGCGTCGGTCTTGGCTGGTATCCGGCAGGAAAAGCCGGCGGGGTGCTGGCTGCCCGTCTGTTGCGAGGAGAAGACCCCTCTACGATCCCGTTCCAGGAAGTTGCTGAGAAGAAGCTGGTGCTGAACAATCAGGCAGCGGCCAGACTCGGCATCAAGTTCCCCGCGGATGTCGTGGCGGAAGCGAAAGCATAAGCCGATCGTTCGGAAAACTACTGTTTCGACGCGATTGATTTGATCTGCTGCGGAGGAACGCGGCGGATAACGATCTGCACGTTCAAGGCGGCATCGTCGATTTCCGCTCGCACAGTCGAAGGCGCGGACACGGTCTCATAGATCCCGTTGGCAATGAATTCGTCTGGCACAACGCTCAGGGGAAACGGCCCGTGTTTACCCATGCGCGCAAGGAACGCGCCAGTGCTGTCGCTGTAGACCACTTCTTTGCCGATGTGCAGCGCCGCTCCTTCCACCGGTTCGCCATGGTCATCCTTCACTATGCCCTGCACCACGAATTTCGCGATCGAGAAAGTCTCAGAATGCGCTGACGACATGCCGCTCATCCGATACAGCCAGGTGCTCATGCCGAACGTATAGCGCAAGTGACCAGTCGGATCGACGTTCGAGGCAGCCGTAATCTGCATTGGCCCAAACACCCTCACCGCCGCATTCAGAGCCAGTGCCTGCTGAAACGGATGATCGGGACGAAACGGCAGATACATGTTCTGATAATCGGCTTGCAGCATTAGCCGGTTGCTTGTTAAGTTGCCTCCGAAGGCGACCGTGGTCTGCCCGTTGGTGCGCGAAATCAGCTGCAGCAAGCCGACGCGCGAAGAGAAATTCTCGCGTATGGTTCCGGAGAGAATGGTACTGCTTGGTTGACCTTCCGACTTGCTCTTGAACCAGTTTGCATTGGTTTCAAGCAATCGACCGAAGCGGCGGCCCACATAGAGATTCGTTCCCTGCGTACGCAGGCCGGAACTACTTGAAGAAAACAGCCCGCTGCCGAAGTAGAACTTCTCGACGTGGAAGTCCGCAGAGAGTTGGTCCACAGCAGCATGCTGCATGGCGCCGCCCAGGGTCACTGGCTCAAGGAGATTCTGGTGGCCGGCGGTGAAGCTGACCGACTCGAAGGGTTTGTACAGCAGTTGCGCATTCCCCTTGTCGACTTCGGAACTCAGCGGGCTGGCCAGCGATATTCGCTGGAATGATTTGCCGGTCATCACATAGCTCGTCCGAAAAATGAGCTTCTCCGTCTCGGCGTCCAGGCTTGCGGCGAAATACTTCTGATTCGAACCGATGCCCGCCGCGACCGAAGCTTTTACAGATCGATTTGGCTGATACTCCAGCCCCTGCAGCGAGGTCTGTCGCCGCGAGAGGATGTTCCGTGAGAAGAATTTGAAACGGTCGCTGATCTTGCGTTCGTAGAAGAGCATTCCAACCGGATCGTCGCTGGTGGCCGCGTTGAAGAGACCTGTGCCAAGCCAGGTAGAGGTTGTTCCCGCAAATACGTAATACTTCAAGACTGCGTCTTTATGAGAGACGCCGATACCGCGCACGGAGAAGTAGTGGCTGGCATCGAATACATCAGTAGGCAGGACGAAAGGAACACTCTCGTCTCCCGTTAGCAATGTGAAGTTTTGAAATTGGTAGCGGTTCTCGGCTCCGTAGCGAAAATGCCCATCGAAGTAGCCGAGATTCACGCTTCCGTCATACTTGGGAGCCTTGAACTCGACCGATCCGCCCTGTGCATTGAGCATCGTCGAAGTTCCGCCCTGCACACGAAACACCTGCGCCTCCGCCCTGCTGGCCAGCAGCATCGCCACCGCCAGCAAAGCGCATTCAAGCTTCGGGAGCATCGCCAGGCTCTAGGGCTTTTCCCCAGTGCTCCCTGTCACTGAGGATGCTACCGAAGCTAGTTGCAGATCGCTATTCGATTTCACCCGCAGCTTCTCTTCGACTTTGAAGTTCTCGAACTGCAGACTTACTTCATCGGGAACAGTGTCAGCCTTAGCCTCGAGCGGCACCTCCAGGATGCGCTTGCTGTGGGGAAATATCGGGAAACCAGGAGCGTCCTGCTTCTTTCTTCCGCTCGCCAACTGCGTTTGCAGCACGCGCCCGAAGTTATCGCCTGTGTTCTCGACTTCCAGGATGACTCTATTTCCAGGTGCATCCAGTTCTGCCCGCACAACTCGGACATCCGCCTTCTCGGTCCTTTGCTTCGGCAGCAGATAGACCGTGTGAGGCAACTGAAGCCGTACATTCATTCCCTGCGCGGTGCGGAATGCGAATCCCGAGAACGACGCGTAGATGACAAACCAGGTTGGGCTCGGCGAAGCACTTGCTTCATAGAACACGTAGTACGTCTGCTTGGGCTGGATGCGAAAACTAGTTGCCGAAAGCTTCAGATGAATATTTGGATCCAGCGGGCGGTAGTTGATCTCACCTTTTTCCGAGACGGTAAAGCTCTTCGCCTCGAGCACCACATTCAGCGGCGTGAGACCGTCGTTCACATACTCCACACGGCCTTTGCCTGGGTCGCCAAGCTCGCTGATCACGGGGCGCACGGTTTGCGCGTTTGCGGCTGCTCCGAGAACAACGGCAAAAAGTCCACTCATCAACAGAGGAAGTGCTTTCATATTTCTTCCTAAGGTCGGTTAAAAGGCCTGAGCCTGGATGGTCAGGGTTCCTGTGTATGCGCCGGCCGGCAGATTTGGCAGGGGCGCCAAATTGATGTTGAACGTCATCACGTCGCTGTTTGTGCCCGTCTTATTGAATCCGCGAATCGGCACGGACGACACTTGCAGGCCTGCATTGGCGCCGCCAAATGCCACAGTATTGGTGAGGGCGGCAAATGCTCCCCCATTGGCGGAGATCTGAAAATCAGCTGACGGAATGTTGTGCCCGGCTCCGTCGCTGAGCGCGGCCGTAGACGAACTGAAAAATGCGTACAGTTTCAGGCTGTTCACGCTTGGTCTCAGTACCCAGGTGGTAGTCGCCGTGATGCCCGTGTTTCCGGGATTTGTGGCGCTGCCACTCACCAGCGTGAAGTTCACCGCATTGCCTGACAGCGTGAGCGTGATCGAATCCGAAAGAACAGCATTCAGCGCAATCGGACTCGCTCCCGAATTCAGCACCTGTGCGCGGGCGGGCGTCACAAACATCATCGTCGCCACAAGCAGTGCTGCCACCATTCCGAATTGAGTCCGCAGTCGCATGAGCTTTCTTTCGTGAACACACGTTCAGCACAGAGGAATAGGGGCGCACACCTCGCTTGTTTGCGATTCCCGCCCCTGCCGATTGCAACCGTTTGCTGCGTTTACGGAGTTGCCTGTGCCTGGATGTTCAGCGTTCCTGTGTAGGTATTGGCAGGAAGCTGAGGCAGTGTGCCGCCAGTGAGGTTGATATTGAACGTCATGGCATCAGTGCGGCTCGCAGTCCGATTCGCCGCGGTGATCGGAACAGTTGCCAGCTTGAGACCGGCATTCGCCGCGCCGTAAGCAACGGTGTTGGTCAGTGCGGCCGCTGCGGCGCCATTGTCCGAGATAAAGAAGGCGGAAGACGGGATGTTGTCTCCCGAGCCATCGGTCAGGGCCGCAGCTGCGCTTGCGAAGTACGCATAGACGCCCACTGAATTACGGCCCGGAGCTAGCGTCCACGCTGTGGTGGCGGTGATTCCAGCAGACCCGGCGTTTGTGGCGCTACCCGCGCTGAGGGCGAAGTTCACTGTGTTCGCCGAAAGTGTGACAGACAAGGATTCGGCAAGGTTGGCGTTCAAGGCAATGGTCTGCGCGCCCGAGTTCAGCTGCGCGGAAGCTATCGAAGCCGAGAACGTTAATGCGAACCCGACCATCACAGCCCAAGAGATTCTTACGATCTTCATCTTTCCTCCGAGTGTAGGTAGCAGCAACTTCTCGCCAGCGTGTTCGCGAAGGCCGATCGATGCAGGGCATCTCGTAACCCATGGCGTTTATATGAGAAGCGGACCATACGTCCTACAGCACTTACGTAATGAAGGGTTCCTGTTTTGGATCAATGTGCCAAAAAGGCCAGCGGACGCGGCGACCGGCCTTCTCTAACATTGCCGGCGATATCATTGAAACTAAGTGACTTAGGATCAGATAATACTTTTGTTATTTAAGCGCTCAGGCTCACAGCCTTTGGTAACTGTACCCTTCGTAACTCCAGCATTCGATTGAACTTGTCAAGGTACAGAGTGACCGTTTTTGCGACAATTTCTTGACCTTGTGCCAAAGCCGATCAGTCCAGGGGTTCGGGCCGGGCTCACCGCACAAACGGAAGGTAGGCCCTCGTCGTCGCACGATATCTCGCGTAGGTCTCGCCAAAGCGGTCGGCCAGCAACTTCTCTTCAGCGCGAACCCGGATCTCTGTACCGACGACATAGAAGATGAGTGCGGCGGCCAGCAGAGGCCACCAAGCCTTTACCAGCCCCGTTTGCAACAGCATCCCGAACATCGACGTGTAAATCGGGTTCCGAATCCACCGATACGGCCCGGTGGTGATCAGCTCGTGATCTTCACTCAACGCCGCTTCGAAGCGCCACTGCTTGTCCAAATGTCGCGTTGCCATCCACGCCAGCACCACAGCCAGGGGCCCGACGACCATCGACGCTACGAGAGATGCCTCGGACTTGTGAAACCCCTTCGGAAATACGAATGTCCAAACGCAGGCATACCCGAGCATGACAAGTCCGATACCAATGCGTGACGACGCTGCCCGAACCACCTTCTTCTTGCCTGCGGCACGTCGCCGTGGGCGTACAAAGGCCAGTATCCAGGCGATCCAGCAGATGCCGAGAACAACCCACGCTGCGATTTCCAGGGGCGCCGAGATATTCACTTTTCACCTTCTCCGCGGATCGCATCCAGCAGGCGCTGATCATCACCGCTCAGAGAGGCAGCGTTCAAGAGGTCAGGCCGATTCCGCAGGGTCTTGCGCAACTGCTGCTCTCTGCGCCACCGCCTGATCTGCTGGTGATCGCCGTTCATCAGCACCTCCGGCGCGCGCAGTCCAGCGAATTCGGCAGGCCGCGTGTAGTGCGGATAGTCCAGCAGCCCGCCCGATCCGTGCTGCGATCGCGGCACTCCCTCCACATCCACTGCGATCTCAGAATCGCCGATGCCAAAGCTCTCGAACTCGCCTGAAGCCTCGTTGCCCAATACGCCTGGCACAAGACGCATCACTGTATCGACTACGACGGCCGCCGCCAGTTCTCCGCCGCTCAGCACGTAGTCGCCGATCGAAAGCTCCATATCGCAGTAGAGCTCATTGATGCGCTCGTCCACGCCTTCATAGCGTCCGCAGATCAACACGATGCGCGGCATCGTCGCAAGCTCTCGCGCTACTGCCTGGGTCAACGGACGCCCCTGTGCGGACATGAGAATGACGCGCGGCCTGGTAGTCTCCGGTTCGGCCGCACGATCGGCAAGGGGAGGAATCCCAATCGACGCAAGCGCCTCGGCCAGCGGTTCTGGCTTCAGCACCATGCCCTCGCCACCACCAAATGGCCGGTCGTCTACCGTACGATGCCGATCGTGCGTGAACGCGCGCAGATCGTGCACGCCTACGCTGACCAGCCCTTCAGCCTGCGCACGCCGCACGATCCCGTGCTCGAATATTCCTTCGAAGAACCCGGGAAAGATCGTGATGATCTCGAATCGCATAAAAGGTGTCAATCACGATCATAGAACCGGCTGGAGATGTGGCCCCACTCAAGATGAGCAGCTATTCAAACCTCGTCAGTGCGTCGCAGCGTCGCGGGACGGTTACCCCACGATCGCGAACGCGAACTTCATCCACCACTCGGGCTTGGTGATCACCACGAACAGCGCGAACGCCTGTCCTGCCACGAAGAGCGGCAGGCCGGCCTTGTACACAGCGTGGATGCGCCGGTTCACGATCAGATCCCGCACGATCCCAATGACAAGCAGGAAGTCCACCCCGGCATAGAATCCGCCATTCGATAGAAGGGGAAAGCGTCCCCAGCCGGCAGCGGTAAGTGCGCAGGTTGCCAACAGCATCATCCGGCGGTGATGTTCCGGCTTCTTCCGCCAAGCGATCGCAAGCGCGAAGCATACCGCAAAGCACGTGATATCCCAGAACGGCACGATGAGAAAGTTCGCCTCGGTGCGGTGGAACTGGTGCAGGTAGAACCTCGCCATGCTCAGCGTGGTCGAGATTCCCAGGTAGATCATCGACACGCCCAGAACAGCGCCGAACCATCCCACGTTCCGATGCCAGCGCACACTGCGGGCGCGCACCAGCGCGGACTGCATGATGAAAAACAGCAGCCAGCTTGAAAAGACGATCCCGTGCACCCACAGAATCCACGGCCGCTCAATGTCGGGATGGATCAGGTTCTTGTTTACCGTGTGGCTGAACCCCCAGAACACAACTAAGGCGATCAAGAGGGACATGGACAGGTAGAAATACTTTTCCAGGACTCGCACAAACGAAGATTTCTCAGCAACACTGATCAACGGAACAGGGGCGGTAATTGCCATTGCATTCTCCTTCAGGTTTCCCAATGCGCGTTGCCTTCGTGACGTGAGTGCTGACACTACCTGTGAGTGCCGCACCGAAACCAGATTGTCTGAGTTGATTTCGAACTGGATTCTCGCGCCGGCACCTCACGGATGCAGCGGCGCGAGCTATTTCTCCCGATCAGATAGGCCGCGCTTCGAGCAGGCACAGAGGCGATCGAGTGGGGATGATCCTCTCCAGTGCGAATCCCGCCGAATGCAGAAGCTGCTGGAACTCGCTCCGCGTCCGTTCCTTGCCTCCGACAAATGCCATCATCTCGATGTCCAGCAGCTTTCCTGGATGCGGATCGGCGCTATCGTCGAGCACACCCTCTGCAAGCACCAGCTTCCCATTCGCGGAGATGACACTGCGGATGTTCCGCAGAAGCTGAATAGCAGCTCCATCTGCCCAGTCGTGCACGATGTGCTTCATCAAGTAGCAATCGCCGCCTTCCGGAACAGCTTCGAAGAAGTTGCACTCGGTGGCTTCGCAGCGATTCGCCAGCCGGTCTTCCGCAATCGCCCTCCTGGTTGCGGGAATCACCGCAGCCATTTCCGCCACAACTCCCTGGGCTGCGGGATTCGCATGCAGAATCGACCGCAGCAGCGCACCGTGCCCTCCGCCTACATCGACAATCTTGTTGAAGCCGCCGAAGTCGTATGCCTCAAGGAAAGCCGGAATGCACATCTCGCTGATGCTGGTCATTGCGTTGTTGAAGACCGCAGCCTCGTCCTTGTTCTCAGCCTTCGAAAGCCAGTTGAAGAACGGCTCGCCATAGACCTGATCGAAGGTGGTCTTCCCCTCTTCCACGCTGCCCTTGAGTTCGCTGTAGAGCTTCAGATGCAGAGGGTCTGCAATCCACTCAATGCAATCGGCCATCGATCCCGGAACACCTCGCCGCAGCAGTTGTCCCGCGTCCCTCAGTTTGTAGCTGCGGGCAGAGGTGCGAGCAACGATTTGGCTCACCTCCAGCACTCGCAGAATCCTGTACAGATAATCCGGATCGGTTGCCGATTCCAGCGCAAGCTTGTCAACGTCTGTCGAGCCGTCACCGATCAGGTCCGGGATCCTCAGCTTCACCGCGGTGTTGAGACACGCCGAGGCGATATACGCCAGTCCCGT
>Ga0207674_10001886_pt1 | contig 26683 bp, 22 predicted proteins | sample KBSCornC72_FD_184303 | JGI IMG/M metagenome (GOLD analysis project Ga0207674, IMG submission 184303) | Corn rhizosphere microbial communities from Kellogg Biological Station, Michigan, USA - KBS Corn C7-2 (SPAdes) (version 2) | ecosystem: Host-associated > Plants > Roots > Rhizosphere > Soil ...
TTCGTGTTGGTAGACACGAGGGCTAAGTATGGACTATTTCAGGAGCTGGCGCGATAGCGCCGGCGCGCTCGCGCGCAATCCTGTGAAGCGAGCCCTACGGGGAGAACTGGGGTGCTTGGCGAAGAGCGGGGGATGGAGTCGAAGACGAAGATCGATGATGGAAGACACGGAATTACGCGGCGGCGTCAGACCTTTTTCTTCTTCATCTTTTTGTCGCCGCCACCGGAGTCGTAGCCCGGGCGGTCGCCTGGGGCGCTGAGGGCTTTCTCGCGGGCGGCGGAGGCGGTGTTGTACTTTTCCAGCTCGGAGTTGTAGGCGGACTGGAGCGGCGGGACTTCGGACTGGGCCTGCTCCACGTCCTTGCGGGCGGCGACGACCTGCGGGTTCGTCTTGATCGATTGCTCGAGGTCGTGCTTGAGCTTGAGCAACTTGACGTTGGCGGCGGCCAGCTTGGCCTTGAGCGCGGTGGCGTTTTTGTCGTCGGCGACGGCGGTGGTTTCCAGGTCCGTCACGGCCTTGCCCTTTTCGAGGACGACGCGGGCGGCCTGGGTGATCTCGTCCTGGCGGACGGCGTTGTCGGCCTGCAGGTCGATGACGTGCTGGGCGGCGGCCTTCTTGGCGTCGGCGGCGGATTCGTAGGCGCGCGAGGCGCGGACCTTGGCGAGGATCGGCGCGGTGGCGGCGTCGTAGTCGGCCTGGGCCTGGCGGAGATCGGCCTGGGCTTGCGTGACGTCGGGCGAGGCCTCGGCCTGCTTGTGGAGGTCGGCGAGCAACTTGGTCAGGGCGTCCTGGGCGCGCTCGACCTTACCCTGGGCCTGGGCGAGGTTGACCTTGGCGTCCTTCATGGGTTGATCGTTCACTTCGGGGACGTTGTTGCCGCGGGCGGGGGGCAGGCCCTTGGTCTTGTCCTTTTTGGCGGCGAGGGCGGGGGTGGTCAATGCGGTGGCGAGTGCGATCGTTAAAAGCAGGTGTGACGGGTGGGCGTGGTGGCGCATGAGGTTTCCCGCGATCTGGAGCCCCGCATGTACGGGCGGGGCTTCGTGTTGTCCTGTGATTCGGAACGTCCCGCAGATTTAACGATTATCGGCGTGGCGGCGTTGGGGGGCAAGCTGATTTTCGTCGAGGGGGGCGAGTTTGCCGTCGAGGAATTGCTGGAGGAATGTGGCGGCGGCGACGGCGTCGAGCTGCTCTTTCTTCCGCTGGCGGGTGAGTTTTTCACCGGCGCGCTTGCGGTCGGCGAGGGATTGCTCGGCGGCGAAGGAGCTGAGACGTTCGTCGACATAGAGCACGGGCACGCCGGCGGCGGCGGATAGGGAGCGGCCCCATTCGAGCGTCGATCGCGCGGCGGGCCCAACGGAATCGTCCATGTTCAGGGGCAGGCCGAGGACGATGCGTTGGACGGCCTCCGTTCGGATGACGGGGAGGATCCGGTCGATCGCCTGCTGCGGGGAGGAGACGGTCAGCACGTCGATGGGCGTGGCGAAGCGGCCGCCTTCGTCGGAGAGGGCGAGGCCGACGCGCCTGGAGCCGAGGTCGATGCCGAGCGTGCGCATGGGAGGGAAGGCTAAAACGTGAAGACATAAAACATAAGGAACGCCTCTCTTTATGTTTTACGAGTTCGAGTTCGCCTACTGATACCGGTTGCCCGTCTTTTCCTTCACGCGGTCCACCAGCGCCTTCACGCGCTGATCTTCGGTCTTCGGGCAGACGAGGGTGGCGTCCCTGGTATGGACGACGATCATGTCGCTGACGCCCAGCAGGGCGACCAGGTGCTCGGGGTCGTCGCTGACGACGATGTTGTTGAAGGAATCGACCAGCACGCACATACCGGCGTCGATCGCGTTGTCGTGGTCGTCGGTGCTCAGCGTGTCGGCCAGCGCCGGCCAGGAGCCGACGTCGAGCCACTGCACGGGCATCTCGACGACGACGACGTGCGCCTTGCCCTTGCCCTGCGATGCCGGTTCCATGACGGCGTAGTCGATGCTCTTCTTGGTCAGGGCGGGGTAATTCTGGTTGAGGACGTCCTGGGCGGTGGGGGTGTCCCAGGCCTGGCCGATCTTGGCGAGGCCGGCGTAGGCGTTGGGGAGGTGGATGGAGAGTTCGGTCAGGACGGTGTCGCAGCGCCAGACGAACATGCCGCTGTTCCAGTAGTAGCGGCCGGACTCGACGAAGCGGTCGGCGTCGGGCTTGGCGGGCTTTTCGACGAATTTCAGGACGCGGTAGGCGCCTTTGCTGCCGGTCTTGAGGGTGAGGGCTTCGCCGCGGTGGATGTAGCCGAGGCCGGTGTGGCCGTGGGTGGGGATGAGGCCGAAGGTGACGAGGGCCTTGGGATCTTCGGCGACGACTTCGAAGGCGGTGCGGATGCTGCGGTTGAACTGGTCAACGGGTTCGATGACGTGATCGGCGGTGACGACGGCCATGACGGCGTCGGGGTCGCGCTTGAGGAGGACGGTGGCGGGGAAGCCGATGGCGTTGGCGGTGTCGCGGCCTTCGGGTTCGCCCAGGACGTTGTCGGGCGGCAATTCGGGAAGGTTCTTGAGGACCGTGGCGCGGTGGCTGGCGCCGGTACAGACGAAGATCCGCTCGGGGGGCAGGAGGGCGCGCAGGCGTTCGTAGGAGAGTTGCAGCAGGGACTTGCCGCGGACGACCGGGAGCAGTTGCTTCGGGCGGTCGTTGCGCGAGAACGGCCAGAGACGGGTGCCCCGCCCCCCTGCCATGATCACAGCGTATTCCATAAGTCGGTCCGTTGGTTCGAAGGCGCGCGCGTGTTTTAACCTCGGGGGATTATAGCCACCCGGCCGATTGAAAGAATGGCGGGCGAGTGAATTTTCGCCGGTAAATACCGCTCACGGGCGCAGCAGGGAGAGCGCCGGGTAAAACGATTTCAGCGTCGCGTAGGGAACGTCGTCTTCCACCGGGATCACGCGCAATTGCGCCCCCTTGGCGGGGCCGTCGGCGCAGCGCCCGTCGGCGGTCCAGAGCGAACCGGTATCCGAGTCGCTCCACGCGATCTCCGGCTTGTTGGCGACGGTCTTGCGACGAAACTGGGGAAACAAATCGCCTTGGAGAGCGCGTTCGAAGACGATGAGCTTGGCGGCGCCTTTGGGACGGACGATGAGCAGGTGGTTGTCGGCGACGGTCAGGTTCAGCGGGTCGGCGCCGACGTTGAGCTTGTTGGGCTGGAGCACGACGGGGGCGGGCGTGTCGATGACGGAGACGCGCGCGTCGGCGGGCAGGTCGAGCGCGACGGGACGCGCGGGGAAGCGGGGCTGGGGCTTTTCGCCGGCCGGGGAGAGGGCGGTGGCGAGCACTTGCGTGTCGGGGTGCTCGGTGCGCCATTCGCGCCACGTGGTCTTTCGTGTTTCGATCGGGTTTTTGAACCCTTCGGGGCGTTCGCCCTTGAGGGTCGCGCCGGTGAAGGCGTTGATGAACTGCCCGATGCGCGAGTTGTAGAGCAGGAGCGCGTTGGCGGGCATGGAGACGATGTCGAGCTCGCGCGGCTTGATGGTGTTGTCGACGACGAACGCGCGGGCGCGGCCGGCGTAGGGCGAATACATGAGGAGCAGGCGCTTGTCGGCGTCGGCGTGAGCGATCACGGGCGCGAGCGCCAGGCAACCCGTGGGATAGGCGTAGGGTTGGCCTTCGAAGACCAGGCCGATGACCGGCGATTCGGGCTTGAGGAAGGTCGCCTTGTCGAAGGAGACGAAGGTGGGGTTGTCGAGGATCGCCATGCGGCGGAAGGGATCGCCGGCGAACCGCTGGTAGAAGAGGAAGAGCACGGGCGCCAGGACGATCAGCCAGGCGGCGCGGCGCTTGCCGCTGACGACAAGTGCGATGAGCGTGACGCAGAGGACCAGGCAGAGCGTCGTCACTGGCCACTGCAGGCGGCGAGAGAGCGTGATCCAGTCCATGCCCGCGGGATATTTCGCCAAGGCGGGATGCGTGCCGAACGCGATCAAGCCGGCGCTCGCGAGGGCGAGCAACGCCACGATCGACGTAATAGCGAACCGGACCACGGGGTGCACGATAATCGTAGCATCGGCAGGATGCGAGCCGACGGCCGAACCGACGCTGAGCGACAGGATCGACGCCCGCGACTGGAAGTGCAGCGTGACCCGCTGCGAAGACTTGCTGCTGGGGGAACTGCGGAAGACCTGGCCCTGATCTCGGATGGAAAGTTCCACCGAACCCGAGCCGGCCGGACGCAACGGCTGGCGAAAGGTCGTGTGTGACATACTCGCCTGAAGACGTACAATACGTTTATGGCGGTTGTCGCATCTGTCCAGAATTTGTCGAAAATTTATCGGAAGCCCGGGACCAACGTCGAAGTAGCGGCGCTGCGGGCGATCAACGTCGAATTCATCGAGGGGGAGTACACGGCGATCATGGGGGCGAGCGGCTCGGGGAAGAGCACGCTGATGAACATTATCGGGTGCCTGGATCAATCCACGGCGGGCAGTTACGTGCTGGGGGGAATCGATATCAGCAAGCTGAACGACGACGATCTGTCGGAGATCCGCAGCCGGCGGATCGGGTTCATCTTCCAGAACTTCAATTTGATCCAGCAGTTGACGGTGCTGGAGAACCTGGAAGTCCCGATGTTCTACATGCGGATGACGCCGGCCGAGCGGCACAAGCGGGCCAAGGAGCTGGCGGAGAAGGTGGGGCTGGGGGAGCGGCTGGATCACCGGCCGATGCAGTTATCGGGCGGTCAGCAGCAGCGCGTCTGTATTGCACGGGCGATGGTGAACGATCCGCTGATCCTGCTGGCGGACGAACCGACCGGGGCCTTGGACAGTAAAACCGGTCAGCAAATCCTGGAACTGTTCGACGAGCTGGTGGCCAGCGGGCGGACGATCATCCTGGTGACGCACGACCCGCACGTGGGAAACCGGGCGCACCGGGTAATCCAACTACATGACGGACGCGTGGTTAAGGACGAGCGAAACGTGAAGCGGGCGGTGCCGTTGTCGCAGACGGAGGCGGCAGCCACCGCGGCGAGCCCGGCGATACCGGAATAGGGGCCGGTAACGTGGCGATCGCGCCGTCTCCGGGCGATCACCCGGGTGGCGCAGCCGGACGATAATAGATCCGGCGTCCCACCGAGGACGACACCGAATCGATTGAAGGACTTTCCGATGCGACGAAGCAGCCCTTGGGCAGTGGCGGGTTTTGTGTTTGTGATCGGCGGCGTCATCGTCGGCTGCGACGACAAGCAGGACGTCCCGCCCGCGGTCTTGCAGGCCCAGCAGAATCCGGTGCCCGCGACCAGGCCGATGCCGACGACGCAGGAATTGCTTACGGGCGCGAAGAAGCGTTTGCGGCTTCCGGAGTTTCCGGTCAGCCTGGACGTGCCGCCGTCCTGGGGGCTGCAATCCCTGGCGAACGGCGAGATCTTCACCGTGAACGGGCAGGGGTCGTCGGGCGACTTCGACATCCAACTCGTCCAGCAGAGCCAACTCGTCCCCAAGACCCAGCCCGAAACGATGCTGGCGGCGGCGAAGAAGGAACTCGCGGCCAAGCCGCACCCGATCAACCGGGCGGAGCTGCACGAACTGGGCCCGGTCAAGGTGGTGGAAGTGCGGTCGATCTCCAATGCCTTCGTGAACGGCAAGCTGCCGGCGGAAGTCGAAGGGGACATCCTGGTGGACCCCGGCAACCGGAACGTGGCGCCCGGCGTGCAAACCACCACCCGCGGCATCGTCAACCCGCACATGGTGAAGTGGACGTTTACGCTCTTCGTGCCGGCGCGGGAGGATAAGCTTTCGGTCCGCGCCCTCACGTTTATGCGACTGGGCCTGCACGATTACGAGAAGGACAAGGACTTCCTCGAGCAGTTGATGAAATCGATGAAGTACGAGGAATAGGGGTGTAAACCGGTCCGTCAGAGCAATCGGGGGACGATCTCGGCGGCGCGGCCGTGCAGGGCGATGTCGACCTGACGGTCGAACGTACTGGGTTCCAAGTTGACGAGCAGGGTTCGCGCGCCGGCGCGGGCGTTTTCGACGACGATGCCATGGAGGCGGAGGATTTCGGCGTCGGGCGGAGCGCGACGCGTTCGCGGAGGCCGTCGACGTTCTGCGTGATGACGATCGCGTCGGGGTCGCGCTGGAGGGCGGCGCCGGTAAAGACGACGGGCCGGCGGGCGCGGGCGAGGAGGTCGCGGGCCCGCTCGAGCCCGGTTCGTGGTTCCATCGCCGGTATCATACAATCGGCGGCGATGGAATCGCCCACGCAGACGACACGCCTGGCCCCGTCGCCGACGGGGGCGCTGCACCTTGGGAACGCGCGGACATTTCTGATCAACTGGCTGATGGCGCGGCGGGCGCGGTGGCGGGTTGTGCTGCGGATCGAGGATCTCGATGGGCCGCGGGTGAAGGTGGGGGCGGATCGGCAGGCGATGGAGGATTTGCGGTGGCTGGGCCTGGACTGGGACGGGGAAGCGGTTTACCAGTCGCCACGCGCCGAAGTTTATCGCGCGGCGACGCGGCGGTTGCTGGCGGAGGGAAAGGCGTACCCGTGCGTCTGCACGCGGCGGGAGGTCGAGGTGGCCGCCAGCGCGCCGCACGCGGAAGACGGGGCGGCCGTCTACCCGGGGACGTGTCGGGGGCGGTTCAGGACCATGGAGGAGGCGGAGGCGGCGTCGGGTAGGACGCCGGCGGTGCGGTTCGCGGTGCCGGCGGGTGAGGTCGCGTTCGTGGATCGGTTTCGGGGGCGCTGCCAGTTTGATCCGGCGCGCGAGCTGGGGGATTTCGTAATCATGAAGGCGGACGGGACGGCGGCGTATCAGTTGGCGGTGGTGATTGACGATGCCGAGATGGGCGTGACTCAGGTCGTCCGCGGCGACGATTTGATCGACTCGACGCCGCGGCAGTTGCTGCTGTACCAGGCGCTGGGGCTGGCCGATCGTGTGCCGGCGTACACGCACTTGCCGCTGGTGGTGGGAACGGACGGTCGGCGACTGGCCAAGCGGCACGGGGATACGCGGCTGGCGCATTACCGCGAACGGGGCGTGGCGGTGGGGCCGGTATTGGGGTTGCTCGGGCGGTGGTGCGGGATCGACGTGGGTGACGGTGAGGTCACGCTCGCGACGTTGTTGGAGCGATTCGATTTCGCGGGGCTGTCACGTGAGGCGATCGTGTTTACCGAGGCGGACGACCGGCAACTGATCTCGTCGGCGGGGCGATGAGGCGTTAAGCTTCGGCCACTTGGGCGATACGTGGCAACAGTACGGCCGGCGAGTGATGGCGGGGGAGGCGCCGGGCGTGCGCGCGGGGTTGATGCGGGCGGGGATGTCGGTGGTCTCGCCGGTTTACTCGGCGGCGATGCGCGTGCGGAATTGGAAGTTCGATCGGGGGATCGGGGTCCAGGCGTTGCCGCGGCCGGTGATCAGCGTCGGGAACGTCACGACGGGCGGGACGGGCAAGACGCCGGTCGTGCAATGGCTTTGCGAGCGGTTGCGGGAGGCGGGCGAGCGGCCGGCGGTGCTGATGCGGGGGTACAAGGCAGCGTCGGGCGCGCAAGGGGACGAGCAGGCGATGCTGGAATCGTTGTTGAATCGGGCGGACGCGCCGATGGTGATTGTCGAGGCGAATGCGGATCGGCACGCGGGGGGCTTGCGCGTATTGGCGGAGCGTCCGGAGGTTTCGGTTTTCGTGATGGACGACGGGTTTCAGCACCGGCGATTGCGGCGGGACTTCGATTTGGTTTTGATCGACGCGAGCAATCCGTTTGGGTACGGGCGGGTACTGCCGCGGGGGTTGTTGCGCGAGCCGATGAGCGGGCTTAGACGGGCGGACGCGTTCCTGGTCACGCGGGCGTCGCGCGGGGATGTAAGCGCGATCACGGAGTGCCTGCGAAGATATAACGCAGAAGCGCCGGTATTCCGCTGCGACCACGTTCACGCGGGTTTGCGCACGGCGGACGGCGTGGTGCGGGAGCCGCCGGCGGGGCGGGCGTATGCGGTCGCTGGGATCGGGAACCCGGAGGCGTTCGGGCGGCAGTTTGAGGATCTCGCGGGGCACCGCTGGTTTGACGATCACTGGAATTATTCGAAGGGGGACGTTGAGGCGATCGTGAGCGAGGCGCGGGGGGCGGGGGCGGGGTATGTCGTAACGACGGAGAAGGATTGGGTGAAGATGGCGCGGTGGATTTCGACGACAGCGGGGATGCCGGTTTATCGCGCGGAGCTGGCGATCCGATTTGCGGGGGAGGATGAGGGGGAATTGCTGGATCTCATCCGGGCGCGGTTGCGGAGGGTGCGCGGATGAGTCAGCGAACGGCGGCGGGATCGAAGCGTGGCGTGTGGACGGTGATCGTCATCGTGGCGTTTGGGGTGATCGTGGCGCTGCTGGGGTTGAAGTTCAGGCAGGTTTCGGAAGAGGGGGATCGGACGCCGACCACTTCGACGAGAGCGAGCACTGTGGGCGGTGAGCAGGGTCACTGAAGTGAACCGAGCCAAATAATCAGAGAATGTGTCGACGAAAAAAAGGCCGCACGGCGGAGGGTATTGCCGTGCGGCCTGGCGGAGGAGGAAACGAGGCTTGTTGGGCGACTGGCGGGGCGTCCGCGGCTGAAGTCCGCTTACGCCGCCAGGGCCCGGGTTTCGTGCAGCCTGATCGTTTCGGCTTCCTGGACGAGCAGGACGCTGTTCCAGATCTGTTTTTTGAGTTCGACGCCGTGGGAGGCGAAATCGGTAAACCATTGGCCGTCGGCGACGTAGCGGAAGCGGTATTCGCCGGGCTGCAGGCGGGCGCGGGCGCTCCACCAGCCGTTGCCTTCGTGCCGCATCGCGATCGGGCGGTCGTTCCAGGCGGTGAAGTCGCCGGCCACCGCCACGTCGCGGGCGCCGGCCCGAAAGAAGCGGAACTCGACTTCGCCGTTGGTCTTAACGCTTGTCATGGTGTGACTCCGTTCGTTAGAATGCAGTACAAAGCTCGTGCCACGACGGCACGGCCGCCGATGGTCTGACGTGTTTCGCGTGTCGCGCGCCCGCTGCCTTTTCCCGCCAATCCCGATCGAAATCGGCTATTCGTGCGGAGGACTTTACCTCCGAAGATTTTTGATCGGGTGAGGATCGCCTTGGGAGTCCGTGAATCGCGCGCGGCGAACAATGCGGCAATCGCCGGACGGCTGCCCGGTCCGTGGGCACGGATCATCCGCACCGCGCCTCCATCACCCAGGACGTACATGCACCGATCGATCCAACTGACCGCGCTCGTCATCGCTGGCGTGTTCTGCTTTATCGGATGTGGCAACAAGGGTGGAACCGCCGCGCCGTCGCAGGACGCGCCCGCGCCGGTGCGATTGATCCGCGGCGTCACGATCAACGAGCCGCTGCTGCTGGACGATCCCCCCCTGCCGATGACGGCGGCGCGGAACGAGACCGCCAGCACGGTGCTCCAGTTATCGAACCTCCCCAAGCCGAAGCAAAATTCCGTCCTCACGCTCCGCATTCAGCCACTGCAACTGTCGACCGAGAACGCGCAGATCGACGTCGGTCAAATCAAGGCGTATCAAATACTTCCGATGCCGGTGGACGTGAACCGCGCCGGCTACGTGCGGCATACGGGGCTGAAGGTGGCCTCGAAAACGCTTCCGCGCGCGCTGCTGCCGGTGCCGATGGAGGGGGGCAAGATCAATGTGACGGGCCTGCGCGACCCGAGCGAGCCGTTTCAACCGAACAGCCGCCTTGGGCTATCGGATCAGCCGGTGCTGCTGTGGTTCGACGTGGAGGTGCCGCCGACGGCGAAGGCGGGGCAATACTCGACCAGCGTGGAGTTGATTCGCGACGGGCAGAAGGTGGAGTCGGTGCCGCTGTCGCTGAAGGTTTACGACTTCGTGCTGCCCGACGAGCGGCACTTGCAGATGGTGGGTCGCATTGAATGGGAAAGCCTGGAGCGGCTTTACCCCGATTTGTTCGAGACGATCACGCCCAAACTGATGCGGCGGGGGGAGAAGAAGTACGAGCAGGCGATTCATTTGCTGGACCAGTTCGTGGCGCTGGCGCACGAGCACCGGACGACGATCGTGGTGCCGCGGCTTCAGCCGGAGGTGCAATGGCCGGCGAACCAGCCGCCTCAGGTGTCCTGGACGGATTTCGACTCGATCACGGAACCTTGGCTGAGCGGGAGCGGGTTCGCGGACAAGATTCCGTCGGGTTATTGGCCGCTGCCGCGGATCGATTTCCTGGATCGGTATCCGTCGGCGCTGCAGATGCAGTATTGGATGGACGCCTCGTCGCACTTCGACCAGAAGGGTTGGATGGACCGGGCGTGGGTGGAGGTGGAGAAGGAGACGCCGGGGCGGGCGACCGCGCCCGAGTGCGTGCAGTTGTCGGCGCAGGCGGCGGACATCCTGAGCGCCCACCCGCGACTTCGCGTGAGCCTGCCGCTGGAGGACTCGCAGGTTCAGTTCAAGATGAACGGGAACGCGCGGTTGATCGATCCGCAATCGACCGATCGCTTAATGACGGCGTCGAACGGCCTGGTCTTCGCCGCACCGACCAAGCCGTGGCCGGCGGGCGCGCCGCGTCCGATGCACTGGCTGCGAACGGACCTCGAAGGCCTGGTGCCGTACGTCGGCGCGGGCGGGGACGAGCGCGACGTGCGGTTGTGGGCGTGGCTGGCGTTTCCGTGGCAGTCGCAGGTGATCGGGTGGGACGGGGCGTTGCCGCACTCGACCACGGCCGACGAGCCGGCGGACCCGAACGTACTCACGTGGTTCTACCCCGGGCGGTGGTTCGGCGTCGAGGAACCCGTGCCGACGATCCAGCTCAAGTGGCTTCGCCGGGCGCAGCAGGATTTCGAGTACCTCTATCTCGCCAAGCAGCGCGGCGAGGTGACGTATGCGATCGTGATGGCGCGGCCGATGATCAAGCCGGTGCAAACCCGGCCCAACGAGACGCCCGACCCGACGCACGGCCTGTTGACCGGCACCACGGATCAGCGCGCGTGGACCGAGGCGCTGCAGCTCCTGGCGCGCGACATCCTGCTGCGCGAGCCGGGCAAGGAGCGCGACGAACAGCGGCAGCTCGATTTGAACCTGGAAACGGCGCGATGGATTGCCGCGCAGGACAAGCCGCTGCAGATCGGGCGCGAGCTTTACTGGGGGAAGTCCGCGCGGCCGGGGCACTGGGTCGACCTGCAATTGGGATTGGACATCTACAACGCGTCGGATCAGCAGCTCGACGGCGAGTTGCAGTGGGTGAGCGCGCCGCGCGGGTGGCAGTTCAACCCGCAGCCGGTGACGATCACGCAGGACAACGCGATCAACGTATTTCAGGTCAAGCCGTTCGCCCTCCAGGCACAGGTGAACCTGGACGCGCTGGGCCCCGAGACGCGCAAGCCGATCCAGTTCAAGTTCGTCAACCGGATGACGCCGACGCGGCCGTCACACCTGAGCGTAGTCGCGCCCGTGGCGGCCAGCGACAGGCGCGAGGGGAAGCTGGCGATCGACGGAAACTTGGGCGACTGGGACGACGCCGCCGATTCGATCCAGCAGGGGCCGATGGTGGTGATGCTGGACCGCCCGAGCGTGCAGCGGCAGGCGATGCAGATGGCGTCGACGAACTCGTCGATCTACTCGAACTGGGCGGCGAGCAAGTTTTACGTGGCGTTCAAGCTGGACGGACTGTCGGACGCCAAGTCGAAGGTCGGGAAGAATTACGTCGATTACCAGCTCCGCCGGGCGTGGGGCGAAGACCTCTGCGAATTGCTCATCCAGCCGATCTACGCCAAGCCCGGCGACGTCGGGCAGATCGTGCACCTGATCTGCCGGCCGAACGGGTCGGTGGTGGCGTCGGTGAAACCGTCGCCGAAGGACCAGCGGGTCATGGGCAGTGAGGCGAAGGCGGTGCTGGGGTCGAACGTGCGGTTCGAGACGGGGGTGGACGGCTCGGTTTGGCGGGGTGAGCTTGCGATCCCGTGGGACCTGATCAACGACAAGGATCACAAGGGGATGACGCCGACGATGATGCGGTTCAATTTTTCGCAGTACAAGCAGGCGACGGGGGAATCGTCGAGCTGGGCGGGGCCGGTCGATTTCGGGCAGGACGACGCCTTCATGGGGCTTCTGTACCTGCGGGATAGCAAGTCGCCCGGAATGGGGCAGCCGGAATAAGCGATCGGCCGTGCGGGTTTAGCGGTGCGGATGCGCCCCGACGAGGATGGGCACCCAGTTGGCGGCGATCAGCGCCAGGATGACGAGGATCAGCGCGACTTCGGCGCAGATCAGTAATGTCTTTTTAAGGGTCAGGTGCATAGACTCCCCGCTTGGGGTTCGCCCAGTTATACCGTCCGACCGCGCGACCGTGGAATGATGACGCAATTAGCCGTTGAACCCAGTCGAGACGCCACCGGCCGGATGATGACGGCCGACGCCAACCTCGAGCGCGACCGCTTGCGCGTGATCCTGGCGACGGTGGTCATCAACGTCGTCTGCGTCGGCCTGCTGGCCTTGGTGCCCTGGTCGAGCTGGCGGACGGGGGCGGGCCTGAACGTCATCGACAACACGATCCTCGTCGCCTTCATGATCGTGCGGCGGGATCGGTTCCTGGCGAACCTGATGCTGTTTGGGCTGGCGGTGGGATTCGCGGAACTGCCCAGCGACGCGTGGCTGGTCGATTTTCTTAAGACGCTGGATTATTCGAACGGCGTCGACGGCGCCGGTTACAACCCGATGATCTGGCGGTCGCCGATCTGGATGCCCTTCGCCTGGCAGATCGTGGCGGTGCAGTTCGGCTACATCGGATTACGGTTGTTCGAGCGACTGGGCTGGGGCGGCCTGCTTCTTGCCGGCCTGCTGGGGGCGGTCAACATTCCGTACTACGAGGAGATGGCGCTGCGCATCAACTGGTGGCGCTACCGCAACTGCGCCATGCTGCTCCACACCCCCTACGCGATCATCGCCGGTGAGTTTCTGATCGCGATCTACCTCGGCTACGCCGCCCGCTGGTTGCGCGCCGAGCGTTTCGGCCGGTCGCTGGTGGCGGGCCTGACCGCCGGCGCGGCGATCTTCGTCGGCTACGCCCTGCCCTATTGGTTGCTCAGCCGATGACGTGCATTACGGCTTGACGTGCTCTGCCGAAATCCTAAGAGCGGGACGGGTTCGGGGGCCAAGAATGGCCCCACTCAGCCGCGCGCAGACAGACAAGAATGTCTGCCCCACCAAAGACAAGTGAGAATTTCAGCGGAGCAGGGCTTGACGTCGACCACGAACCAGACCGGCGTCTCACGCAGAGTCAGAAAAGTCTTGTCCGTCTCGAATGGGTGGGTGCGACAGGTCACGGTACGCCGAGACCTGTGTATTTCGGCATTCGGAGGATCACAGGTCTGCGAGTACGCCGACCTGTGGCACCCGCGCCAAACCCCCGCTCGCAAGATCACTCCGGCCATTCCCCACTAAACACCTCCGCCGCGGGTCCCGTCATATAGACGTTTCCATCCGACTCGCGCCATTCCAGATTCAGGTCGCCGCCCGGCAGGTGCGCCAGGATCTTCCGGTTCGTCCGCCCAGTCAGCACGCCGGCCACCGCCACCGCGCAGGCGCCGGTGCCACACGCCCAGGTGATGCCGCTGCCGCGTTCCCAGGTGCGCATGATGACTTCGTCGCGACTGACGACCTGCGCCCAGTGCACGTTCGTCCGCCGGGGGAAGGCCTTGTGGTTCTCCAGTGGCGGGCCGATCCGCGCCAGGTCCAGGCTCTTTACGTCCGAGGTGAAGATCACCGCGTGCGGGTTCCCCATCGACACGAACGTCGCGTCCACCAGCTCGTTCCCTTGGGCCATCGACAGCCGGTACTCGTGCTCGCGCGGGCCCGCCACCACCTTTTCCCGATCTACCGGGATCTTCAGCAGGTCCAGGATCGGCTGATCCATGTTTACCGTGACCTGTTCCACCTTTCCGTCGCGGGTCGCCAGGGACAGCGTCAGCACCCCCCTGCCGGTTTCGACGCGCATCGGGTTGTTCCTGGTCAGGCCGTGGTCGTACGAATACTTGGCCACGCATCGCACGCCGTTGCCGCACATTTCGCCTTCGCTGCCGTCGGCGTTGAACATGCGCATGCGCACGTCGGCCTTGTCGGACGGCAGGATCATGATGAGGCCATCCGACCCGATGCCCGTATGGCGGTCGGACACCTTGCGCGCCACCGCCGCCGGATCGGGAACGTTTTCGGCAAATCCGTTGACGTAAACGTAATCGTTGCTGATGCCGTGCATCTTGGTGAAGCGCATGGGGTTGTTTTCCGTTGCGGGTTCGGGGTTGTCAACGCGCGTCGGCGGAAGCGGGCGATGCGATCAAGCATGGGCCGCCAAACGTCCGATAACGGATCAATACGTTCTCAGAGGATCGCCAATGACCATCGCCGAGCAGTCCCAGACTACCGCCAGCCGCGCCGCCGCGCGAAACTTTCGCGCCAACGTCGACGCCCTGCACGGCCGCCAGCCCCTGCTGGGGTCAGAACTTGCGGACGCCCCGACCGCGGGCGACGGCGACGTCGAATTCGTCCTCGGCCGCGACGGCGCCCTGACCGCCCGGGTCGGCAACCAGTGGTGGTCGGGTTGCTCCCTGCCGCTCCGCACCGCCCGCAAGCTGCTCGAAAAGGTCGACCTGAGCGCCATCGTCACCTGTTTCCTCGCCCCGACGCACGCCGCCCAGCTCCGCGTGGTCCTCGATCGCCTCGAACCCGGCCGCGCCATGATCGCCGTCGTCCCGGACCCGTTTGACCTTCGCCTGATCCTCCATTGCGGCGCCTTCGACCGCCACATTAACGCGGGCCGTCTCTGGTTCGCCGGCGGTGAGCAGTGGGCGCCGGGTCTCGCCCGATTGCTCGAAGACAACGACGGCCTCCCCCTGCCGGGCCAATTCATCCGCACCGCCCTGGTCGATGCCGAGACGCTCGACGCGATGATCGCGACCGCCCAAGGGGTCTTTTCCCGGGAGATCCCCCGCCGCACTCTGCGGATTCACGACGACTTCGCCACCGCCGCGCCGGCGCCGGGCCAGGTTTGCGTTGTCGCGCCCGGCCTGTTCCGGCTGTGGGACGATACCGGCGCGGTGTTGAAGACCATTGCGACCGAGCAGGGCTGGCGAACGCACGATCCCGACGACCCGCGCCACGCCTCGCCCGTCGCGTTCGTCCGCGCGGTTCGCGACTGCGGAACGATCATCGCCCCCACGCTGGGCCGCGCCGATTTTCCCCAAGACTTGCCGATGACGTCTCAAGTCATCACCTGGGTCACGCAACCGCGCGTCCCGCGTTTCGTCGCCGGCGCCGCGCGCGACCGCCTGCTCCTCGCCGACGAACGCTGGCGTACACTCGCCCTCGCCGCCGGCTGGCCCGCGCCGCAGATCGCCCGCGCCGCCTGGCCGGCACAATTCGCTCAAGTTCCAGCCAACTCAGCGACTGGAGGTCTGGCAGTGATCGCGGAAACGACCCCGATCGTCCTGCCGACCTTCCCCCTCTCCAGCCACAAGATCCTTTGGGAATCCGTCGCCCGCGCGATCGCCGACGACCCTTTCTCCGTTGGCCCCGACGCCTCGGCGTATCTCGACAGGTGGCTCGGGCAGACCAACATCGCCCCCGAGACGATCGACCGCGACGCCTTCGTCCGCCGGCTGATCGTGCCCGCATTTCAGCAAGCCTTGGCGGGCGCGCTGTTGGCGGCGAACCTTCCCACGCGTCTCCACGGCCGCGGCTGGTCAGATATCGAAGAGTTCCAACCCCACGCCGCCGGTCCGATCCAGACCCGCGACGATCTCCACGCCGCCGTCGCCGCCGCCCGCGCAATCGTTCACGTCGCGCCCGAGCCGCACGCGCACCCGATCGACGCCACCGGCCGGCCCGTCGTCCGCGTGAGTCACAAGGGCAAGGATTTGTGGCTGAACGAAGCCCGCCGTCTCGCCCGCGGCGAAGGCCGGATTCCCGCCCGAAATCCCGCGGAGTTATCGGCCGCTTTGCTCGGCGCGATCGTGCGGGCGGAATAGTCGTTACGCCCGGCGAATCTCCCGCCTCCTTCCAACCGCTATTTCCGTCATATCGGTGCATAATACGCCCCCGCCCATCCCCCAAACCCGTCCGCCCCGATAACGCGTCCCAGAACCGCGCCGCAGCGTGAATTGCGACGATTTCATTCGCCATTGCCCATATTCGATATCTCCGGGGCGGCCAAGGTGCGCCGCCATGGAGAAGCAGATATGGGAAGGCTGAACAGTTCGATCTCGAACGGATTTACCCCCTGCGTAGAACGCCGCCGGCGCGGCGAACGGCGCGTCAACAACGTGCCGGTGGCCGTCGACCGCCGCCGCCGCGGCGGCGCGCGCCGCGTGCTCGAATCGGCCACCCGCGTCGAGATCTCCGAGCTCGAATCACGCCTCCTCTATTGCGCCGGGATGAACCACGAGGACTCGCAGCCGTTGCCCCGCAGCGCGATGGGGCCCAACATCTCGTCCGGCGTAATCCTTGCCGGCAGTCCGCTCTCCAGCCTCCCCTCCCTCAGCAGCGACCCCGGCGCGGCGGCCACCCTCTACCTCGACTTCACCGGCGAGGCCGCCCAGAACTGGGGTGGTTACAACGTCACCACCACCCCCGCCTACGACCAGGACGGCGACGCCACCACCTTCAGCGCCGGCGAACTGGCCAACATCCAGGTCATCTGGGCCCGCGTCTCCGAGGCCTATTCGCCGTGGAACATCAACGTCACCACCGTGGACCCCGGCAACCTGAACGACGGGCAGACCGTCAAGGTCGTCGTCGGCGGCAGCGGCACGTGGCTCGGGGCTTCGGCGGGGGGCGTCTCCTTCGTCGGCAGCTTCACCAACAGCGCCCCCAACGTCGCCTGGGTCTTCCCCGCCATGCTCGGCAACGGCGACCCCAAGTACACCGGTGACGCCATCACCCACGAGTCCGGGCACGCCTTCGGCCTGGTCCACCAGAGCGCCTACAGCGGCACGACCAAGACCGCCGAATACCGCGGCGGCACCTCCCTCGTCGCCCCCTTCATGGGCTCCAGCTACTACTCCACCCGCGGCAAGTGGTCCAACGGCCAGTCGTCCACCGGTTACAACGTTTACCAGGACGACATGGCCGTCATCGGGTCGGTCTCCAACGGCTTCGGTTTCCGCACCGACGACCACGGGGACACGATCGGCACCGCCGACGCGCTGGACGTGAACGGCGCCACGGTCACCGGCAGCGGCATCCTCTCCACGACCACCGACGTCGACGCCTTCTCGTTCGTCACGCAAGCCGGTACGGTCAACTTCGCCGTCAACGTCGCCCAATACGGCGCGATGCTGGACGCCACGCTCAAGCTGGTTGACCTCAGCGGCAACATCATCGCCCAGGCCGACACCGCCAACCTTGGTGAGTCGCTCTCGGCCAACGTCGCCGCCGGCTCCTACCGCATCATCGTCTCCAGCAAGGGCGTTTACGGCGACGTCGGGCAGTACACCGTCAGCGGGACGATCGTCCCGTCGGCCAACTACGTCGCCACGCCCAGCAACCTCACCGCCGCGGTCGGCGCGGGCGGTGTGACCCTCGCGTGGTACGACAACTCCTGGAACGAGACCGGCTACACTGTCCAGCGCAGCGACGACGGCGGCGGGACCTGGAACACCATCGACACCCTTGCCGCCAACAGCCGCGGCTACACCGACGCCACCACCGTCGTCGCCCACACCTACCAGTACCGCGTCTTCGCCTTCAACGACACCGACCAGTCCGCCAACTCCAACGCCGTCAACATCGCCGTCACGCCCGCCACGCCGGGCGGCCTGACCGCGACCAGCGTCTCGTCGTCGCGCATCGACCTCACCTGGGGCGACGTCTCGGGTGAGTCCGGCTACGTCATCGAGCGCTCGGTCAACGGCACCACCTGGAGCACCGTCACCACCACCACCAGCGACGTCACCAGCTACTCGGACACCGGCCTGGTCGCCGGCACGAAGTATTTCTATCGCATCCGCGCGAATAGCTCGGTGGGCGCGTCAGCGAACGCGACCGCGGTCAACGCCACCACTCGCACGACCCAACCGGCGCTGTCGGTCACGGTCGTCTCTTCGGCGCAGATCAACCTCTCGTGGACGAACGTGCTGGGCGAGACGGGTTACCGCCTGGAGCGCTCCACCGACAACTCGACCTGGTCCACGCTCGGCATCGCCGGCGTCAACGTCGTCACCTACGCCAACACCGGCCTGAACGCCGGCACCGTCTACTATTACCGCGTCGTCGCCGTGGATGCGGGCGGCGATTCGGCCGCCGGTACCGCCAACGGCACCACCCTCGTCGGCATGCCGTCGGGCGTCACCGCCACCGCCGTCTCGACGACCGAGATCGACGTCTCCTGGGCCAACCAGGTCGCTGAAACCGGCTACCGCGTCGAGCGCTCGCTCGATGAGCGCAACTGGATCCTCGTCACCACCACCGCCGCCGACGTCACGTCGTACGCCAACACCGGGCTGGTCGGTGGCACCCGCTACATTTATCGCATCCGCGCGGTCAACGCCGGCGGGTATTCGACCCCGTCCGCCAACGTCTCGACCTACACCGTCCCGCTCGCGCCGACTGCCAGCGTCACCGTCGCCTCCGACACGCAGGTCAACGTCTTCTGGTCGAACGTGGCCGGCGAAACCAACTACGTCGTGCAGCGCTCCGCCGACGGCAGCACCGGCTGGGCGACCATCGCCTCGCCGCTCGCCAACGTCGTCGCCTACGGCAACCTCGGCCTGACGGCGGATACCGACTACTTCTACCGCGTGATCGCCCACAACGCCTCGGGCGACTCGGCGGCGAGCAACGTCGTTGCCGCCCACACGATGCTGCCCGCCCCCACCGGCCTGACCGCGACCGCGCCGTCTACGACGGAGATCGACCTCACCTGGAACGATTCGACCAACGAGACGACTTACCGCCTGGAGCGCTCGCTCGACGAGCGCACCTGGACCCTGGTCGCCACCCTCGGCGCCGACGTCACGTCGTACGCCAACACCGGACTGGTCGGCGGTACGCGCTACCTGTACCGGGTCCGGGCGGTCAATGCCGGCGGCGCGTCGGCCCCGAGCACCAACGCCTCCACCTACACCGTCCCGCTCGCCCCGACCATCAGCGGCACCGTCGCATCGGACACGCAGGTCAACGTCGCCTGGTCCAACGTCAACGGCGAGACCAACTACGTCCTGCAGCGCTCCGACGACGGCGTGAACGGCTGGACGACGATCGGCTCGCCCCTCGCCAACGTCATCGGCTTCGCCAACACCGGTCTGACCGCCGACACGAGCTACTCCTACCGCGTCATCGCGCATAACGCCTCGGGCGACTCGGCCGCCAGCGCCGTCTTCACCGCGCACACGCTCATCCACCAGGTCAGCAACTTCCACGCGGTCGGCGTCTCCACCAGCCAGATCGACCTCTCGTGGGACGATTCGACCGGCGAGACCGGCTACCGCATCGAACGCTACGCCGGTACCGCCTGGGCGCTGCTGACCACGGTCGGCGCGGACGTGCACACGTACTCGAACACCGGCCTGGCGGCGGGGACGGCGTACTACTACCGCGTCCGCGCGCTCAACGCCGGCGGCATGTCGCTGGTCGACGCCAACATCCCGGCGGGCGTGACGCTGCCGGTCGCGACGTCCGTCGGCGCGGTGGCGCTGTCGATGTCGCAGGTGCGGCTGTCGTGGCTGAACGTCGCCGGCGAGACGGGTTACCGCATCGAGCGCTCGGCGGACGGCAGCACCGGCTGGAGCACGGCCGGCGCCGTCGGCGCGAACGTGATCAGCTACACCGACACCGGCCTGACCGCCGACACCCCCGAGTTCTACCGCGTGACCGCGTTTAACCAGTCGGGCGACGCCGCCGCCAGCACCGTCCAGGGCACGCGAACCCTACTGCCGGCGCCCGTGGGCCTGACCGCCACGGCGACGTCGACCACGCAGATCAACCTGGCTTGGACCGACTCGACCGGCGAGACCGGGTATACCGTCGAGCGGTCGCTGAACGGGACGACTTGGGGGGCGATCGCCACGCTGGCGGCCGATACCACCAGTTACTCGAACACCGGCCTGGTCGCGGGCACGACGTACTACTATCGCGTTCGCGCGACCAACGCGGGTGGCAGCTCCGAGCCGGGCGTGCGGGCCAGCGCCACCACCATCCCGCCCGCCGCCGCGCTGACCGCCACCGCCGCCTCGGCGACGCAGATCAACCTGAGTTGGAGCAACGTCCTGGGCGAGACCGGCTACCGCCTGGAAACGTCCACCGACGGGTCGACGTGGAGCACGCTGACCACGACGGCGGCGAACGTGGTGTCGTATGCGCATACGGGTCTGACGGCCAACACGCTGCACTACTACCGGGTGACGCCGTTTAACGCGGCGGGGGATGCGGCATCGACGACGATCAGCAAGACGACGCCCGTCGTGACGCCGACCGGGTTCAGGGCGACGGCGACGTCGGCGACGACCGCCGCCATCACGTGGAACGACACGACCGGCGAAACGTCTTACCGCCTGGAAAAGTGGAACGGCAGGGCGTGGGCGCTCCTGACCAACCTGGCGGCGGACGCGACGTCGTACAACGACGCGGGCCTGCTGGCGAACCATTACTATTACTATCAATTGTTTGCCGTGAACGCGGGCGGCAATTCGGTGGTAACCCCCGCCGCGACGATCGTGACGCCGGCGGCGAGCAAGCCGGTGAAGGGCAAGGTCGTGGCGGCGCCGGTGAAGTCGTCCAAGGCGTCGGCGTTCCAGGTGAAGAAGGTGATCGGCGACCTGGCGGCGTAAATCGCCGTCGATTCGACGCAACTTCGCCCGCGGCCGATGATACCATTAGGCGGTGGAGCACCGGCGAATGCCCAGATTGCTGATGGCGGTAACGCTTGCGGTCGCCTGCGCCGTGCCGACAGCGCGGGCGGACGAACGCTCCAGCTACCGGCAGTTGATCGCCCAGCAGAAGGCCCAGCAGGAGGGGTACATCAAGCGGATGGAGGCGCTGCCCGGCCCCCGCAAGATCGAGGACCTGATCCGGGTGACCAATGAGAAAGGCGTGCTGACGCTCAAATCCTCGCTGTTCGCGTCCGCCGAACAGATGAAAAATCGGCAGTTTCGTGCAGAAGTCGAGGGATTCGACGGCTTTTGCACAGTAATGGTGCAGCCGATCAACGCTCAGACCTATTACTTTACATTTCAGCACATGTCCTATCCCAATCTGGACGGTATGACAAATTTGTCAGTAACGATGCAGCCGGGGCTGCTGCAGATCGCGCGGAACTACAACGCGCGGACGCGGAACTTTAACGTGACGCTGGTGCAGACGTTCGGTCGGGGGCAGTTCGGGCAGCCGGACGGGGTGCACTTCAGCGTGTACGGCAGCGACAACACGGGGAAGGTGTCGGTCAGCTTCAGCGTGAGCGAGGAGGACTTCGCGTCGTTGCGGCGGGAGCACCCGCGCGAGGTGGACCAGTACCTTCGGCCGGTACTGCGGGAGCTGAAGTTGGAGACGCTGTTCGCGGTGGACGAGACGATGGCGTGGCAGGTGTTCGCGGACGACTGGCCGGGGAATACGGCGGTGGCGGCGCAGGTGCGGGCGCTGCTCCCGCGGCTGGAGCGGAACAGTTACGCCCAGCGCGAGGCGGCGCGTCAGGAGCTGCGCAAGCTGGGGCCGCAGGGGGCGCTGGTGATTTACAACATGAGCCGGGACGGCCTGTCGGCGGAGCAGAACGGGCAGCTCGACGCGGTGTTGTCGGGGAGCTCGTTCCTGTCGCGGGCGGAGGCGCGGCGGCTGCTGACGGACACGGACTTCTTGCTGGACTGTCTGTACACGGAGGACGCCGGCATCCGCGCGGCGGCGGCGCGGCACCTGCAAGAGACCCTGAAGCGCGACGGGCCGCTGGAGATGCCGGACGATTATGCCGCGCGGGTGGCGAAACTGGATGCGCTGCGCGGCGAGATCCGGGCGGGGGCGGGTTCGGCGGCGAAGAAAGCCGGGCCGGAATAGTTATAATCCCGCCATGCTCATTCGCGCGGCGCAAACGAGTGACGCTGGGGCGATCTGGCGGGTCATTGGGCCGACGATCCGGGCGGGGGAGACGTATGCGCTGGACCGCGACATGACGGAGGCTGATGCGCTGGCGTACTGGATGGGGCCCGGCCGGGAGACGTTCGTGGCGGAGGACGGCGGGGAGGTCGTGGGGACGTACTTCCTGCGCGCCAACCAGGCGGGCGGCGGGCGGCACGTCTGCAATTGTGGATACATGACGAGCGCGACGGCGACGGGCCGGGGCGTCGCCCGGGCGATGTGCGCGCACTCGCTGGAACACGCGCGGGCGCGCGGGTTCCGGGCGATGCAATTCAACTTTGTCGTCAGCACGAATTCGCGGGCCGTGGCGCTCTGGCAGTCGTTCGGGTTTGAGATCGTCGGGCGACTGCCGCAGGCGTTCGAGCACCCCACGCGGGGGGAGGTGGACGCGCTGGTGATGTTTCGTACGTTGTAGGCCGCGAACACTCGTGAGGCGCTTGACGGTCGCGTCTGCGGTGAAAGACGGGCGAGGCGCCCGTGATACGGGCAACCGGTCTGGCCGCACTTAGTGGGGTGGGGCGGCGCCAGCCGTAAGCCAGATCGGTTTGTGATCGGAGGCGTTTGAGTCGACGGCGTTGCCCGCCGTGGCGTGCCATTCTTTTGACAGCAGGAAATAGTCGATTCGGGTTTGGATGGGGGTGCCGGTGAAAGTGGGCTGGGCGGCGCCGAGTTGCTGGAGGGCGTCGGACCACTCTTTGGTCATTAGGGCGTAGTTGTTGCCGAGGGGGATTTGGTTGAAGTCGCCGGCGATGAGGATGGGGGGCGAGCCTAGTTGGCGCCAGGCTTCGGAGAGATTGGTGAGTTCTTTCCAGCGGTTGTTGGCGGATTCGATGAGGTGGGCGGGGTTGGCGTTCCAGGTGGCGGAGAGGTGGACGCAGGCGATCTGGAACTTGTGGTTGTCGGCGGGGGTGAGGGCGGTCGCCCATACGCCGAAGGAGCCGCCGCCGGGGTTGGGGATTGTGCCGGCGTCGTAGAGGGGGAGGCGGGAGCAGATGGCGTTGCCCCAGGAGGCGTGCGGGCCGGCGAGGTTTTCACTGGGGTGGTAGATGGCGGGGTAGGTGTTGAGAAGTTCGGTCATGCGGGAGAGGTCGTTCTTTTCAACTTCCTGGAGGAGGACGATGTCAGGCTGGAGCTTTTGGATTTCGGCGATGACGGCGGGAAGGCCCCGCTGGTTGTGGAGGATGTTGTAGGAGACGACGGTGATAGGCTTGGCGGGCGGCGCCCAAATGGCGGCGGGCGGGGGTGGGCGGTGATAGTTGCGGTTGGCGTAGAGGGCGATGAGGAAGCCGCCGGCGAGGCAGGCGAGGGGGATGAAGAAGAGGAGGGGTTTGTGGCGGGGCATTTTTGAACCACGAAGTACACGAAGGGCACGAAGCAATTCAAGAGGATTATTAACCGCAGATGGACGCGGATGGACGCCAATCAGATCAAAGGCCATTGTTCTTCGTGAACTTCGTGTTCTTCGTGGTCCCTACTCTTCTCTTGAGAATTCGATGTTGGCCGATTTCAGGGCGGATTCGAGTTCGGAGATGTGGGCGGCGTCTCGGGTTTCGCAGGTGGCGGTAATGGTGACTAAGGCGGGGTCGGCGGGGCCGAAGTGGCGGTCGTGGGCGATGTCTAACACACTGGCGCCGGTACTGGCGAGGATGGCGGTGAGACGGGCGAGGGAGCCGGGTCGGTCGCCGACGCAGGCGGTGACGCGGCAGAGTCGGCCGTCGGCGGCGAGGCCGCGGTCGATAATGCGGGAGAGGAGCGTGACGTCGATGTTGCCGCCGGCGAGGACGAGGACGACTTTTTTGCCGGTGAGATTGCAGGCGGGGTTCATGGCGGCGGCGAGGGGGACGGCGCCGGCGCCTTCGACCATGGTCTTCTCGAGCTCGAGTAGCTTGAGGACGGAACGGGCGATGGTGGGCTCGTCCACGAGGAGGAGCTCGTCGAGGCGGGATTTGAGGAGGTCGAAGCAGAGGTGGCCGACTTCAGAGATGGCGAGGCCGTCGGCGAGGGTGGGCTTGGTGGCGATGCGGGTGACTTGGTTGCGTTTTAGCGACTCGTGGAGCGTCGGCGCGTTGATCGGTTCGACGCCGACAATTTTGACGGAGGGTTTGAGGGCTTTGACGGCGGTGGCGATGCCGGCGATGAGTCCGCCGCCACCGACCGGGACGACGATGGCGTCGGCGTCGGGGACGTCTTCGAGGATTTCGAGGCCGAGCGTGCCCTGGCCGGCGATGATGTCCTCGTCGTCGAATCCGGGGATGTAGGTGAGGGATTCTTCCTTGGCGAGGCGGCAGGCTTCGTGTTTGGCGTCTTCGTAGGATTCGCCGTGGAGGAGGACGGTGGCGCCGAAGGAGCGGCAGTTGGAGACCTTCACCAGGGGGGCCCATCTTGGCATGACGACGGTGACGGGGATGCCGAGGGATTGGCCGTGGTAGGCGAGGGCCTGGGCGTGGTTGCCGGCGGAGGCGGCGATGACTGAGAGAGGGTTCGGGGTTTGGGGTTCAGGGTTCAGGGAAGACTGGAGGAGTTTTAGTTTGTTTCGGGCGCCGCGTTCTTTGAAGGAGCCGGTGACTTGGAGGTGGTCGAGTTTGCAGTGGATTTCGGCGTTGCAGAGGCGGCTGAGGGAGAGGGAGTAGTTGCAGGGGCTGGGGTGGATGACGTCGCTGATGCGGTCGCGGGCGGCGCGGATGGTATCGAGGGTGACGGGCATGGGAGGAGTGTACGGGAAGTAGACAGGAGTCAGTAGCCAGTAGTCAGTAGGACAGAGGTTCGTATCATGGGGGCATGAAACACCGCATGCTGTTCTTGGGGATCGTGGCGTTGTTGTCGGTTGTGGCGCGGGCTGAGGAGAAGGTGATTCGAATTGGGATTATCGGGTGTGATACGTCGCACGTGCCGGCGTTTGCGAAGCAGTTTAATGATCCGAAGGCGAGCGGGGATTTGGCGGGATTCAAAGTCGTTGTAGCGTATCCGGGGGGGAGTCAGGATGTGGAGAGCAGTCGGACGCGCGTCGAAAAGTTTACGGAGGATTTGCGGAAGATGGGGGTGGAGATCGTGCCGACGATTGCGGAATTGATTGGCAAGTGTGATGTGGTGCTCTTGGAGAGTGTGGATGGGCGGCCGCATTTGGAGCAGGCGCGGCCGGTGATTGAGGCGAAGAAGCGGCTTTTCATTGATAAGCCGCTGGCGGGGTCGTTGGCGGACGCGATCAAGATCGCGGAGCTGGCGAAGGCGAACGGGACGCCGTGGTTTTCGAGTTCGTCGCTGCGGTTTGGGGCGGGGATCGTGGCGCTGAAGAATAATCCGAAGGTGGGAGAGATCGTTGGCGCGGATGCGTGGAGCCCGTCGCCGACGGAGCCGCATCATCCGGATCTTTTTTGGTATGGGATTCATGGGGTGGAGACGTTGTACGCGCTGATGGGGCCGGGGTGTGAAACGGTCACGCGGGTGCACACGGGCGGGGGCGGGAAGGAAGGTGGCGAACTAGTCACCGGCGTGTGGAAAGGCGGGCGGATCGGGACGTTTCGCGGCCTGCGGGCGGGAAAGGAAGATTACGGCGCGGTGGTGTTCGGGACGAAGGGGATCGCGACGCAGCTCGGGTTTGAGGGGTACAAGGCGCTGGACGAGGAGATCGCGAAATTCTTCAAGACCGGCGTGCCGCCGGTGGCGGCGGAGGAGACGATTGAGCTGATGGCGTTCATGGAGGCGGCGGATGAATCGAAGCGGCAGGGTGGGAGGCCGGTGAAGATTGCGGAGGTGATGGAGAAGGCGCGGGGGCGGTGAAGGTGAATGGGAGAAAGGGCGAATGGGCGAAACGGCGAATGTCAGTGGTCTGTGATCAGTAGGAGAACGGGGGGAAGAATAGGCCACGGATGGACGCGGATGTTCACCGATGTTCACCGATGGCGGTGAGGGCGATGGATTGCCGATCGCCGCTAGTGCGTTGTCAGTTGTCCGGGGTAGTGTGACGTCTGTATCGAGGACATGCGGCAGCGGCAAGGGGGAGAGCGTGCGGGTTCGACCCCCGCCCGGCGCCAGGCGCATGGGTAGCTCGACAGGTAGAGCATCTCCCCCTTTCCGCCGCTTCGTCCTCGCAGGCCTGCCGGGTCGGGGGGGGGCGCGGGATCTCTCATGGCCGCCGCTGCGAATCGTCAGTATCATCCGGGACGGCGGCGCGCGTCGTGCAGGTGCCGTAGGGATGCGATTCTTTAAATGGTAATTATGCGTCACCAGCGCAACAAACCATGGCGAAAGCCAACGCCAGACCCGTTTGATGTTCCGCCCGGTGCTGTGTTCAAAGCACCCTGGGTTTCGCTCTTGGGCGAGTTCGGTTCTCCGGAGGATGACGAGGCGGTAATGCTGGAATGCGAGCGGTTGGCGCGCGAGTTTGTGAAGGAACGGCCTGACCTTGCTGATGCCGAGCCCGAAGTGGTTGCGAGGCGGTCGGATACTGACGCAATCCTCATTCATTTTCGGCGGCCCAATCAAGTTAAGGAGGGCGGCTTTTCGTTTGCCGTCGTCGCCCTTTCCTGGACCGACAATGTCAAGCCGGACATTGGCTATTTCGAATGCTGGAGCCATTGGGAGTTAGAGGGACAAAGGTCCGCATGAC
>Ga0207674_10001887_pt1 | contig 26662 bp, 30 predicted proteins | sample KBSCornC72_FD_184303 | JGI IMG/M metagenome (GOLD analysis project Ga0207674, IMG submission 184303) | Corn rhizosphere microbial communities from Kellogg Biological Station, Michigan, USA - KBS Corn C7-2 (SPAdes) (version 2) | ecosystem: Host-associated > Plants > Roots > Rhizosphere > Soil ...
CGTCAGGATCAGGTCCGCGTCGCCGGCTAGTTTCCATCCTTCTTCGGCAGTCCCTGCCGCCTTGACTTCGTAATCGGCACCCGCGAGATGCAGACCCATGACGCGGCGCTGCTTTTCTTCGTCTTCGATAACCAGGATGGTGGCTTTGCGCATGAGGGTTTGGTGTGCTCTCTATTGTCGCCCGATTGGCAGGAAGACGCGAAATACGCTGCCCTCGCCCAGCGCGCTTTCCACCGTGATACGGCCGCCATGCTCGTCGAGTATTTTCGAAATAATCGCCAGGCCGAAGCCGAGGCCCTCACTCTTTGTAGTGAAAAACGGATTGAAAATATTCTCGATATTCTTGGGGTCGATGCCGGAGCCGCGATCGATCACGGCGACTTCCACTTCATCGGGATCAGACAGCGTTTTGACCGTGACGACGCCGCCCGGCGGGCTGGCCTGCGCGGCATTTACCAGCAGGTTCGCGATCACATGTTCCATCAACTCGGCATCAAAGCGCACCGGCGGCACGTCCGGCGAATAATTCTTAAACACCGTTACCGAGGTGCCCATATTCTTCTGCTCCCTTTCAAAACGTGCGATAGCGCCGTCAAGCATGACGGTAATGTCAGCAGTCTCCAATTTCAGATGCTGGGGACGCGCGAAATCCAGAAAGCGCGTGATGAGCGAATTGGTGCGGTCGACTTCAGACGCGATGAATCCCGCCATCTCCTTGGCCACCGCATTTTCCTGGGACACCTGCCGCGAGAGCATTTCGGCGGAAGTCTTCATAGTGCCCAACGGATTTCGCAGCTCATGCGCCAATCCGGCAGTGAGTTGTCCCAAGGCCGCCAGCCGCTCTGCGCGCCGCACCTCCGCCTGGGCCTCTTGCAGGCTGCGATTCGCGCGAGCCAATTCCTCCACCGCCTCCTGAGCTTTGTGTTTTTCGCCTTGATTCGCCTGGGCCAACTGGTATGTCAAATAGCCGACCACCGGTAAGAACAGCGTTCGCAGCACAAGTTCAGGAATCTGGTCTTCGGGAATGAAATAATCTGCTCCCAGGAAAACCAGCATTGAAAGGTACACTGCGCACGCTGCCAGCGACGTGATCGCGGTGCCCAGCAATCCAAAGTTGGTGGCTCCCGTGATCACGGGCAGAAACAGAACCAGGTAGAAGCTGCTCGAGAGGCTGCCGGTGTAACCGATCAGGATGAAACATAGCGCCAATTTGAGGACCACAGAAACACGCGCCCCGATGCGCGGCTCCAACACCTGAACCAATCCCAGGGCTATCAGGGTGGCGATTGTGCGCGGGCTGCGCCCTGGGCCGAAACCGGCCAACGCGGAAAAGAACAACAGCCAGACGAAATCCTGCGGGCGAACGTAACGGCGCCAAGTAGACGGCACTGAGGATATTCTAGCCTTGCGGAATCGTTACTTGCGATTCGCGGACGGCGCGGACTTCAAATCGGGAACTCGCAGCGCGGCCGATGGCCTCGCGGCCGGGACCCGCGCTACCCTCAGTGGAGACCGTTTCCGGGGCACTGGACTTTCAAAATGTGACACAATATGGGAACAGCAGTTTTCTCGCATGCCCCAATCAAACGCGCCTGATACACCCGAGGTGACTGCGGTCGACACCTCCTTCGCCGATATACTCAACGAGTTCGAACAGTCCCATCACGCCCGCGGCGAGACGCTCGAAGGGACCGTGGTGTCGGTCACGCCTGACGCCGTCTTTGTCGATATCGGGCGCAAGACCGACGGCGTGTTACCGGTTGACCCCGCAGTCCCGCTGAAACCAGGGCAGAAACTGATCGTATCCATCCGCGGACGGGATGAAGAAGGCAATTACCAGCTCTCCACTATTCGCGTCGAAACACCCAAGGACTGGACCGGCCTGGAAGCTGCATTCGCGAATAAGAACGTGATCTCCGGCCATGTATTGGAGCTGGTGAAGGGTGGTCTGCGGGTGGACGTGGGCGTACGTGCCTTCATGCCGGCATCCCGCAGCGGGGCGCGCGAACTCGCCGATCTCGAAAAGCTGGTGGGCCAGGATATCGAGTGCCGCATTACTAAGCTCGATACCGCGAGTGAGGATGTGGTGGTTGACCGCCGCGTGGTTTTGGAAGAGCGCGAGCGCGAGGCTAAGCAGGAAGCTTTCGGGAAGCTGCAGGTGGGCGACGTGGTTCGCGGCACCGTCCGCACGATTACTGACTTCGGCGCTTTCGTCGATTTGGGCGGCGTGGATGGTTTGCTGCACGTATCCGACATGACCTATGCGCGCGGTGTCAAGCCATCCGATGTCGTGACGCAGGATCAGCAGATTGAAGTCAAGATTCTGAAAATCAATCGCGACACGCGCAAGATCTCTGTGGGGCTGAAGCAACTATCACCCGATCCGTGGACCGTGGCGGCGCAAAAATATGAGCAGGGCTCGCGCATTCGCGGCAAAGTCTCGCGGGTGGCCGATTTCGGCGCATTCGTGGAATTGGAACCTGGCATCGAGGGACTGATTCACGTTTCCGAAATGTCCTGGACCCGCAAGAATGTCCGCGCGGCGGATGTGGTCAAACCGGGCGACATGGTCGAAGTAGTGGTGTTGGGCGTGAATGGAGCCGACAAGCGAATTGCGCTGGGCCTGAAGCAGGCGCTGGGCGATCCCTGGGAAGAAGCCTTGAAGAAATATCCAGTGGGGGCGGCGGTCGAAGCGCCCGTCACCAGTTTGGCCAAGTTCGGCGCCTTTGTGGACTTGGGCGACGGGATCGAAGGAATGATCCACATCGGCGATATCAGCCACGAAAAGCGCTTGAATCACCCGAGCGACGCCCTCAAGGTTGGCGAAATCGTGAAAGCGCAAGTCCTGGAGGCGGATCGGGAACGGCGGCGGCTGCGGCTGGGCATCAAACAGCTGGTTCCCACCTCCATCGACGAATATATCGCCGAACACAAGCTGGGCGACGGCGTCAGCGGCCGCGTGGTGGACGTCTCCGCTACCCGCGCCAAGGTCGAGTTAGGCGAAGGGGTAATGGCGAACTGCAAATTGACCCCGGCTAAGACCGCCGAAACCTCTGCAAGTGTCTCGAAAGCGGATATTTCTTCGCTTTCGGAGATGCTGGCGCAGAAATGGAAGTCAGGTCCGAGCGCGCCTTCCGGTCCCAGCCTGGTGCGGGCGGGAGAGGTCCGGTCCTTCCGGATCACCAACTTGGATGCCGCTCAAAAACGCATCGAGCTGGAACTGGCCTAAGCCGGGCCGTCGCAACGTTACTTTTCACGCTGCGCATCGTCCAATGGAGTGGTGCAACCATCCTTAGCCCGATGGGCGGCGCGCAAGGAAGGGGCTGCCGTGAATGAAACGGAGCTCATTCGCGCGGCGCAGCGAGGCGACTCGGCTGCGTTTGAGGATTTGGTGCGTACCTACGACCAGAGTGTGCTTCGGCTGGCGTTGAGTATGCTGCGATCGCCCGAAGATGCCCGGGATGTCTATCAGGAAACGTTCCTGCGGGTGTATCGCAACCTGGATCAATTCCGTTTCGATTGCAGCTTCCACACCTGGTTGTACCGGATCGCGACGAATCTGTGCCTGGATCAATTGCGCCGCCGAAAGGTTCGCAAAGAGGAGCCGGTAATCATCACCACTTCGGACGGGACATTGGACCGCGCCGAGACTGCGGCGGAGACCAGGGTGGAAGGCGACCCTCTTCGAAATCTATTCAGCGGTCAGATCCGGAAACGTTTGAAAGAAGCGCTGGGGGAGTTGACACCGCGCGAGCGAATGGTATTTGAGCTGCGGCACTATGAGGGGATGCGCCTGCGGAAGATCGGCGAAGTTCTGGGCACCTCCGAGGAAGCGGCCAAAAATTGTCTGTTCCGGGCGACGCAAAAGATGCGATCGGCCTTGGGAGAACTAGTATGAGCGAAACATTCAAGCAAGATGGGAATTGCGAAGAGATTCAGGGGCAATTTGCGCTCCTGCTCTACGGCGAGTTGAGTTTCGATGGAGAGGAGCGGATTGAATCCCACCTGGACGGGTGTGCCCAGTGCCGCGCCGCGTTGCAACGCCAGAAAGCGCTGCACGACGCGCTGGATGGCGTGGCGGTGACCCCGTCGCCGGCGCTCTTAAGCCGCTGCCGCGAGGATCTGACCGAGTTGCTGGGGCATGAAAAGCCCGCTTCTGGATGGGCTGCCTCATGGAGGGATCCGTGGTGGCAGCGAATTACCGGCGGCTGGAACGTCCAGTTCCTGCGGCCCATGACGGCAATGGCGCTATTGGCCGTCGGTTTCTTTGCGGCGAAGGTGACACCCGGCTTGAACTTCCCGGGCAGTGTGGCCTCCATGGGGCTCGGGGATTTTGGGGGCGCCCAGGTGCGCAATGTGGCCACCGAACCGGATGGCCGCCTCCGTATCGTGGTCGACGAAACTAGGGAGCGTACGATTTCCGGAAGCCGCGAAGATCGGCAGATCCGCGACCTGCTGATGGCGGCAGCTAAAGAGGGCGCGGATCCCGGGCTGCGCGCCCAGACGGTGACGATCCTAATGAGCGATGCAGACGCTTCCGATGTGCGCGAGGCATTGGCTTTCGCCATGGCCAACGACGAGAACACCAATGTCCGCCTGAAAGCGATGGAGGGTCTCCAGCGGTATGCCAACGACCCCGTGGTACAGAATGCGCTGGCCCACGTCTTACTGAATGACCCGAATAGCGGAATGCGGACCCGCGTGATCGAAACATTGGATGAACGCGAAGGACAGGAACTGAACCGCCAGATGGTGGGCGCTTTGCAGGAACTGATGAGCCGCGAGGACGACCAGGATGTCCGCGAACGGGCCGGCCGCATGCTGCATTCGATCAAGGCATCGGCCGGAACTTACTGAGGTTTTTCATCATGACCAGACAATTACTGACAACCGCGCTGGCTCTTCCCCTGGCGCTTCCCTGGGTGGCGGCGGGACAGACTCCTGTTCCACCTCAGCCTCCTGCGCCGCCTGCCATTTCCTCGCGGGTGATTACGATCGCGCCTCCCGGCAGCTATCTGGGGATCGGGATTCAGGAAATTACGGCGCAGCGCGCGAAGGCGCTCAAACTCGGGGAAGAAGCGGGCGTAGAGGTTACGCGAGTGGCTCCCGACAGTCCCGCTGACAAAGCGGGCTTAAGAGTGGGCGACGTGGTGTTGCAGTACAACGGGATGAAAGTTGAGGGCCTGGAGCAGCTTTCACGGCTGGTGCGGGAGACTCCAGTCGGCCGGGAAGTGAAGCTGGATATTTTTCGCAATGGCGCGCCGCTGACGTTAATGGCCAGAGTTGGGCAACACCCCGCGCTACCTGGCATGTCAGACGGATTTAGTTTTCACATGCCGGATGTGCCCCGCACCATCCAAGGTTTGCGTAGCCCGATGCTGGGGGTCGAGGCGGAATCGATTGACGGACAACTGGCGCAGTTCTTCGGAGTGAACGAAGGCGTACTGGTCCGGACCGTGATGAAGGGTTCGCCGGCGGAGAAGGCCGGCATCAAAGCCGGAGACGTGATTCTGCGGGTGGATGAGGCGAAGGTTACCACGCCCGCCGAAATCTCTGCCCATTTGCGCGCCGCTCATGGAAAGCCCGTGCCGGTGGCGATTATGCGCGAGCACAAAGAAATGAGCATGACCGTGGAAGGGGAGCCGCGACCCGGCGGACGAGCGGAGCCGGTTCGCATGGTCATGTTCGAGCGGGAGTAGCGCTATCTAGAGCAGCATCTCCGCCTGTCTGACATCCAGACCAATATTCGGAGTCAGATTCCGCGCGGTTTAGGCCAGCGCTTTTCCATGTACGCGCGTAAACGAAGAATCGCCTGCGACTTCAACTGCGAGATGCGCGATTCATGCAAATGCAGAATCCTGGAGATCTCGCGCAGTGTCAGCTCCTCGTGGTAATACAGGCCAAGCACGGTTTTTTCAACTTCCGGCATTTTGGTAATCGCGAGTGCCAGCAGCTTCCTGAGTTCGTTGCGTTCCAACAGCCGGGAAGGCCAGTCCTCTTCGTCGTCGGAGATAAAATTGAGCAAATCGCGGCTGTCCTCATCGTCGGATGCCCCTTCCAGGCTTCCGAGATTCAGGCCTCGGACCTCGACCAGCCACTCGTGATATTCCTTTATCCCCAGGCCCAGCTCCTGTGCAATCTCCTCCTCGCTGGCTGACCGCTGCAGACGATGCTCGGCGGAGACCATCGCGGCCTCGATTTGCTTCGAACGCTTACGCTGCTGTCGGGGAGCCCAATCCAAGCCGCGCAGCCCGTCCAAGATCGCGCCACGGATTTTATACTCGGCATAGGTCTTGAGCTTTACGTTATGGGAGGCGTCGAAGCGGTCGATCGCCGAGATCAGACCCACCACCCCAGTCGAAACCAGATCGTCCAGGCTCACGCTCTCTGGTAATCGCTCATGGATACGGCGGGCAATCAAGCGGACCTGGGGGAGATGCTCCAGGATGAGCTGCTCGCGCACCTCGGCGGCCACCGGGGTCTGATTCCGATAGGGACTAACCTTTGGACTGGCCGGCGCGGGTAAGCGTTCCGTCGCCGGCTTCATGCCGCCACTCCCCGCCGTTGAAGGCCCGCTTCAGCGCCACGGAGTCCCAAATTGACAACCATTTCCGGATCGTCTCTTATCGGCACGAACCGCATGCACGATGAAATATCTCGACCAGAAAACGATTTACGTGGTTTGCTCGAAACGTTGTACCCCATGCTGGATACGTATGGCTTGGTACATAACCCGATGCTTGCTTTCAGGGCAATAACAGCGAATGCGCTGCGTGGAGCTTGGCGTTGACGAGCGGAACGCCCCTTGTCATCCGAGTCTCTAGAGAGTGCGGCCCCAGCCTGAAAACTCTTCAGGATGGCGCGGCTGCATGCCAAAAGGGGAGGAATTCGTTCGCGTTTTGCCATTATGCAGCTTAGGGTGCACTTGGGCACCCAATGCTCGCGGACCAGTGGGAGGATATCTCTGGCGCAGGTGGGGTGATCGAAAATGCCTAAAAGAACGGCCCACTCGATAGACGAGTGGGCCGTTTTAGGAATGGAGACGCGCGTTTAGCGCACTTCGGTTTGCAGGTTATTGGTCACCGAAAATACGCCCGGTACTTGATTGGCCGCCATATAAGCCAGCTGGCGGTCGCCGCTATTGAGCACCACGCCATCAAGCGTTACATTGCCATTCTTTACGATGATGCGGATGCCCGGCTGTACACCCAGGAAATATTTATCCAGCGGAGCCGAACGCAGCATAGCGCGGAGGGTTCGAATCCGGATCTGATCGTCGAAGCGGGAAAGCGGGAGCACCTCGATCTGGTCGTTCACGGCGGTCACACCGTTGATACGTTTGACTGCGGCCTCCACGTCGCTCTTGCGGACGGGCTCCGTTACCTGGCCGAAAAGCGTTACCACCCCGTTGTCGACCTTATAGCTCACATTGTCAAAGACGCCGATATAGGGAACCATCAGGATCTCGTGCCGGACCTGATCTTCCAGGGTTCGAGGCATCGGGTTGGTCGCCGCCAAAAGGGTTATGCCCATTAGCCCGAAGCCCGCTGCCATTGCAGTTACGATGTGTTTTGCAGTTTTCATACCTTTGTCCTCACACTAAATTGGACGCTGGGATCGCTCCGAAGTTGCAGCTCGAATCGGCGCAACCTGCCAGCGACGCCGTGCGTATAGCGTCGCCACCCGCGATCCAGAGTGACGAAGGGCTACGGCGAGCCATGCGATCTGCAGGCACCCGCCAGGGCCGGTGCGCCTCCGCCGTGAAACTCTGGCAATACTCTGGAACACTGGCATTTGACGCGGCCTCTCCATTGTGTATAATTCATCCATGCGCTTACTCCTGGTATCACTTGCTTTAGTGATGTGTTTGACCGCTTCTGCCCAAGAGGAGAAGAAAAAGAAGGGACCGAGCCCGTTCGAGAATCCCAAGAATCTCAAAGTGCTCCCGGCCGAAGGTTTGCAGCCCACCATGCAAGCGTTTCGCACAGCGTTGGGGGTCATGTGCAGCTACTGCCACGTGCAAGGCGATTTCGCCAGCGACGACAATCCCAAGAAGGACGTTGCCCGCATGATGATCAGTATGGCGCGGGATATCAACGCGAAGTTCCCGGATGGCAAGCGGCATGTGAGCTGCTACACCTGCCATCGCGGCGCAGAAGAGCCGTTAATGGCTCCTCCCGCGCAGTAGCTTTTAGCGGTCCTTCTCTCGCGCGCGACCGGTGCGATCCGTGCCGGTCGCGTTTGTGTGTCTGCACGTCCTGGTTGCACTCTCACCAGCTTGCTAAGCTGATCCCATGTCATTCGACGGGCTGCGGGTGCTTTCATTGGAAAGCCGACGCGCCTCGGAAATCGAGACCCTGATCCGCCTTGCCGGCGGAGACCCCTTGGTTGCTCCCTCCATGCGGGAAACTCCGCTGGAACGAAACTCGCAGGCCTTGTCATTCGCCGAGCGCCTTTTCGCGGACCAGTTTGACATGCTGATTTTGCTCACCGGCGTGGGCACGCGTCTGCTCAATCAGGTGATCGAGACACGCTGGCCGCCCGGCGCATTTGCCGACGCGCTGCGCCGCATCACGGTGGTCGCCCGCGGCCCCAAACCGATGGCAGTAATGCGTGAATGGGGCGTTCCCGTGGCGATCCTGGTTCCCGAACCCAATACTTGGCGCGAGATCCTGGCGGCCACCGAAGGCCGCTCCGAAAAACGCGTTGCGGTGCAGGAATACGGCCGCCCCAGTCAGGAACTCGTCGACGGACTGCTTGCGCGCGGCGCTGAAGTGACCTCCGTCCCGGTTTACCAGTGGGATTTGCCCGAGGATCTAGGTCCGCTCCGCGAAGCGGTGCGCAGGCTCGCTGCCGGGGAGATCGACGTGTTCCTGCTCACCTCCTCAGTACAGTTCGAGCATCTGCTGCGGATCGCGGCGGAGCTGGGTCTCGAGAGCGACGTCCGTCGGGCCTTCAGAGACATCGTGATCGCTTCCATCGGCCCCACTACCAGCGAGACACTCGCCGAACTCGGCCAGCCCGCCGACTTCGAGCCCAGCCACCCTAAAATGGGCCTGCTGGTAAATGAGACCGCGCAGCAGGCTCGGCGGATTCTACAATCGAAGCAGTGAGCAAAGCGCGCCGGGAATCGGGCTCGGAGGGTCAAGATATGCCCAACGGGGGCCGCGACGAGTTTTGGCGTCTGATGACGCGTTACCTTCCGGCGATTGGTCTGCTGCCGGCCAGCGTTCTTGCCGGATACGCGATTGGCTTTGGTCTTGACTATCTGTTTTCGACGACATTTCTCCGGTTCGTGTTTATGATTCTGGGGGTGGCGTCGGGGATCGTACAGCTGATGCGGATCCTCGGCAAGGATATGAAATGAGCCTGAAATGACCGTCGATTTCTACGAGCAGGCACTCCGGCGAGTGCGTCGTTTTGCCGTAGTCTTGGGATTGACCGGAACGGCCGCCGTCCTGATGGCGTGCGGTTTGCGGACCGCCACCGGTTTCATGCTGGGCGCAGCGCTTTCGATTCTCAATTTTCGAGGATTGTCGATGCTGGTAAATGTCATCGGCGGAGCGGCCAAGCCGGGGGCGTTCGCAGCCGTGCTGATTGCTCTGCGCTATCTCCTGATTGGCTGCGCTATCTATGTTATAGTGAGGTTTCTTGGGGTCACGCCGGCAGCTGTCATATGGGGACTGCTGGCCGCCTTTGCAGCTGTGATCCTGGAAATTCTCTACGAGTTAATCTTTCGTATCCATGAGTAAAACTGCGAGTGAAAACTGGTGAGTGAAAACTGGCTTACTGCCATCTTCAATAAATATCTAGCCGGTGCCGCCAACGCTGGCTTAGGGCTGTTCGGCCTTAAGGCGCAGGACGCCACGCACCCCTGGGAAACCTGGCTGGTGATGGAACTGCTTGTTGTTGCGATCCTGGTGATAACGGTTGCGATGGCTCGGTCCCGGCTTTCAGTAGATCATCCCGGGAAGCTCCAGCATGCGGCGGAGGGTGTTTACGGCTTCCTTCATACGCAGGCTTCAGAAGTTGGCATCGAGCACCCCGATAGATACCTCAACTTTTTTGCGACGTTATTCATATTCATTCTTGCGATGAATCTAATCGGGATCATCCCCGGTTTTGAATCGCCTACCATGACGGTCTATGTGCCTGCGGCGCTGGCGGTCTCGACTTGGGTTTACTACCACATCATGGGGGTTCGCGAACTGGGCTTCTGGAAATATTTGGCTCACTTCGGCGGGCCGATTCTGGCGCTGGCCCCCTTGATGTTTTTTATCGAAATTATCGGTCACGTGGCGCGCATGCTTTCGCTCACGGTCCGCCTTTATGGCAACATGTTCGCCGGCGAGCAGATTACCAATGTTTTTATAAGTCTTACTTACTTGGTGGTGCCCGTGCTTTTCATGGGTCTCCACGTGTTTGTTTCATTCTTGCAGGCTTACGTTTTCACCCTGCTCACGATGATCTATGTGAGCATTGGAACTTCGCACGAACATTAATCCGGCATAATCGCGTTCGAGCGTGAGCCGCCGTTCCCCCCGGTTCGGATTGGAACCACCTCCTCGGCGCAACTTTAATACACGAAAGGAAGGTACACGGAAATGCGAAACAAAATGATGCTGCTGATGGTGGTGCTATTCCTCCTGGCGGCCTGCCCGATCTTTGCGCAGACCACAGGCGGTTCGGGCATGGCTCCCGGTGAAGTGAAGTTCTTCGGCGCAATGCTGGGACTGGGACTTGCCGGCGGACTCTGCGGAATCGGCCAGGGCAGGGCGGTTGCCGGCGCCGCGGAAGCGATCGCGCGGAATCCCGCGGCAGCAGCTGGGATCCGATTTGCACTCATTCTTGGTCTGGTGTTTATCGAAACGCTGACCATCTATGCACTCGCTATTGTTTTGAGAGGGTAGGCGGTCTCCGCGGGGCGGCCGCGCAGGCGTCCGCCCCATCCATTATGAAGCTGCACGGCATTCTTCCACCCATCGCCACGCCCTTCGATCACCGCGGCGACGTATACAAGGTCAAAGTTCAGCACAACGTCGAGAAGTGGAATCGCACCGGTCTTACCGGCTACGTGGTTTGTGGCTCGACCGGCGAAAGCGTCTATCTGACTACTGAGGAGAAGCTCCAGTTATGGGAGTGGGTGGCGGAGTACGCCGCGTCGGACAAGATTCTGGTCTGCGGGACCGGCATGGAGAGCGTCCGCGAAACGGTTGCGCTCACGAACGCCGCCGCCGAACGCGGTTACAAGGCTGCGATGGTGCGCACGCCGCACTATTACAAGAACCTGGTGCATAAAATGGATGCCCAGATTCTATACTTCCGCGCCGTCGCGGATCAGGTAAAGATCCCGGTGATGATCTATAACTGGCCGCAAGTCACCGGCGTCGATATCTCAGCGGAAGCGGTTGTTACGCTGTCGCATCACCCAAATATTTTTGGAATTAAGGAAAGTTCGGGCAGTCTGGAAAAGTGCATCCAGATGATCAAGGATGTCGAACCGGGCTTTCAGGTATTAACCGGCTCGGCGCCTATTCTTGCACCGTCGCTGGCGATTGGCTGCGCGGGTGCGGTGCTGGCATTTGCCAATGCGGCGCCCTATGCGACTATAAGCATCTGGGAAGCCCATCGCTCGCGCGAGTTTGCGGCCGGCATGGACTGGCAGAACCGCATCTTGCGCGCGGCCCAACTCGTGACGGTTAAATACGGGATACCGGGCTTGAAATACGCCATGGATTTGAACGGCTATTACGGCGGTCCTCCGCGTCTCCCGCTGACTGCCATTACGCCTGAAGCCAAAAAAGAAATTGAGCAGGCTTTCGACGGACTCAAGGGCTGAGTGTACACAAAGCCGCCAGTTCGTTCTCACTGACCAGTTGATCGAAATCGACCAGTTTGCGGGGGCGCCCTTTGCCGCGCAATGCGCCACTGCGCAGATCGCGGTCGCGATAAACCACCACGTCGGAAATCCGATCCGCCACGAAGCCCAGCAGGTGCTGGCGGGTGCCTGCCGTCAACTCCAAAACTACTATTTTCGGCTGGCTGCCCTGGCTGGCGTGCGGCAGCTGCAGTCTGCGGCGCAGGTCGATGACGCTCACCACTTGACCCTTCAGACTGGTGATTCCCAGCAACCCGCTGCGCCCGGCGGCCGCTGGCTCGAGGTCGGTAAGCGGCAAGATCCCGCGAATACAAGCCGCCTCCATTGCCAGATCCTGGCGAGCCACGCGAAAGGTCAGATAAGGCTTGGGCGAACTTCCCACGCAGGGCTTATCGTCGTGGGTTAGCGGTTCGTTAGCGCGCCGTCAGGTCGCGGAACTGCTCTTCATCGAAGCCCAGCGCGATTTTGGACCCTTGGACCAGAATCGGACGCCGGATCAAGTTGGGATGCTTCGACATCAGTTTGATCGCCTCGGCACGCGGCGGAGGATTGGTCTTCATCTTGCGTTCGCGATACAGCTCATTGCGGAAGTTCAAGAATTTGGTGTAATCCCGCGTGCCGATCAGTTTCTCGATCTCACCTTCGCTGAGGCCTGAGTTGAGATCGATCTCCTCGACCTTCACGCCTTGTTCCTGGAGCCACTTCTTCGCCTTGCGGCAGGTGGAACAGGTGGGTTTTTGGTAGAACTTCATTTAGAACTTCTTCAGCTCTTCGACCACCGCATTGACGCCGCGTTTGCGGTAAATCTGCACCAGGCGCTGCTCCTCGGGCGAAGGCGCGATGACCCGGCGCAGCATGGGATCGTCCAGTTCGGCGCGGCTGGGAATCCATATCGAGCCATCGGCGAATTCCACGCTGGATACGAAACCCGTCATGCTTTCGACGGAAGTGCGCGGGTCAAAGCGCAACGCCGCATCCTGCAGAAGCTGGCTGGAACTGCTGGGCGGCAGGCGCGTCTCCGACGGCAAGGACGCCGCCAGAAACTCGCGCCCTTGCGAATCCCGCACAATCCAGCCCATCTCCAGGTAGCGGATCACGCGGGGGGAACGATTATGGACCACCAACTTCGGTCCCCGCGCCTCATTGCCCGCAATGCGCGCCATTCCACTGGTCGGTTCCACGGGAGCGTCAGGAAATTTCAGAAAGGCGAACTGCAGGTCGCGCTCAGTTGCGGTATTGGTTGCGCGCCCCCGCACCATTTGCACCCCGAACTGCGGCCGGTCGGCATCCCGCGCCAAGCTGGCCAGCAATTCTTTCTGCAATCCGTCGCGCCCGCCGTGCTCCAGCAGCGCCTTAAAGAACTGGCGGTCGCGGCGGGCTTCCAATTCCCAAACCATCATGGTCCGCCGCGATTGCAGCTTATCCGGACCGTAGAAATTCAGGTCGTCGAACAGAACGCCATCGAGGCTGATTTCGACCATGGGGCTTGCGCCTGCCGCAATCGGCCGCAACAGGTGTAAATCGCCGTGCACTGAAAATGTTTCGCCCGGCGCAACGTCCAGACTGGGCACCGAGATCGAACCTTTCCCGCCCGGCGTAGCTTCTTGCGCGAGCACGGCCAGCGTGATGCCCCGGATACGGCGCTGGCTGGCATTGCGCAGAGAGAGCGCCACGCGGACGTCGATCGCATAAGCGCCGCCGCGCACCGTGGCCGCGGAACCGCCCCATTCGTCACCCGCTAGGGTCACCGGCGCATCGTGCGGGAAATCGATCTTGTGCGCCAAACTCTGCTGTGTAACGTTCTGCGGACCGAACTGGCCGAATGCCAGCGCACTTGCTCCCAGCAACAGCGGCAAAATTCTATTGCGCATACACGCCTGTAATGGTGATTTGACCGGTGTCCGCATCGATATACCGCGCCCGCGCCGATCCCTGCACGCTTAGCGTCACATTCACCGGCCGCTCTCGTCCCTGCGACATGCCCAGCGTGCCGCCATTCTGCTGCAACTGAATTCCGGACGCGGAAACTTCAACCGTCGGTTCGCGGTCTTCGAGCGCCCGACTACCCCCACTCCAAGGCCCGGCCTGCGCAATCTTCTGCATCGCCCGGCCCAAAGCGATGCTATCCGCGCGCGGCATGTTCAGCCACCAGGCGCTCACCAGCAGAATCGCGACTCCGGCGGTCGCGGCGGCGACTCGCCATCCGATGGCTACCGTAGGCTTGCGGACCCGCGAAGCCACGCATTCGCCAGCCTCCAGGCCCACCCGGACATTGGCCGACATCTCCGCCGCCATGCGATCCCAATTCACACCCGGCGGCATTTCGTCCGCGAGCTGGCGAATAGATTCCCGATCGCTATTGAAAGCCGCCACCCAACTGCGGCAGCCATCACAACCGGCCAAATGCAGGCACACGAGGGGCCGGCGCCACAGTGGCAGGTCGCCCGTCGCGCACAGCGCCAAGTCGGATTGTGGGGGGTGCGTCATGCCAGGCCCCGCTTCTGCAGCCGCGCGAAATGTTTCCGCAGTTTAACGCGCGCGTTGGCAATGTGCGAGCGTACGGTCGCCTTGGAGCAGTTCAATCGCTCGGCCACTTGTTCAGCCGGGAGATCTTCAACGTCCCGCAGCAGCAGCGCGGTCCGCTCCCGGTAGGTCAGAATGTCCAGCCCCGCTTCCAGGTACTCGCGGCGCTCGGTCCGAAGAACCATCTGCTCGGGGCTCTCCATGGAAGATACCGCCACCGGCTCAGGCATCTCGTCGAGTTCGGAAAAACTCACGCGGCCCGACCGGCGCAGGAAATCGATAGCCGTGTTACTGGCGATACGCGACAGCCAGTGCGCGGCTTTGTCCAGATCCTTTAGCTGGTCCTGCCGCTGCAGCGCTTTGATGAAAGCTTCCTGGGTGAGGTCCTGAGCATCGGACACGTCGCCCACGATCCGGTAGATCAGCAGGAACACGCGGCGCATGTTCTCGGACACAAACCGGCTTTGTGCCTCCGAGGCGAGCGTTGACGCATCATAGCGGGCCGAGCCTGGGGTCTCGCTCATCTGTCTTTCAAATGTCGCCGCTAGCGCGCTCATTGCTGGTTCGGGCATTCTCGCCCCTCACCAACATGACGATCCAGGCAGCCCAAGTGTGCAGCCTCAATCACTTCCCTCGCTGCTCTATCGGCGGCGCTATCCTAATCATATATGAGGCCTGTAGCAATTATCGGCATCGGCAAGACGGCTTTTGGCGCGTTCCCCGACCGGGATCTGCGCTCGCTGGCGGTGGAGGCGGGCCAGAAGTGCCTGGCGGACGCCCATGTAAGTCCTTCACAAGTAGAAGCTTATTATCTGGGCAACTTTGCGGGGCCGTCTTTCGTGGGACAGAACCATTTGGCCCCCTATATTGCCGGAGCAATGGGCATCACCGGCGTTCCGTGCACGCGCTTTGAGGCGGCCTGTGCCTCGAGCGGCTCCGCCTTCTATCACGCAGTATCGAGCGTCGCCGCAGGGCTGAACGACGTGGTGCTGGTAGCCGGGGTCGAAAAGATGACTTCGCAGACCACGCCTAAGGTCACCGAGATTCTGGCGGGGGCGGGCGACACTTGCGGTGAAGTTCGCGCAGGGGCAACGTTCCCGGCACTGTTCGCGATGATCGCGCGGCGGCACATGTATCAGTACGGCACGACGCGGGAAATGCTGGCCGCTGTCGCCGTGAAGAACCATGAGAACGGAGCCAAGAATCCTCTGGCTCACATGCGCAAGGTCATCACCATGGAGCAGGCGCTCAAGGGCAAGCCGATTTCCGAGCCGCTCACGGTCTTCGATTGCTCGCTGATCAGCGACGGCGCGGCTGCGGTGTTGATCGCGCCCCTGGAGCGCGCCCCGGAGTTTACTGACCAGCCGGTGAAGGTGCTGGCCGTCGCGCAGACCTCCGATTACGTGGCGCTCGATCAGAAGGACGACATCACGACGTTTCGCGCCGTGTCCGCTGCGGCGCAGAAGGCTTACAAAATGGCCGGCGTCACGGCGCAGGATATCCAATTCGCCGAAGTGCACGATTGCTTCACCATCGCCGAGATTATCGCTACCGAGGATCTCGGATTTGTGAAAAAGGGCGAGGGCGGTCCGTACGCGCTGGCAGGCTGCACGCGGCTAACCGGGCCGCTGCCGATCAACACCAGCGGCGGCTTGAAGTCCAAGGGACATCCGGTCGGCGCGACGGGCGTGGGACAGATCTGCGACTTGGTCTACCAACTGCGCGGTGAGGCCGGGGAGCGTCAGTTGGCGAGACATTCGCTTGGGCTGGCGCAGAACCTGGGCGGGTCCGGGGCCACCGCCGTGGTGACGATTCTGGGGGTGGCGTGAAGAGCGGCGTCGTTTATACCGAGACCGTAGTTCATGCTGCGCCGGAGCAGTTCGTCGCGGACGCGCCATATCAATTGGCAATCGTGTCGCTCGAAGAAGGCGGACGCCTGACGGCGCGCATTGAGGGTGAGCGGGTAGTCATCGGCGATCGCGTGGATTTCGTTGAGGACCGCAACGGGATTCCGTTCTTCCGCAAAGCGTAACCGTAGCCGCGTGAAACTCCTGCTCTATTACATCGGCAAGGCGCGCGATACGCACGCCAATGCCATGGCCGAGGAGTATATCAAGCGCTCCACGCGTTTCGCCAAATGCGAGATGCGTGAGATTCACCCGCTGCGCTTCAATCCCTGGGTCAAGCATCCCACGGCCGCGAAGATTCTGCTCGACCCCACCGGCCGCGCGCTGGATTCGGCCGGGTTCATTTCGCTGGTGGAGAACGCCGAGCGCGACGGGCGTGACATGGTCTTTCTCATCGGAGGCGCCGATGGCCTGCCCGCGGAGTGGAAGACGCGCGCGGATTTGCTTCTGGGGCTATCGCCGATGACCATGCCGCACGAACTGGCGCGGGTGGTGCTGGCCGAGCAGATCTATCGCGCGTTTACCGCGCTGCGCGGGCACCCGTACCCGCGCTAGCGGTAGCCCACGCGCCGGCGTGGCGGGCAGTTTGGCCTCGCACCCGCGTCGCGCGAGGTTGATCAGGATTACCAATCGGAGAGGAGCCGCAAAGTCCGTCGATCGAAGAATGCAGCATCCGCGGCACGGAAATAGCGCCGAATTTCCGAGCTGCCAATATTCACCACATCGTGGTCCCATTCGCATTTGACGCAGTAAGGGCTGCTATCAGAAATGTTTCCGGGAGCTGAGAACCACCGCCGCGCTTCCAAGTGCTTTTGAGAATTGAAGGCATTGGGGCCCCCGGCCGCGATGTTTGTGAATACCAGATTTGCCTCCGGCCGTGGGGCGCCGCAGCAGGGCATGATCCTGCCTGTCGCATCCATCACGATATTCTTATACAGCCATTGGCACGTATGGCCTTTGGTGGTCGCTTCGCCGCGAATCAGCCGCCGGTCCCACGGGTTCTCAAAGGACCGCTCAATCGCCTCGTTTTCCAGGTTTTCGGGGAATGGATTCCAATTCTGCGGCAAGTTGGTCGTCGTGGACCAGTTAAATCGCCGTACTCCCGCTTTTACGGTGGCCGGGCGAATGGCTGGGTCGTCCCACTCTACGCCAAATGGAGACACGACGCGGAATTGATCGACGCCTAGTTGCCGCGCCTGGCGCTGCGCCAGGGGAATCTCGTGAGCATTGTGCTGAAACGCCAGAAAATTCCACGACACGACCGGCGTTTTTTTGCCGCGCTTTCGTTTGGCTTCTGCCAGCTTGCGAAGATTGCCAAACACCAGTTCCAAATTGCCGTTGCGACGGAATTGCTGGTACACGGGCTGTGTCGCGCCATCGATCGAAACAACCATAAAATCGAGACCGGATTCAACGTAGGCATCCGCGTCGAATTTGGCGACGGAGAAACTCGTGGAGAGGGCTGTTCCTAGCAGATACTGTTTCGCCATGCGGATTAATTTTGGCGTATTGAGGTTGAGCAGAGGTTCGCCGTAGTCGCAAAAATAGACGCCGATGGCATGGGAACCGTAGACTTCGAGCAGTTGCGAAAAGCAATTCTGCGTGAGTGTGCCCTTGGGCCAATCGAACAGTTTGAGGGCTTCGGAGCGTTCCGAGTGCACACAGCCGGGGCACGCTAACTGACATACGTTCGAAGGGTCGACAACAATTCCAAAAGGGCGCGATAAAAGCGACGCATTACGGGCTTCGTAATGATATCTTGCGAGACAAATATTCAGGGTCTTTAGCGTCAGCGCCTGAGCTATAGCACTGGGAAAACGCGAAGCCAAGCTCCGATAGAGGGTGATTTTAGAGTTATCGAGTGTATCTATGGCCTCTACTGTGCTCACGCACGAATGGAGTTGACGGTCCAATTGCGAAAGCAGCGAGTAGCCGGTTTGTCCTCCATATACCGAAGGAGGGACGAACTGACGGAGCAGCATGGGCAACATGAAAAACTCCCGGCGCAATTTATAGCGGAATGTTCACGTGCTTCTTGCGGGGCATCGTGTCGCCCCCCTTTTGATCTCCGGACGGTTCTACTTTAGCAGACGACGAATTCCTATCTCCGAGGCAACCCAACTAACCGTCGCTGCCTGTATGAGGTGGCGCCGAGTAGTGCTGCCCGAGCAGATCTATCAGGCGTTTACTGCGCTGCGCGGGTACCCGCAGCGACACTAGCCGTAAAGGCCACGTTAGCCGTGTGGAATGTGATTGGGGTGTGCGCCGCGCTGGTAGTGTGGGCTGCGCTAGCCGGGTGGACTGGACCAACCGAGTGCGGCAGGTGAACGGCCGGCACCGCGCTGATCTGGTTTCGACTCGCCGCCGCAGCCTTGGGGGCAACCGTCGCCACCGCCTCGATGGATGTGCCAGGGAAGTAATGACCCAGTATGATCGGCGCCGGGTAGCCATGCCGCGCGATGTCGATCGCGCCCATCTGGCACATGCCGACCCCGTGCCCGGAAGCCTTGCCACGCAACGGGCAAGCCACTGAAAAATACGGATACCCCGGCTGAGGGATCGCAGCGCCTTCCCACTTGGTCTGCGCCAGTGACTTGGTATGTCCGCCGCAATTGGCCGAGTACATGGCGGCGATCACGTCGCCTTTATAAATCAGCACCTGCCCACGTGTTGCCAAGGCCGCCCGGCTCCCCGAGCTGGCCGGGTGGGCGAGACCCCGCAAGAGCTGGCAGTGTTCTCTATCGCAAAAATCAAAACCCTGATGCCGGTTGTGCGCGCCCGCCAGGTAGGAGCGCGTCACCACCGCTTGGGCTTTGCGCGCCTCAAAGGGGAGTCCGGCCGCGCCCTCCGCCTCAACGATGGACGCGACCGCGGTCTCGCGATCCATCTCGACAATGGCCAGCAGCTCCGAGCCGGAAGGCCGCACTTCCAGCCGTCCGATATATTCCCGAGGCGCTCCACCCGGCACCGCCAGGCGAAAATGCGCCATGGCCCCGTTGCGTCCGCTCACCTTGGCCGGCCCCGTAAGAGTAAGCATGCCTTCGCCCTCAAGGACTTCCGTGTGTCCTTGCGATTCCACCATCAGGGTCTGTCCGTGGGCCGGCTGCAGTTCGAATTGGACTGGGTGGAAGGACCCGAGGACACTGATATGGACCGTTGCTGCGATTGTGAGTGCGAGCATGAATAGGCTTGTGTGCCACGCCTTTGCGCGCCAAGACTTAAATTATACCCCGCTACAATGGAAAGATGGCTTCCCTCTTCGATGCCCTGCTGATCGTATCGTTCGGTGGTCCGGAGCAGCGCGAGGACGTTATCCCTTTTCTAGAGAACGTATTACGAGGACGCAACGTCCCCCGGGAGCGCCTTTTGGCGGTGGCTTCCCATTACTACCATTTTGAGGGCCGGAGCCCTATTAACGATCAAAACCGGTCTCTGATTGCGGCGCTGCGGGAGGTGGTGAAAATCCCGATCTATTGGGGAAATCGCAACTGGCACCCCCTCCTGGCCGATACGGTTCGCCAGATGCAAGAGGATGGCATCCGCCGCGCCATCGCGTTTCCAACTTCGGCGTTCGGCTCCTATTCCGGCTGCCGCCAATATCTGGAGAACATTGAGCGGGCCCGGATGGAGGTGGGTGAGAAAGCGCCCAAAATCGTAAAACTTCCGCCATTTTCCGAACATCCGCTGTTCCTTGAAGCCATGACGGATCGCGTGCGCGCCGCTTTGGTGGAGTTACCACACGCGAGTCTGGTTTTCACCGCGCACAGTGTGCCGGTTTCAATGGCGGAGGCGAGCCCCTATGTGGCGCAGCTCGAAGCCGCCTCGCGCCGCGTCGCGGAGGCGGTGGGCGCGCGCGAGTGGAAGCTGGTCTACCAGAGCCGCAGCGGACCGCCGTCTCAGCCCTGGCTTGGTCCCGACATTTGCGATTATCTGCGCGAATCCCCCACCGACACCATCATCGCCCCCATCGGCTTTCTTTCGGATCACATGGAAGTGATCTACGACCTGGATACGGAAGCGCGCGCGGTGTGCGAGGAACTGGGTATCCGTATGGTGCGCGCCGGGACGGTGGGAAACCATCCCGCCATCATTCGGATGATCACGGACCTGATCGAGCGCGAACCGGAGCCCTGCGCCGCGGGTTGCTGCCCGTCGCCTCAACGGCCGCCGTCGCCGGCAATCAGCCGGTAGACCTCGCGCTTCGAGAGCCCGCGTTGCCGGGCCACCTGCTTGATCGCTTCCATGCGCGGCATTCCCTGCTCCTCGGCCGCTCGTACAGCTTCCTCCAGCGGAGTGCCGTCCGCTTGCACCTCGTCGGTTTTGCCGATGAGCAGGGTGAATTCGCCCTTCACAGACGGCCGCGAGGCCAGTTCCGCGCGCAACTCCGCTGCCGTGCCGCGCAAGAACTCCTCGTGCAGTTTCGTAAGCTCGCGGGCGACTACCACCGGACGTGGGCCCATCACCGCCGCTACATCTTCCAGCGCTTCCAGAATCCGATGCGGAGTCTCGTAGAAGATCAGGGTGGCGGTCTCGGTCTTCAATTGTTCCAGGGTTTTCTTTCGCTGCGAGGACTTCGGCGGCAGGAATCCGCAAAATCGAAAAGCATCGGTCGGCAGCCCGGCCGCGCTCAATGCGCCCACCACTGCCGAAACCCCCGGAATGGGCACTACAGGGATCGCCGCCGTGATTGCCGCCTGCACCAGGCGGTAGCCGGGGTCGGAAATCAGCGGCGTCCCCGCATCGGAAACCAGCGCGACGCTGACGCCGGTTTGCAACCTTTCCACCAATTCCGCAGCGCGTGCAGCTTCATTGTGCTCGTAGTAGCTCATCATCGGCTTCGAGATGCCAAAATGCTCCAGCAGCTTGCGGGTCTGCCGGGTGTCTTCGCAGGCGATCCAATCCACTTCGCGCAGTAGGCGCAGCGCACGCAGCGTGATGTCTTCCAGATTGCCGATCGGCGTCGCGATTATATAGAGAGTCCCAATCACCGTAGTACGATGAAACGGTAACCGAAATGGAGACTCGGACACAAGATCCCGCCGGCTACTACGTCTGGGAAGCGCCGGGGCAATCCGTGGTAGTTCACCTGCGTCTCGACGTCGTCGATCGTCTTGCCGCCGAAGTCATGCGAGGTTTTGGCTCGGTTCCCAAACGCGGCGCTGAGGTCGGCGGTTTTCTCATCGGGACCATCCGCCCAGGCGTTCCAGCGATTGTACGTATTGACGACTTCGAGCCGATCGCGTGCGAATACCGGCGCGGCCCTTCCTATCTGTTCACGGAAGAAGACGGTGTAGCTCTGGAGGACGGCTGGCGGGCGCTCCAGCCCAGCGTTACGCCCTCGGCATACGCGGTGGGTTATTTTCGCAGCCACACCCGTGATGGATTCTCGCTTGCACCGGAAGACTTGGATCTGCTCGACCGGCTTTTCCCCGGCCCGGCCCAGGTCGCACTGCTGATCAAGCCCTACGCCACCAAAGTCAGTGTCGGCGGTTTCTTCGTTCGCGAACACGGAGAGTTTCCCGGGGCCACTCCTCTGGAGTTTCCCTTGCGTCGCCGCGAGTTGCTGGGAGAGGAACCTGCCCCGCGCCGTCCGCTTACAGAAGGACGGATGGAAGGTCGAGTAGAGCGAAACGCAGGCGCCGTCAATGGAGGTTCCGAGTCGCCAGCGGCAGCCTTTCGATTTGCGGGCTACGAAACTGACCCGCCGCAGGATACCGAACCCGCGCCTGCCAGGTCGCGCCTGCGCAGCGGCTGGGTGTGGCTTCCGCTGGTCTTTCTCTTCATGGTCCTGGGCACAGCCCTGGGCTATCAATTGGCTCTCACTGTGGGGGCCCGTGCGGCTGCGATTGCCGCGCAGGACCTGTCCCTGTCCTTATCGGTCAAGAAAAGCGGCGACAACCTGCGTCTGAGCTGGAGCAGACTGTCGCCAGCAGTCCGATATTCGCAGAGAGGCTTGCTCGAAATCGACGATGGCGGCTACACCAGACCGGTCGCGCTCGACGCCGCCCAACTCCAAAACGGCAGCCTGATTTATCGCAGCGTCTCGAATTCAGTGCGCTTCCGCATGACCGTGTTTCCGCAGGCGCGCGTTAGCGTAGTCGAGACGCTGGAGTGGAAACAGTAGGAGGTGGGTGCCGCTCAGGACGCCTTCACCCTTTTCCGCTGCTTGGCCAGCCGGCTAAGCACCCCCAACTGCTCCAGGTGTTCCTTCAACGGCCGGGCCGGTGTGCCCCACACGGGCTGGCCCGCGCGCACGATCTTCGACGTCAGAATGCCGCTTCCCGAACCCACGATCGCTCCCGCTTCGATCCGCGCCTTGTCGCCCACGCCTACCTGCCCGCCGATCACCGCATAGTCTTCCACCACCACGCCGCCCGAAAACCCGGTCTGTGCCGCTACCACCACGTTGCGCCCGATGCGGCAATTGTGGCCAACATGCACCAGGTTGTCGAGCTTGGTCCCGTCGCCGATCGACGTCACGCCCAGCGCCGCGCGATCCACGCAGGAATTCGCGCCGATTTCCACCCGGTCGCCGATCTCCACTCGCCCTACCTGTGGAAAATTCTCGTAGATCCCATCCGTCAGCACATAGCCGAAGCCGTCGGCGCCTATCACGCAGCCGGAATGCAGCACCACTTCACAACCCAGCGTCACGTCGCGATAGAGCGTCACATTGGGGTGCAGCATGCATTTTTCGCCGATCACCACGTAATCGCCGATCACGCTCCCTGCGCCGATGGAGGCTCCCGCGCCCACGCGCACCCCCGCGCCAATCGAAACCAGGGGACCAATGTGGGCCCCCGGCTCGACAATCGTCCCCGGCCCGATCACGGCGGAGGGATGGACCCCGGGAGGATGCTCGATCACCGGATAAAACCTGGGGATCACCCGGGCCACCGCCGCCCTGGGATGTGGCGTGCGCACTACCGTGCGCTGTCCGCTGTTGTCGAAGTCGGCCGGGACCAGCAGGCAGCCTGCGGCCGATGCGTCGGCCAGTTTGCGCGTCCGCCCGCCGGAGACGAAAGAAAGATCTTCCGGGCCTGCGAACTCCAGCGCTGCCACTTTGCGCAGAATCCGCTCGCCATCGCCCTCAAAAGGAGCTTGCAGGAAGGCCGCCACTTCTTTAACGCGCACGAAACCAGTATGCCATCCCAACCTGTGACCAAAAATAGGCGTTCCCCCCTAGGCGGCGAGGTCACGCGGCCCATGAGAGGAACGCCCGAGGCACGGATCGGAGGAGTACGTGCTGATTCATGAGTGCGAGGAGGCGGGGAAAAATCTCATAAAAAATTGTAGGCGGCGGTGCGCGCGGACCGCCGCAGCCAGCCCGCAGCCGATCCAGGAAGAAATTCCGGTAAAATCTTAGGGCCTGCGGGTCGCGACGCTGACGGTTGTAAGGATACCGCCCGCCTCCAGAAACGCATCCGTCATCGCGGCCGCGGCGGCAACGTTCAGGCTGCGCACCGCGTCCGTGACCAGTTCTACGCGCTTGCCGGTCTTCAGCAGGCCCCAAGCCGCGAGCTTCACGCAGATCTCGGTCACCACGCCATAGACCACGTAGCGCTCCGCTCCCGACTGTTCCAGAAGCCGGGCCAGGTTTACGTTCGTAAAACAGTCGAAAGTCTGCTTTTCGAGCAAAATCTGCTGCCCACTTTCGATGGCCACATCGCGCGGCGTGTTTGGGACCACCACGCACCGGCTCAACAGCGTAACCTCCGGCTTGTGCTGGCCGATGCAGCCCGCCACGCAGTGCGGTGGCCACGCTTGGAACTCAGGGTCGTTCTCGGCGTGCGCGTCCACGGTCGACACCAGCAGGATGCCTTGCGCTCCAGCGAAGCGGTTCAGCGCGGCGATCTGTTCGACGATTTTCTCGGCGCCCGGCACGTACAGCGCTCCAGCCGGATACATAAAATCCAGTTGGGTGTCTACGTCGAAAAATACTGTCTTCATCCGCCGTGCTCCCTCCGAACTTTCTCGGTTAATTCCAGAAGTTCGTGACTCAGATCGACGCGCCAGGCATCCTTGGCCTGAAACAAACTGTGGCACGGGGCGGGCAGCCGCGCCAGGCGTTCGGCCGCGTACCGCCTCACCTGGGCGATCGCCGGCAGAGGCTCCACTAGCTTGCCGGCCAGGATCACGGGACGCTGCAGCGCCTCGATCCCGTCGGTTCCGCACGCAAAGCACTCGGTCGAGCGGCCCAGCACGTCATGATCCGCAAAACGAAAAATTTGTTTGGCGCCCGGCAGCGTGTGTTTCTCGTGACTGAACTTGGCCGTGAAGCGGTGTTCGCCCGCAGTCTCCATTTCTACCATCTTGTAAATCACGCCGAGCGACGGCGCGTCGGCCGATGTCGCCAAGTCGGTTCCTACGCCGAATACGTCGATCGGCGCGCGCGCCGCTACCAGTTCGTGAATTTTGAACTCGTTCAGATCGCCGGTGGCCATGATCTTGGCGTCCGCCAGCCCCGCATCGTCCAGAATCTTGCGCACTGCCGGGGCCAGTTCGATCAAATTGCCGCTGTCCAGTCGCACGCCCCACAAGGGCCGCCCCAGCGATGCGGCGAGCTTCGCGCCTTCGATCGTATCGTAGGTATCGATGAGGTAGGTCGTACGCTCGCCTAGCAACTTCTGCAGCTGTTCGAACGCCGCACGCTCGCTCGGGAATGACATCACCCAGGAATGCGCCGCTGTCCCGAATACGTGTACCTTGTAACGCAGCCCCGTTTCCGCGTTGCTGGTACCCACGCAGCCGCCAATGTACGCGGCCCGTCCCGCGAGCACGCCCGCTTCGGGCGAATGCGCGCGCCGCGTGCCGAATTCCACCACGTCGCGGCCCAGCGCCGCCTTTACCACCCGCGCCGCCTTGGTCGCGATAGACGACTGGAAACCGATCATCGCCAGCAAATAGGTCTCCGGGATCTGCGCCTCAATGATGGGCGCGCGTATTGTCATAAACGGCTCGCCCGCGAATATAGGGGTGCCTTCGGGTATCGCGAACACGTCGCCGGTGAAGCGCAATCCAGCCAGCATCTCGAAAAACTCGCGACTCGCATACTTGAACTGCGGGATGCGCCGCAGGTAGGAGATTTCCTCCGGGGTGATTTGGAAGTTGAGAAGGTAGTCGACGGCTTGCGCGAGTCCGGCGGTCAGAATGAAATTACGATTGTGCGGCAGCCGCCGCATGGAGAGTTCGAAGGTCGCGCGATCCTGCGCTTTCCCGGCCTCGAAATAGCCGGCAGCCATGGTGAGCTGATAAAGATCGGTGGTAAGGCCGAGGCCCACTACTGCTTCTTCTTTTCGGGCTGCGCTTCGCGCACATCGCCCACTGCCTGCCGCAAGTCCTTTACCATGCCGGCCTCCAGCTCATAGAATGACGCATCGCCATCCCGCCGCGCCAGGAAGTTTCCGCCGGAGGCTGCGGGCGCGATTTCCACTTTCTCCCGCAGCTTGCCTTGATTCGACACCACTGTCAGCGTGATGACGGTGGTGGTGTATCCCGAGTCGGCGAACTTGGCGGCCGAAAGATCGCGCAGGCGGTCGGCAAATGCCTGAACACTGGTCGAGTCCATCTTCTTTCCGCCGGACATCCAGTTATCGCCGTTCTTGTCAAAGATCGAAGTCTTGCTGCCGTCGGTGACTTCGATGTGGGTTGGATCACTGAAGCCGAAATCGAACAGCTTCTTGTTGCGATAGGTGTCGACCGGCTTGTCCAGGCCATCGCCAACCGTCTTAGCCACTTTGTAAGCGCCCGCAACCGCGCTCGATTTCGCGTAGTAATCGGCTTTGACTTTGCGAATTTCGAGCGTCTTAGTGCCGTCCTGATCAGTGACTTTGGCAATCGCCAGCGGCGAGGCTGAGCTGAATGCCGCGGCGTTCTTCTTGTCATCCTGGACGCCGCTCAAATCCATTTGCGCGTTCTTCAGTTGCTGTACCAGTTCGTCGGTCTGCGTGCTATCCGCGCGCATGGCCTTCGGTTTGACGATCTGCCATTCGCTCTCGCCCTTCTTGACAAATTCGTAGGTCTGCTTCTGAGCCGTGATCTCGATGCGGCTCAGTTTATCCTGCGTGAACGGGAGCAGACGCTTATCTCGAAGATCCTTGGCCTCCTTGTCAAACGCGCTCTTGGAGTACATCGCCATAGTGAATAGGCGCGGGTCCCCGTCGAGCTTGGCGTAGACCGCGCTGCCCGCCGGCGTAGTATCCCCGATCAGAAGCTTGGAAGTCTTGCCGTCCTTCGTGCCGAAGTCCACTTCAATTGCCGCAGGAGCCAGCCCATAGGCCTTAGGATCGCTTAGGTTCGGATCCACCACCCGCTCCGAATCGACGCTTGCAGCCGCGCTGGTAATCGCCGATAC